>WNFZ01014447.1_pt1 | contig 14751 bp, 17 predicted proteins | sample 5400081 | NCBI WGS metagenome assembly WNFZ01 (sample SAMN13153365, study PRJNA577476) | soil metagenome | isolation source: 80 cm soil or saprolite under grassland replicate 1 | place: USA:California | collected 2016-06-15 | reverse complement strand
GCACGCCATTGACGTTCTGTTTTTAAGTCAGAGATTTGTAGCTTCACGCTCCCAAATTAGCAGTCCCCCCCTGCTGACAGCAAGTGTCTGGGAAATCAATATGTTGTGGCGAAATTCGCCCATCACAACAAGTCTAATAGAGATAGCTGGGGGGCGAAGCACTGAATTCTAGCGAAGAAGAATTAAGGAGTGGGAGTATGGATACCAACAATCTCGAAATGGCTCCGGATGAGAGACACCACCTTGACAGGCTACTCTCCTCCGACAAACCATTGGCACTGACCTTGAGCGATTCCTCGGAGGAGAGGGTTACGTTGCCCGAACGCCTGAAATCTCTGCTCAAACAGATCCTCAAGGAGATCTCTCGCGGGCGAGACGTCACGGTTCTGGCAGCTGACGCTGATATGACGACGCAGGAGGCCTCCGATTACTTGAAAGTCTCGCGTGGCTACCTGGTCCGGGTGATCGACCGCGGCGAGATCCCGTCGCGAATGGTCGGCAATCAGCGCCGGCTGAAGGTCAGCGATGTTCAGCTCTATGAGAAGAAGATGGGGAGGATTGTCGAGCCCCCGATCAAGATGCGTGATATGAGCAAGGACATGAAGTGGCTGAGCGAGCACCGGCATGAATATGCCGGGAAATGGGTCGCGGTTTATGAAGACCGCCTGGTAGCGAGCGGCGACAACGCCAAGGACGTTTACGCCGAGGTGGACAGGGTCGGTCTTCCGCAGACGATGGTCACCTTCATCGAAGAACCGCTTCCACAAAGACCTGAAAAAATCGAAGAGGCTCTCCGTCCTGCATACCAATGACCCGCTCTGGACCCGCCACGATCGCGCCAGCGAGCCGGGCCAGCCACTGACGTCGCGGTCTTACGCCAATAACCTGAAGAAGTATGCGGCGAAGGCCGGTATGCGGCATGTCAACATCCATCAGACGCGCCACACCTACGCGCGGATCATCTTTGAAGACTCCGGCGACTTGATCGAAACACAGTCAGCGCTCGATCACGAGAGCCAGGCGACGACGCGCGCCTACGTCCATACAGTTGCCGTGAAGAAGGATAAACACAGCAACCGTATCGCCCGCCGTATCGGACAGCGGAGGATCAAATCCTCGAATGATTCGTAATGAGGCGCAGCGACTTTCGGAGCATGGTGTAGTTTTTCAGATCAAATGACGAAGTGAGCGCTAGGAAAACTGATAGGGCAGAGAAGCAACTGATATGAAGAAGATCAACGTGTCTGATTTGGGCCCTTTGCCTAAGACCGACCGAAACGCCGAACTCCAACAGCTGAGTCTGGCGGCGTTTAAATCTGCACTTCCGAAAGACAAGTTTTTGCTCCGTGATGAGCGAACCGATGATATGGGTGTTGACGGCTCTCTTGAGCTTGTAGTCGATGGTCACCCCACGAACTTTCGCTCGCAGGTTCAATTGTAGTTGTTCAGATCAAAATGACGAAGCGCTGATCGATGAACTCGGCAGGGCAGGGGAGAAACCGATTTGCAGTAAGTCATTTACCAGCACAATTCGGTACCGAGGATTTTTCAGATCTTTTGCCGAAGCAGCCGATTTCTCAGATATTCTGCTGAATTTCCGTATTTTTGCCGCACAAATTTCTGTGCGCCAGAATCGCCATTGCCGCAACTTAGACGCCGAGCTGATCGACTTCGTCAAAAGATATGAAAAACTGCAGCATTTGATCTGAAAAACTACAACCAGCACCAATGCGGACGGGAAAGATAACCGCTATGCGACGACGTGAGTACGAGCTACAACCAGCGCCAGAATTTCTGTTTGAGCGCCGATCGCTACTACGCCACTGCGCCGACCGAAGGCCGGGGAACAGTGAAATGAATGCGCCGGGAGGCCGGTGGGTCCTGGTGGCGGGCAACCAGCTTCCATACAGCCTCACGCGGCGCGAAGAACTTCTGCTCCCCCGAGCGGAGGCGCCGACTCTGACCATCACGTCAGATCCGCATAACTCTATTGCCGTCCTTGGCGGCAGTGGGCCGGACTGGATCATCACTCTCTGTGCACAGGGCGATGGCCAAAGCGAGGCGGAAGCTCGCGAGCGTCTTCAGCATATAGCTTTACACGCTGCAGGTGGTACGGTATCGCTCACCGGTCCGGGTCTGTACGAAGGGCGCCGAGGGAACGGCGACCTCATCGTCGAAGGACCGATAGATGCCGGTGTCGTGATCCATGGGACGTACACATCAGTGGAAGTTCGCGACCTCGCTGGTCCAGTGCGCATCGCGGCCACACACGCCCGGGCGCGCATTCTAGAAACGACTGGACAGTTGGACGTAACTGCAGGAGTAGTAGATTTCGCGGGAGCGTCCGGTCGCGTGACCCTCAGCGCGGAAGCCGAAATTAATTTGAAGATGACCTCCAAGCGGTTCGAAGGGAAGCTCTTGGCGTGGGCTCAGCGGTCCGTTCGGATGCTGCTACCGCCGGGATTTAGGACGCCGATTGAAGTAATGGTGACACGCAGGAAGGATTTTGTGTACAACGCGCTAGTTGGAGTTTCAAAGAACTGGGCGGACTATAGCATGGATTCGCCCTTTCAGGGCGGCGAAATTCATCTCCATCCAAGTCGCTCAAGATAGCGACTATGGATGGAGCATTCTTTCGCGGAAGAGGTAAAAAAATTGTGAAGAACTTCGGTGAATTATCTGAAGATCTACACTGGCAAAATCCTTTTGTGGAGAGGGTAATTGGAAGTCTCCGGCGAGAGTGCCTCGACCATGTGATCGTGGTCAATGAAAATCATCTCCGCCGGATTTTGAAAAGCTACTGCCAATATTATCATCGGACCCGAACCCATTTAGCGCTCTCGAAGGACGCGCCCGAGCCGAGAGCCAAGCAGCCGCCGGATTTGGCGTTGCGTTGACATTTGAGAAACGGTTTACTCTAAGCCCGACAAAATTGTACCATTCGGAATTGGGGATCAATCCTGATGGCCGAAACGATAATCAGAATTCACTGCGACCACATATTTGTCCACCGCTACGTAGCGCCAGAGGCGAAAGTCGGCCAGCCCAAAAGGAGATGCATACTAATGATCAAGAAAGCTCTGAGTATCTGCCTATTGCTTGCGCTGGAAATTATCGCCGGTGCGCAACAGCCAGCGGTCATCGGTTGCGGCGCCTTTCCGGCGGGCGCCCCCGTCACTCCGTATCTCATCGGGCAAAACTACTGGTTCTTTCGCGCAGATTTGCCAGATTTACCCTTTCCCACGGTCAAGAATAGCGGCGTGACCATCGTTCGTATTGGTGGCCGTACATTCGACAACACTCCGTTGACTGACGCCCAACTGCTGCAACAGGTGGACAAGATTCGTAGCATCGGTGCAGAGCCTCTCATTCAAGTTTCGCGACATCACACGGCGGCCACCGTGGCCGCCACCGTGCAATACATTAACGGCGCCAGTGCGCGAAACGTGAAATTCTGGTCGATCGGCAACGAGCCGGATTTGGGTTTTGTGGGAGGGGAGGTCCAGCTAGCGGCTGCAGTCGCTGTTTATATCAAGCAAATTTCTCCGGCCATGCGCGACGTGGATCCGAGCATTACCATCATCGCGCCGGACATGGCATTTTACAGCGCCACAAAATTCAACGAACTGCTGGGCGGAGCCTCCGACATTACCGGAAAGGACGCCCAAGGCAGATATTACATCGATTGCGTCAGTTTCCATCGCTATGGCGCCTCCACCTTCACCCGCGAGCAGGCCTTGGACGATATGCATAGCGGTTTCGAGAACAACAGGGTCGTCCCGCTCGTAAATCGGATCGCCTTTGCCAATTCACTGCATCGCAGGACGGGGTCGGCGACCCTAACCTGGGCGCTAACCGAGTTTAATATCTTGACCGTCAATCCACCAAACTTTGCGGGGGATGCGCGAACTAATAATCCCGCCGGCTACGGGGTGTCATCGTTTCTTAACGGCCAGTTCTTCGCGGAATACTATCGCGTGGCGATGAAGTACGGCGTCGCCTTCATGAATTCGTGGAGCATCCTCGAAGGCGGTGGCAACAGTAGCGCGGGGGATCTTGGCTACCTCGGTGGCAATAATAACGCGCCTGTGCCGCGGTCCAGCTACTATCATATGCAAATGATCGCCAATTACCTGCTTCCCGGTGGTTATCTTCCAATCGCTTCATCGGCTCCAAACCTCGCGGTTTTGAGTACAAGCGCGCAATGCCAGACCCGGCTTGCTGTTATGCTTTTGAATGAAGAGACAACTGGAAGTCAGGCGTTTACCATTCGTATGAATGATGAGCCGGTCGTGGGAGGCGGGACCAAGATCAACGTTTCAGCCGGACTGGCCAAAGAATATTCGGGCAGACTGGATAATCAGACCACGAGCGTGTTGATCTTCGACGAAGGCGGCGCATTGAAGAGACGCATCACGTATTCGCTAGCTCGCTATCTGGCGAATTTGACTCCACTGGTGGAGACATTTACTGGTAACGACACTGCGCCCGCCACTCCGGCGGGGTTGATTGTGACGAGTGGCGACGCCCAGGCTTCGTTGAGCTGGGCGGCTCCAAGTGAAGCGACTGGTTATAACGTCAAAAGAGCTCAGGTCAGCGGTGGACTGTACGAGACCATCGCGAGCGGTGTGATTACGACGAGCTATACTGATACCGGAGGCGCCAATGACTCAACTTATTTTTACGTGGTATCAGCGGTTAATTCGTTTGGGGAAAGCGCCAATTCTTTCGAAGCGGTCGCTATGCCGCAGGCTACAACTGTCCCGGTTACCTTTGAGGCAGAAAACCTTAGTTTCACTAGCGCTGGCGCTTCTACCAGCGTCAATCCGGATACGCCTGCGAGCGGTGGCAGATGGGTACAACTCAATAGCAACGCCGCGGGCCAATGGATGGAATTTACCACCGGTTCCGTACCAGCCGGAACCTGGGCTCTACAGTTGACCTACAAAGCGAACCCCAATCGTGGGCAATTGAGTTTTTCTGTAGACGGAGTCCATTTGGGCGGAATCGTGGACCAATTTGCCAGCGGCGCGACAGCCGGGACGTTTATAACAACATTAATTGGCTCGGCGCCTTTCGCATCCGCTGGTGCGCACACACTTCGTTTAACGTGTATCGGTAAAAACTCAGCCTCGACCGGCTTTTTGCTTTCCGTGGACAAGTTCACTTTCTCCGGCCGCGCTACAGGCATAATCGCTTTGGGTAACCTCAATCAAACCTATGACGGTTCGCCCAAGGCGGTATCGGCAACAACGACGCCCGCAGGGCTCAATACTTTGATCACCTATAATGGTAGCCCGTCCGCGCCGACCGCCACGGGCACCTATTCTATAATAGCCAAAATCAGCGATGCGATCCATGTCGGCGCCACGAGCGGAACTTTGGTCATCGCGCTACCGGCGACCGTTACCCTCGGCGCCTTGGTTCAAGAGTATGATGGGGCGCCGAAAGTCGTGGCGGCGATCACCAGTCCAGCGGGTCTTTCCGTACAGTGCGCTTATAACGGCTCAACGGTCGCGCCGACTGGAGTCGGCAATTACGTCGTGGTTTGCTCGGTGACCGATACTAACTACACGGGCTCCGCCACGGGAACGTTGACCATTCGCGATACGACGCCTCCGAATCTCACGCTTCCGGCGGACATCATCGTCGAAGCGACCAGCCCGGCCGGCGCAATTGGCGTCTTTACTGCTTCGGCGAATGATATCCATGATTGCAGCATTCCGGTTATCCTCAGCCATGCTTCCGGCAGCACGTTTCCCATCGGGACTACTATCGTGACCGCCTCCGCGACAGACGCTGCGAGCAACATCGCTACTGGCGCATTCACAATTACCGTTCGCGACACAACTGCGCCGCTGATTAGCGGTCTTAGCGCATCGCCTGACTCGATCTGGCCGCCTAATCACAAAATGGTCCTCGTGACCCTCACGGCCCTCGTCACGGACGAGGTCGATTCCGCGCCAGTCACTCGCATCGTATCGGTCACGAGCGAGAACGATCGTGGCAAGTCGAAATCGCAGGGGGCTTGGGAGATCACTGGGCCCCTGACGCTCAAGCTCCGCGCTGTCGCGCATACCTCTTATTTGATTATGGTCGAAAGCCGCGACCTATTCGGCAACGTTAGCGCTCGAAGTGTCACGGTCAGAGTCGAGCATGATTGAGGTCACAACGCGGACAGCGATCACATGGCAAGGATACATTTTTGTCACCCTTAGAGTGAAAATTTTCGTGAATGGCAACGCTACGCCGATTTGGGAGTGGTGATCGAAATCGCCGAAGTCGGCGGATTGCATCACCGGTACGAGCGTCGGGCAGCTTGATGAAGTCGTTGAAAATGCGTAGCAGACGGACTTTTGGCGAACCACAGGTCTGTTGATGGTGTTTCAATCGGACAATCGAGGTCAGTATCAACTGCCTGATTCTCTGGCTTGATTGGGAGAAAGTTTATGCGAAAACAGGTAATTGATCGTGTCGTGCCGGTTCCGACAAATGATACGCATCACTGGTTAGATTTGGAGTCTATCGCGCGCGTCGAAGTAACTTCTGAAGACAAGAAATTCCCTATTGAATCCGCGCTGCTGGCTGAGGAAGGGCCAGGTTGGCGGGCCTCGCATTCCGGCGAGCAGTCCATCCGCCTGTTATTCGACGAGCCGCAGCGAATCAAGCTTATCGAACTGCATTTTACCGAAGCAGAGAGGGCGCGTACGCAAGAGTATTTACTCAAGTGGTCAGATGACGAGGGGCTGTCCTACCAGGAGATAGTCCGCCAGCAGTATAACTTCAGCCCGCCAGGTACGGTTCATGAGCGAGAAATTTATGCGGTGGACCTTAATAACGTAACTATACTGGAGTTGAGCATTGTTCCGGATATTAATGGCGGAGGCGCCTGCGCGTCGCTCGCTCAGCTGCGGCTGGCGTAGTGCTTGTTCTGCGACATGGATTCCTACAATAAAATAAGTAGTTTTGCGAATATGCCAAGGCCGCACGAATCAGTATGATGACAATGCGGCTGGACGAGAGCCTCCAGCACACGGCAACGTCATCAAGTTCGAGTCGAGAACAGGAAGTCTGAAATTTTTCGACGCCGTTTCTCGTCAATGAGAACAGAGCGGAAGCCTGTGATTAAACGGCGCTGCTCCAATGCAAGAGTTCGAGGATCGGAAAGGTTGTCGAGAAAACCCAACAAGCGAGAAACTTGAGAGAAGGACCGAGTGAGGAAGTCCGGATTTCATTGACGCTTCACTTCAGTCTTCTCCTGCCGGCGATCCCATAAAGGCGAAGTTAAGCACGGTTGATGGTCAAACTTTCCAACTGCGCTTACCTCCTCGTCACGGCCGCCATCCAACTGCGTAGCCACTGCTTGACCTGCTGATAGATACCTAGCCTCACACCCATGCTCTCCAGATAGGGCGCGATGAAAGCCGTAATCCCATCAAGGCTTTCCAGGTACCGCCTCTGGCCGCTCTGCACATGAGTGATGTGGCCGCGCCACTTGGCTTGGCCTGGTTCCTCAGCCGTTTCTTCCAGCCATATCTTGACGACGAAGGAATGAGTATTGAACTCCAACTGGTCCACGACTACCCCGCGTCCTCGGGTTAATCCAGTGACGGGTTCCGCTCGCTGGGGTTCGCTCTTGCTAGGGAAGCGCCAATAGCGCTTACGCCATGAAAAGCTCTGGTTTTGATAGCAAGGAACTGGCGCTAAGGGGCCACCTTGGGCAACCCGCTGGAAGCAGGCTCTTGTGCGCCAATTCGAGGCGAGTATAGAAGGCGTGGTTCTGTCGCAGCGTCTGCTGAGGGTCTATCGTAGCGTCTTGTCTGTGAATTTAATGTCTATTTGGAATCTACTTTTATTGAGCGCTGTTGAGAATATAAAGATGCGCCCAATTCCAATGTGTCCGCAGGCGACCATTGAAGGAGAGTGAACGTGAGATTTTCCACCACGGCTCGATCAGATTGAGATAGGTGGCATACTTAGGTTGAAGGACGGACTCCTAACGCGGATGGCGATTTCCACGCGGGGAAATCAATTAACATTTTTTGCCGCCCACTGCGGTCATGGGTACTGAAAGGGCTGATAATAGCGGGGTTATTCATCAAGAGTGGGGCATCAGTGATCGGTGGCAGGATAGACGTATCCAGGGTCGCTGCTCTCAGCCATTGGGTCAGCGGCTCTGACGGAATGCAATTTGGCTCTTGAGAACCTTGCCTTACGGCAACAACTCGCCATCCTGAAGGGAACCCAAAAGCGGCCGGTAATCAGTACAAAGGACCGCCTGTTCTGGGTCTGGTTATCTCGAATCTGGTCTGAGTGGCGCGCCTCTTTACTCATCGTCAAGCCCGATACGGTTATCGGCTGGCATCGCAAAGGCTTTCGACTCTTTTGGACCAGGCTATCGCGGCGAAAGATCGGCGGCCGCCCCTCTGCCAATTCCCAAATTAGAGCCATAATCAAGCAAATGACGCAGGCCAACCCGCTGTGGGGAGCGCCTCGCATCCACGGTGAATTGCTCAAACTCGGGATCGACATCTCGGAACGATCTGTTTCGCGACTAATGCCCAAAGTCAGGAAACCTCCCTCACAACCCTGGCGCACATTTCTCAACAATCACATCCGAGAGATGGTCTCGATCGATTTCTTGACTGTCCCCTCTGCGACCTTTCGCGTGCTGTACGTGTTAGTTGTATTGGCGCACGACCGCAGGCGCGTCGTTCACTTCAATGTGACCGAGCATCCGACGTCCGCTTGGACCGCGCAGCAGATAATAGAAGCCTTTCCTGAGGAGACAACTCCCCGCTTCTTACTCAGAGATCGGGATCAGATTTAAGGCGAAGAGTTCCGTAGGCGAGTGGCGGGAATGAGGATTGAGGAAGTGATGACAGCTCCACATAGCCCGTGGCAATCTCCTTTGCTGTACAAAACGCATTCCGATACGCAGACGATAGTCTTTCATTGCGCCTCCTGATTTGATTGATTGATGGTTTGTCTACTGCCTCCTTAAGCACGCCTTTCCATCACCAGGAAAAGTCTCCGCAAAATTGAACCGAACTGTCACCTGGCCTAATTCGCTGCCCGGTCCATTGTATTGGTTATAGTAAAGGAGTATATTTGTAGGCGTCTCGGCAGCAGGGTTCAACAGCGTCAACTGAAAACCTGCTCTTCTACAATCTGAAGGCTTAAATTCTATGTGTTCACGTGATCTTACGGCCCAGCTAGAAACGCACAAAAACTCCTTGGCGCTACACTTACGGTACTCCATAGCTGATTTTTGACCTCAAGACTGAGGAGTAGAAAGTCCAGCGCGCCATCTGGCAAGGTCTCGAAGGGTTGTGCCCGGAGGCGGTGGCCCGCGTCATCGACGTTCATCCGACAAACGTCCAACGCTGGATTGAACGCGTCTTGTTAGGCCAAAGCCGCCGGCCAGAAAGTGACCCTCGGCGTCGTCACAGAGAAGATTGAACTGGAGGATTGGACATGTTGCGCGATGGCGCGCGAATCGCGCCTGCTACTGGAAGTCGTAGTCGGCCCACGCGCTCAGGAATCAGCGATGGGGTTGGTCGAAGGCGCAGTCCGTAGGCTCGCCCCTGGCTGCTAACCATAGTAGTAGGTAGGATCACGGCCAGTGTCGCTCCTAAGTTTTGAGGCGTTTGATGTGACAGGAATTCAGGGATACAGAACCAGCGTCTTATAGTGTTGACTACTCTGAGGACTGATCGAATGACCAGAAAGAAAAATACGCCCCCCAAAAAAAATACAAAATCTGATGACCAGCCAAGAGGCTTAATCGATCATAAACTGGCCAGTACCGTGATCTCGCTTCCGCTGCTCGATGAGATCGAAAAGTCAGGTACCAGGCTAAAACCGCTCGAGATAATCATAGACGTTAATCTGAATTATCCTGGAGGCCGAGACAAAGCGCGGGAACGAATCTGGAAACTGATCCGGAAAATTCTGGAGGACAAAGGCAAGAGTAAGAACCTGATCAAACAAGGCGTCAACGCCCCGAAGAGCATTATGAGCAAGCAGTATATATTCGCCCTGCTTGACGCTGATGTTATCCAGGACTTGGTCCGGTTAGACAGGAGTGAAAATATTTGCGCGCCAAATATCCCAACTGCGCCCGACGCGATCTGGTGCATCTGGCCTGATTTTGAAATTACTGCGCAGATCACTCAATCCATCAGCACAGTCAAGGCTGATGCGGCGCAAAGATCATTCGCCAGTTTTGGCGATGGCATCACTTGGGCAGTGCTGGATTCCGGCATTGATGAAACGCATCCACACTTCAAACTGCACAAAAACCTGGAACTGCGTCCTCCGCTCCGTCACATGGATTTCACGGCGCTGACAGGACGGGGAGATTCATTACTAGATGTATTAGGTAATGAAGCGGCAGGTGTAGATCCTAATTTGTTTCCTCACCTGAATTTAATGGGGCTGCTTGAAAAGCTCGACCAGAAGAGCGCTCTCGTGGACGTGCGAGGACATGGCACTCATGTCGCAGGCATCATCGCTGGAGAGATTAGGGGGAAGGTCAAGGCACAGGTCACCAGCCTAGATGAAGCCGGAAAGCCACAGCCTGGGTCGATGGACTTCGATTCGATTTCCGGTATGGCTCCGAGATGCAAGTTGGTCAGCCTGAAAGTCCTTGATGATAAGGGTAAGGGCCCAGTCAGTAACGTCGTAGCCGCACTCGCGGCAATTCAAGAGATCAACGGCTATGGCCGTTGGCTACGCATTCATGGGGTCAATCTGAGTATCGGTTACGACTTCAACCCCGAATGGTTCGCCTGCGGTCAAAGCCCGCTGTGCGTGGAAGTGGATCGCCTGGTTAAATCCGGCGTGGTCATCGTGGCCGCCGCCGGTAACACCGGGTTCGGGACAGCCTTCAGCGCTTCGCGCAAAACCGATTCCGCCGGGCTGGGAATAACGATCAATGATCCTGGCAATGCCGAACTAGCGATCACTGTCGGGGCGACGCACCGTAACATGCCGCATGTTTATGGCGTCTCATATTTCTCTTCTAAAGGCCCGACTGGGGATGGGCGGAATAAACCTGATCTGGTCGCGCCGGGCGAAAAGATTATTTCATGCGCGTCACTCAAAACCGCCGGTCAGCCCGCCGGGCCGGCGACTGCTGGAAGCTCGTCATCATCGCCAGCCGCCGCCATCGGCCAGGCCACAACGGTAGTCGCTGACTCTCCAGCCAATGTTCCAACTGCTCTTAGTGGCGATTCTACGATAACGAATGTGTCTGCCGCGGCCGCCCCAGCGATGGCGCCGGCCGCTACTGAATCTACGACAAAAACAGATCTGGTAACTGACAGGTATGTAGAGATGAGCGGAACCAGCATGGCGGCCCCGCATGTCTCTGGCGTCATTGCCGCTTTTCTTTCCGTGCGGCGCGAGTTCGTCGGCAGGCCGGAACATGTCAAAGAGATTTTCATCTCCACCGCCACGGATCTGAAGCGCAACAATTATTTCCAAGGGCATGGCCTGATTGATCTGATGCGCGCTATTCAGTCCGTGTAGATGCTCGCACGCATTCTCAGGCCACAAAACCAGTTAGGAGAAGATTATGATGGAACTATCAGGCATTCCAGCTTTTGAGGCTCAGTTTGACAAACAAGGCAATATCTTCAATGCGAATGAGCCACAACAGTTACTCGACTTTCTCAACCAAGGGGCGACCACCGATCTACTGATTATTTCTCATGGCTGGAACAATGACATGGCCGATGCGCGCGATCTTTATAAAAGATTCTTCGAGCGGATGCGCGCGGTTCTGGATAGTGGCCTGGCGCCCGAAATCGCGGGGCGTCAATTCGCCATTTGCTGCATTCTCTGGCCGTCAAAAAAATTCACTGATCAAGAACTGATTCCTAGCGGCGCAGCCGACATCGGCTCGGCGGTTTCTGAAGACGACCTGGCGGCGCAGCTCGAAAGCCTCAAAGGTTATTTCGACAATACGAAGACGAACGAGATTCTCGATCAGGCAAAGGCGCTGATCCCAGATCTGGAAATCAACGAGCAGGCCCAGATTCGATTTGCCGATTTGATCCGCTCTCTGCCGGGTAGGAGTTCAATGTATCCCGACGACGCTTCTGATGTTTTCTTTGAAATGAACGGTGATGAACTGATCAATCGGCTGAAAAGCCCTGTGCTGCCGGTCGATCTGGCGCCTGACAGCGAAGGCGGCGCAGCCGACACTGTGTCTGCGTCGACGAGCGGTGATGAAGGTGGCGCGGCAGGGTTGGGCGACCTGTTCAGTGGAATCAAGGCAGGCGCGTTCAAGATAGTGAACTACACCACCTATTACCAGATGAAGGAGCGCTCAGGCGTTGTCGGACGTAACGGAGTCAACAGTCTGATCCGGCGGATTCGCGCACAGTTCCCGAATCTGAAGGCGCATCTCATCGGACATAGTTTCGGCGGGCGATTGGTCGCCGCCGCCACGCTAGGCCCTGACAATCAACCTCCTATCACGATTCACACCTTAACATTGCTTCAGGCCGCGTTTTCACACAATGGGTTTGCCGTGAACTTTGACGGCGACAACACGAACGGATTTTTCCGCAATGTCATTGACGCTCATCAAGTGATCGGCCCGACAATCATCACCTGCACGAAAAATGACAAGGCAGTTGGCAAAGCATACCCGATTGCTTCGGCGCTGGCTTTTGAGGCCGCCGCTGAAATCGGCGATGCGAATGACCGCTTCGGCGGCATCGGGCGGAATGGCGCATTAGTCAAATTCACCAGCGAAGCCAGTGACGGCGCACTGCTGGCGACGGGAAGCGCGTATCACTTTCAGGGTGGCAAACTTTTCAACCTGAACGCTGACGCTGTGATTAACGGGCACAGCGACATCTTCCATGACGAAATTGCGTACGCTTTACTCAAGGCCGTATCAAAATCTTAGCTAAAGATTGCCGGGGCTTACCACAGGTTCCGCATGCTGAATCTGGGGCATAAACTTCTACTGCAATTGCAGCGCGCCGCCGATGACTTCGCGGGTGATAGCTCAGAACAGCTCTCGCCTCACCCGCCGAATAAGCATCGAATGGCGAATGGCTGAAGGCGGCGAGTCTTGTATAACTGTTATTACCAGATGTGACTGAGACTCTATTCAGCTCCTTGTGGGAAGCCGCGTCCAGAACTTGTATTATCCCACCAGAGCCGGTGAGGATAATAAGTTTGCCGTCTGGGCTGAAGTTTGCTGTGAAGGAGCTATCCGGGAAATCCTTGATTTCAAATGTTTCTATACCTTTAGCTACATCCCAGATCCGCACACTGCGGTAAGAGGCTGTAAGGACGAGTTTACCAGAAATGGACGGCGAGGACCTTCGGCGGCCCGTGCGCCCCGGAGACCACCTTGGTGGAAAGGACCACCTGAATGTTTTTTCGATACCAGTCGCGAGGCGCATGGCTCAACGCCTCCGAGAAATAGGCCTGGTTCGTGATGAATTCCCCGGCCGCATGTGTGCCGTACTGCGTAATTCCGGCGGCGATCACGACCGCCTGTCCGGTGGTCGGATTGAAGACTCGCGAAACGATGGCGTAGTCGGTAGGGATTCTCCAATGGGGCCATGAGTTCACCACTTTCCACTCGGTCTGGCCGGGGTTCTGCCGGTCTCTGACGATTTCGGCCTTGATCTGGTGATCGATGTCGAAGTAAAAACGCAGCTCGCCGGCCAGGCTCATGGTCCACTCATTATTGAAGGCGCCGATCAGGACGCACGGCCTCGAACTCAAATCCGCCAGCGAGACCGACCGGACGCCGCGGAGCTGCGCCTTCTTACCCTTTTGCGCAATCAATTCTGAGAAGTGCGAGAACGCTTGCACGTCGGCCAGCGCGACGTACCGGTCCCACATGGGCACGATGTCCGCCAGTGACAAGGTCGCCAACTCCGGTGGAGGATTTTGCTTTTCCGGCCCGTTCTCAAACCATTTATCCAGCTCGCCCTGCGCCTTCGTGTTGAAATTGTATGTCTTGGGTTGACCTATGCACACCAGCACGGTTTCCTGCGGATCGATCACCGGCGCCCAGAAGCGGTCCAAATCAGTTTGCCGTAAGCGCAATAACAGAAGAACCGCTGTTATGACCATCGCAACCCCGACGGCCGCGATGCCGTAGCGTTTCAGTCGGAAGGCGGATCGAGGAGCCTCTTCGGCTTTGATCTTCGCCGTCGGCTGAACCTCTGGAACATAAGAGCCGGCTGGGAGGCTGATCCGAATCTCGTCCTCACGCCCCGGTTCAAGATAATACTGCGCCAGGCGCTTGCGGACTTCACCCGCAGCGGCGCGAACGACCGGATCCTGATTTGTGTCGTATTGAGGATTCCGCCCGAACACCTCGATGCCCAAGGTGCGCTCTTTCAAACATTCAAGGTGATTCTCACTGGCCTGTTCCACCACATATCGTAGGAATAGCGAACACCTTTTGCTTGTTCGGAACTGCGGGCTCTCCAAAATTCTGGCTAGTTGGGCGAGCGAGGCTTGCTTGACAGCCTCAGACCAGCCCAATGTGGGGTCCGGGAGCGCGTTCTCTCTGTTTTTTTCGGGTGAACGCATGGCGTCAATGTATCACGCGGGTTCAACACGGCCAAGAGAAGGGTACAGCACGTTCATTGTAATCCCATGAATCATCTGACAGATTGGAACTTGGAGGCCGCCGCACGTACAGTACCGTAATACACTTGACCTTATCTGGTCCTGACTTTATCCACAAACGTTGTATAACACACC
>WNFZ01003467.1_pt1 | contig 14751 bp, 13 predicted proteins | sample 5400081 | NCBI WGS metagenome assembly WNFZ01 (sample SAMN13153365, study PRJNA577476) | soil metagenome | isolation source: 80 cm soil or saprolite under grassland replicate 1 | place: USA:California | collected 2016-06-15 | reverse complement strand
ATAGATGGATGCATCCGTGCTGTAGAGGATGCGGGAGGCAAGATCAAGACGAATATCGCCGGTGAAGTGTTTATGAAGTTCGTTGATGAAATCGAGGGAGAGGGACATGGAGAAATTGTAATTCAAAAACTCTAATGAGAACAAACGCTGAATCAACGCGTGTATGTCATCATACGGGAAAATCACTTTAGAGGTGCAACATGGCAAATTTATCAGATCTTACTCCCCGAGAATTAGAAATCCTTCAATTGGTCCTTGCTGCTAACACGAATAAGGAAATAGCGAATCAACTTTACATTACTGAGCGAACTGTTGAATTTCACCTAGACCATATCTACACAAAGATTGGTGCGAGATCACGAATAATGGCAGCGATTTGGGCAATACAGCATGGCATGGAAGGGAAAACTGTGGAAATTCCGAGCTAGTTTATTAAGTTTGATTGTTAGATAATCTTGGTATCGCACACGCTGCTCCTAACCGGAGCTGATTATACAGATCACAAATATGTGACAAACAAAAGGAGAACAACCCATGGAAACCAAGCGAGACAATCCGCGCAAACCGAAAATCACGGACGAGGTGAAAATCTCAAGCCCCGAAGTACAGACGATACGACTGTTGGGAAGCCACTCATCCAAAGTGCTATTGCGCGCATTGCGCCCCAAAACGCAGAATGGAGGCGAACCACATCCCCCTCCACCTCCGCCCCCTGCTGTATCAGTGCCCGACCTGGCTATTCAGTTTTCACCATGTCTGGAAGACATACCCGTCCCTTCCGGCTTCGATCTCAAAGCTGCAGTGCTCAGCGCTGTACAGGAAACCTTTGGCGCTAACAGCGAGCCTCGTTACCAGTGCTTAGCTGGGAAAGGTACCCTTGGAATCTGGCTACGTCCTTTTGTGTCAACATCAGACTCTGAGGCCCGGGATCGAGGGCTACGAGCTATACATATCTTACAATCCGGAGAAAATTTTGCGTTTTTTCAAAACGCCTCAATGTTCCGGCGATTTGCTTTGGATTATTGGAATAAGTTGCCCACCAAGCAATTCGATGGAAATGGAAACCCAGACCCTGACGGCCCCATCCACCTCACCAGTTTGTTGGTGGACTTTCAGAGTCCGAGCAATGTGCTAACCATCATTGATGGATTTGACGAGAGACCTTGGCCGGATGTGAATTTCAAGCTCACGATCACGGATACACTGTTGGCAAACGGAGGGCCAATCGCAGGGGATATACACTGTGAAAGTAAGCGGAATCTCGATGCTGACACAAGTTGGCTCGATTATCTCACTGGGATATTTTCAATAGTGTTTCCTCCGCTTGGTGCTTTCTTTCTCGTCGAAGACATTTTTGTTAGAACAGCGGATGCTCCGAATATAGATGCGGGGTTCGGATGTGCAGCTGAGTTGATCCCACAGGAGGTCCTAATCCCGGGTGGCCAAAAGATAGTCATATTTTACACGCGGACCGACGCGTCATCTGGCGGCATTTTTGCTGGTGGCACGGCTGAAGTCACTCCGCGCTCTCCGATGGTATCGATCAACGGTAGCCATCAACTCTCAGGTAATTTAGGCTATTCCTTTGTTACCGCGTCCTACTCAATCAACATAAAAGACCTTCTGAAGCCGCTACAAATCAATTGGGCTGCCGATGGTGAAATCCTCTCACCCGGCTCTGCAACTACAAACATCCGTTTCAATATATCCGGTGCCAAGGTTGGACAAGTACTCACGAGGCGAGTCTCCGTTCGTGTCACCGACCAGGATTCCCTAAGTGCTACCGCATCAATCGTTGCAAGCATTCACATTGTGGATCCGGATCAGGATCCAGATATCCCGGTAGATTGCCAAAAGAAACCTTGGCTGCCACAGTGCCAGGACACATTAGCCCGGGCCGCGAGTCCTCGGGTCGAAGAGAAATCCTGACAGGAAAGGCAATGGCTCGCCCACCTGAGCATTAATTTATGAACGTCCAAACTCTCATTTAAGGAGTGAAAATGACTGAAAAAGCAAACATCAAGAAGGCCTTAGAAACAATCCTGGGCCAAGCACTTGCAGAGAATGATGTGGAGAGTATCCAGTTCATTCTGCCGGTTGCCTCATACACACGCTCAGATTCACCAGGAGAGGCGTTCATAACCAAGCAGAGTCTCCGCACAAACCTCAAGCGTTGTGAACCAGCTATTTTGTTGGATGTGAGCGGAGTTACGACAACTGGAAAGGACGGAGAGAGCCTGTTTCGGCTGACAAATTTCATTTGTCTTGATAATGTGATCTTTGAACGTCCCATTAACTTCGTCGCAACGCCTCTATCTTCCACGCCGTGTTTTCTTACGGTTTCATATTCTCTGGTAAACAATGGCGCGGATATAGAGATTCAGGTTTCAAGCTGGGGTGCCAATGGAGCGGCCGCACCCAATATTTCTTTCAATTGGCGCTGTCAGACCGAGCTCTCGACCATAATTTTCTAATTTGATATAGCAAGCGGATGTACATCTAACAATACTCTGTAGGTGTATATCCGCTCATGGGGGAGGATTTCAAACGGAGAACATCTTGTCAATTCATCTGGAAAGCAAAGACTTGATCAACGCTCAACAAATGGAAGTGGCAATAAATGGACCCGATGGCGCCACCCACTTAATTCTTTGCACAGGTATAGTAGAGATGAGTTCTGCGAATCGCGAAATATATACTTTTTTGGTGGGACCTCGACTTTCGCGACGTCAGTTTGTGGGAGCGATTGCTTCAGGTGCGCTGTCAAGGATTCAGGCTTATGATAAAAACTCTACTAAGGATAATACTGACGTAGAACTGGGAGCTAATCTCATTTCACTAAATGCGAACTATGATGACGAGTCTGGGCAAGTGAAAGTAAGTGCGGAGGTTTCATCCAGCAAAGCGATGACGAAGCTAGCCATCAGCTATAACGTGAATATACTAGCTGAATTGCCTATCTTATGATTCACATAAGCCAAAACTGTTTGCCAGTTTACATCTCCTCCACAGTCCTCAATGCAATGCCGATAGCCTGTTCGGTTGTCAGCGCGCGTCCTTTTGCAAAGAGATCTGCAAATTGAGTATCATCCACTTTGGAATGGATAACCGCCAAATCTTTTTCGATGGAAGCCTGCTCGACAGGCGGGTTCTGATTATCCATATTCACCCGCATCATATTCGTCCAGGCGAAGAGCCGCGTGGCGCGTTCAAACTGCGCTTGATTCACATACAGACTGGCCAATCCTTCCAAGGTATAAATCACGAGATCTATATCTTTCGACTGATAGGAGCGTTGAAGCCAGAATTGAAATATTTCTGCTGCTTTTGATATACCTCCCTGTCGCAATAGCGCATATGCCATGTTGACACCTGCCCATGAGGCTAGATAATCATTAGCCAAACTTTCATTTAACTCAATAGATTTTTTGTGGTAGGCGTAAGCCTGTTGATAATCGCCTTTCCAATAAGCGAGAGTTCCATGACATCCTAGAACCTCTGCTTCTCCCGTTTTGTTTCCGAGTTGGCGATAGATCGTGTGTGCCTCTTCGAGCAAGGGAACTGACAAAGAAAATTCGCCCTCCCAGATCATTCGGAGAGCTAATTCACGTAAACATTCCGCAATGCCTAAAAGATGACCGAGTTCACGATAGAGTCTCAAACTTTCTGAAACAAAGAATTTTGAACGTTTCAAGTCATTAAGTCTTTGGGACAGCCACCCCATAGCTAACGCTTGCCCCAACTTATCTCCTAACGACTGAAATAAAGTCAGACTCTGCTCTACAATCTGCAGGCCCTCTCTAAAATTGCCTTGAAACGAAATTGCTGTTCCCAAGAACCATAAACTTAGAGCCTCGCCTGCTTTGTCTGAAATGGCGCGCGACACTTCCAGGCTTTGGTTGATAATCTTTTGCGACTCGGTCAAATTGCCTCGACCTTGCAATACTCCGCCATAAAGAGCAAGCGCTTGGACACGCAGGGAATCAGGATCGTTATAGTGTTCCAGTAATTGCGCCAGCCAGCCTCCCACCTGTTCTGTGTCGCCACGCATATCCCAGAAAAATCGTTGAGAAACCATTAAACGCAAACCAGATTTTGCGTCGGTGGTGAGCGCCCATTCCAGAGCCATGCGAATATTATCGAGTTCATCCTCCAGTTTATTCAACCAGAAAACTTGGTTAGAACGATACAATTCAGGTTCGGCTTGTTCTGCCAATTTCACAAAATAAACCAGATGTTTATTGCGAACAACTTCAATACCACCTGCTTCGAGTAATTTCTCCCGCGCATACTGGCGAATGGTTTCTAACATGTGATAGCGGGATTCATGGCCTGTTTGTTCTGCAATGACCAGCGACTTGTTGATCAACTGCCCCAACAAATTGAGGACCTCTTCGTTTTTGACTGATCCACCTTTACAAACTGATTCAGCTGCCTCCAGAGTCCATCCACCCGCAAAAACTGCCAATCGCCTGAAAAGCAGACGCTCCTGTTCCAAGAGCATGTTGTAACTCCACTCAATCATTGCCCGCAGCGTTTGATGGCGTGGAAGTGCAGTCCGAAATCCACCTGTCAATAGATTGAAGCGATCATCCAGCCGCTCCAAGATTTGCTCAACCGCCAGCAAGTTGGCACGCCCCGCGGCCAGTTCAATTGCCAGGGGAATTCCATCCAGCCGCCGACAGATTTGGGCAACAACGAGCACATTCTGCGGGCTTATTGCAAAACCCGGCGAGGCAACTGCTGCGCGCTCCGTGAACAGCCGCACCGACTCTGTAATTGAGAGTTCATCAATGGGAAATTCAATATCCGGCTTGGGAATCTCAAGTGAAGGTACACGATAGGGGATTTCACCTGAAACCCGCAACGCTTCACGGCTGGTTGCAAGAATAGATAGACCTTCACACGATGTCAAAAGCGAATGTACTAGTTGCGCGCCTGACTCAATCAAGTGCTCACAATTATTGAATACAACCAGGGCTGTGCGAGAGCGAAAATAATTGATTAACAAATCAGTAAAAGATAATTTGGTATCTCCTGATTCGCGAATGCCGAGCAGGTTCGCGAGTGTATTTGGCACGAGCGCAGGGTCGTTGAGAGGCGCAAGATCAAGAAACCAGACACCATCTGGAAACTTATCTAATACATCTGCCACAACTTGAATAGCTAAGCGTGTCTTGCCCACACCGCCTGAGCCGGTTAACGTAACAAGGCGAGATTTTGAGAGTAAAGCCGCAATTTCCTTCAATTCCTCCTCGCGGCCGATGAAACTTGTCAGCGGGATGGGAATGTTCAGATTAAAGTTTCGCTTGAACGCGAGCGAGCGCGTCTCCTCGGAAGGTTCTATATCCAGCGCGCGCAGTGCCTGTACACTCCTTTCATAGGTCGAAGCCACTTTAGCACGGTCTCCTAGTGCATCGTAGGCAAACATCAGCGCTCGATATGCCGTTTCAGGTACTTGCCCAAACAAAATCCAGCGCTCAGCCCATTCTAGAATCTCGTGCCAGCGCTTTTCGCTTTCGAGCAATTCCAAAAGTCGCGCCATCTCTTGTTCATATACGACTTGCAAATGCTCGCGCTCAAGAATGATCCAATCATCATAAAATCCGGGTAATAATTCCCCTTGATAGACGGCTAATGCAGCTATCGACTCATCGGCTGAGGCAGCGTCCGTTAGCTTTTCTAACACATCTCTGTCCAGCCAATAATCCGCTGCTGAATCAAAGGTGATTCCCAAATCATCTGAAAGCAGAAATTGAGTAGAAGGGAATGTTTTACGAATCAACCAAAGCTCATGACGGAGATAAGCGCGTGCTTTTTCATCAGTCGTATCTGGCCAGAACATTCCCGCGAGTTTTTCTCTCCGATGTGATATGCCTGCATTGAGAATTAAATACGCAAAAAGGGATTGAGCGGCGCGCGAGGAAATGATAACGGGTTTGCCGTCACACTTTATCTCAAATTTCCCAATCAGCCTGACTTCGAGCATTATTGTCCTTTGGCTTTACAAAGTACAGCATTCAGATGCAGGAAACTCAACGACCTCAATCAGCCTCGGTGGTCGAGTAGGGCTGGGTGCTCTTCCCAGCCTGTATCGAGACCATCACGCTTCATGAAATCTTCTGTTTGCAGGTTACTTATTGGTCTCGATACCCCTCGCAGAAAGCCTGCGGGGCTACTCGACCAACGGATTGCTTCTGAAACAAACTGTTAGCTGGCTAGTCAAGTCATTTACTTTTTTCAAACGCGCGATTCGCATCTGCTAGATGAGTCAATAGCTCATCCTTCATCTTAGAAAACACAGAAGGAGCATCCCTTCTCAATTCATGCATTTCCTCGGGGTCATTTTCGAGATCATATAATTCATAGATGGTATCCCCCTCACCGTATCCAGGATATCCGATCAACTTATAAGCGCCTTTGCGCATGGATAACGCTGCTTTCGTAATCGGGAGAAAAGCAGAATTTTCCCACGCGCACATCGAAAGGATGGGTCGCTGCGAATCTTCTCTTCCATTGAAGCCGGCTAAAACTTGACCTTCCAATGTCGTAGGAATTTCCTTGCCGGCAATTGATAATAGTGTTGGCAACAAATCTATATTGTTGGTTGGTGTGTTTATATCTTTTCGTACAGTTTGCTTCGGTGCATGGATCAGCAGAGGGATTCGAAGCAAGGCTTCGTACATCATCAGTCCACCGTGGCCCGTGAAACCGCGTTCAAATGTCTCGCCATGATCCGCTGTCACAATAATATAACTATCATCCAGTACACCACCAGCCTCCAACTGTTTGATCAAATTTCCAAACTCCGCATCGACTTGAGCGATCTGCCGATCATAGGCTGTGCACTTATGGAGCATATCTTCATTCGATTCGGTAAACAAGGAAGCAAATTGCGGATTTGCAACCTTTGGCTGTAACTTAAAACCGTCATTCTTAAAAAGTTGTGCAAATCTTTTTCCGGGTTTATAAGGTGAATGAGGCGAAAATAAATGAAAGTAAGCAAAATAAGGTCTTTTACTCACATCCAGATTCAAAATTTCTGTTGAAACACCCTGGTAGATTTTCTCATTCATATAAATGTCATAACCTTCTACTTCAGGAAGGCCATTGGGATAGCCTGGTTGAATTTTTTGCGTTTCAATCGAATGAGAAACTCGGCTTTTGTAGATATAACCCAGCAGTGCAGACCCGGTCCAGTCGGTTTGCGCGGGGAAAAGAAATTCATCAAAGGCAATGGACGCCAAAAAGCGATCCTTCCCTACCCAGCTTTTGACGAGTGTATTGCCGCGCATACTGAATGCAGTTTGTGGGAGAAAGCGATCTACATCGTCATAGTATTGCGCGACCAGACGATCTGGCCAGAAATTCTGAGAGAACATCAGGCGGTAATAATCATGCCCAAGCAATGTATAAGGGTTATAAGGAATTACTTCACGTCTCACGATCCCGCCTTGTGTGAGGGCCCGGTGTTTCCATGGATGCATCCCTGTGAGCATGGAAGCCGTACCAGATGATGTGAAATTACTGGCTGAATAATGAGCGTTGTAAACCGTACAACGCTCCACAAAACGACTTAATTCTGGGGTCGTCTCGCGCTGATACCCATACAGCGACATATGCTTCGCCGACATTGCATCGAACAAAACGATGATGATGTTCGGGCGGCTATTATCCAGTTTCGGCGAAGGAGTCCGAAGAGCCGAAAAAGTTCCAGCCGTAAGGATGGAGGCAACCTTCAAGAAATCACGCCGCGATAATTGAGTCATTTTTAGCACCTACAAAGCGATACGTATCAAAACAATCAATAGTGCAATCCCGGTAAGGGGCAAGTAAACATATAGGAATACAACAAAACGATCAGCCAGATTTTCCAATCCCTGGCGAAGCCACTTCACCTTTCCAGCAACCCACGTAAGAAAGACAGCGATCAACAGTGTCACAATCCACCAATTGAATTGACCACTTACGAAGATAGGCCGCGTGTCAGGCGTTCGATAGAGCGACAAATGCAATATAGCAGAGCAAAGAATAATCAGGATCAATACAAATGCTTTGGATATAAAACTATCCCTCCACCAACGACGAGGCAGTGCAATGCTTGGCAAAAGTACAATGAATAGAAGCAAAATGCTTTCTAAAAAATTGACCAAGAAAGCATAAGCATAAATAGAAATAATCTCACTAATCCTTAAAAAATATAACCAGGAGGGTAATTTCCAAAAAGAGATATAGAGTGTCCACGTATAGACAAGAAACATAGCAACAGCATAAACCGTCACTATGTTTCTCATGTTTGGAAGGCGGGCTTTAAGGGCCGCCAGCACTACTTGACTTTTCCTTGATTGGCGACGGCTGCGGCTTTCTTGGCTGCCTCTTCAGGATCGCCGAGATAGTAACTCTTTGCTGGCATCAAATCTTCATCAAGTTCATATACCAGTGGCAAACCGGTTGGGATATTCAATTCAGTAATTTCATCATCGGAAATGTTGTCGAGATATTTGACCAACGCGCGGATGCTGTTTCCGTGTGCAACGATGATGAGGCGTTTGCCTGATTTGATCACAGGACTTAACGTCGAGTGCCAGTATGGGAGAACCCGCTCGAGCGTGATCTTAAGTGATTCAGTGGCTGGCAACTGTCCGGGAGTCAGCGAAGCGTAGCGCGGGTCAAATCTCGAATGACGTTCATCATCCCATTCCAATGCAGGAGGTGGAACATCATAACTACGCCGCCAAATCTTCACTTGCGCTTCGCCAAATTTTTGCGCGGTCTCAGCCTTATTCAATCCCTGCAAAGCACCGTAATGACGTTCATTAAGTTGCCAGGCGTTCGTGACCGGAATCCATTCAAGGTTCATTTCTTCTAAAACAATCCAAAGAGTTTGAACCGCACGGCGCAGGACAGAGGTATATGCCACATCAAAACTATAACCGTCCTCTCTCAGTAATTTCCCCGCCTCATGTGCCTCTTCGATACCCAAATCAGTCAGACCGACATCCGTCCAGCCCGTAAAACGATTTTCGAGATTCCAGGTGCTTTGTCCATGACGAACCAAAACCAGCTTGTACATTGATGCATCTCCTTGTGATTATTTCTTTTGATAATTGCGATTGGCTGTGCTGATGGCCTCCAGCAATTCATCTTTCATCTGGGATGCTGCAGTTATATCGCTTCTAAATAAATCGTGCAACTCATCTGGGTCCTCTTGCAAATTATAGAGTTCAAATGAATCTGGGTGATTTTGATAGCCCGTAAAATAGAACAATTCATATGCACCTTTGATCAGCGTGAAGGTCGCATGTTTGATGGGCCGAAATGCTGCATTATCTTTTGCCATCATCGGGAAAATACTACGAGATGCATCTTGAATCCCACCAAAGCCGGGTAAGAGTCTGCCTTCGATCCAATCTGGGATTTCCTTGCCGACGATTTGCATAAGGGTAGGCAACAAATCCAGGTTGCTGGTCAAGGAATGGAAATCTGAATGGGTTTGTTGTCCCGGCGCAGAAATGAGCAAGGGAATGTGGGTGACCGGTGCGTACATCAAAGCAGAGGCATGACCACTCTCGCCGCGTTCAAAAAGGTCACCGTGATCGGAGGTGACAATCACATAACTATTCTGCAAAACACCTGATTTCTCAAGATTGGACATCAGCCGACCAAATTCTGCATCCACCTCAGCTATACATTCGTCATATTGGCGGCGATCTTCAAGCAAATGTTCTTCGGTGTAATCGCTTCCTGCAAGTGGGTGACGAGGTTTTGAATTTAATGGCAGATCATCTGGAAAAATACCAATAAAATCCTTGCGCGCGTTATATGGCCCATGAGGCGACCAAAGGTGAAAGTAAGCGAGACACGGCGAGGATTGAACGACGAGGCTCTGGGTCAGGTGATTAACGCCTTCAAAAATGCTTGGGTTCTCATAAGAGAAATCATAGGTTGTGGGAAGCCCCCTCGGATAATCCGTCGAGATGTTATCTTTATCTAACGTTAGCGCTCGTGAAAGCTGGTCAGAGGCCAGAAAAAGCGAGCCGGGGAATGATTCTGGATCATTAATCCTGAGGCTTAGAAAGTCTTGAAAGACATAATAAGCCATAGTGCGGTCGCCAGGCATCCTATCAGGCAGTGGAAGAGTATATACGAAGTGACCATAAGAATCGCAGGGTAGGTGGAAATCTAGGTCCTTTTCAAATTGACTTAATAGGATATCTGCCCATAAGTTTTGAGTAAATGCAAAACGGGTGTATTCATTGCCAACTAAATGGAAAAGGTTTCTCTCTGTAAGTGTACGACCTACCATACCTCGATAATTGAACGCACGATGAGTCCACGGATAAAGCCCGGTGAGCATAGAGGCAGTCCCGCTGGTTGTAAAATTCCCGGCGGAAAAATGGTTGTGGTACACCGAAGCTCGTTCAGCGAACTTCTCCAAATTTGGCGTAGTCGTGCGGGCATACCCGTACAGTGATAAATGCCGAGCAGACGTTGCGTCGAACACAAATATGAGAATATTCGGCTTGCCCGCATTGTGCGAATGAGCAGATGAAAGGAGTCGTGTAACATCTGCAAAAGCAGTAGTCCCAACAAGGGCGGCAGATGCTTTCAAAAAGGCGCGTCGGCTGATCTTAGACATATACTGGTTTAAGCAATATTTCTAAAGATCACATACACTAAGAAAATAACAAATAGTGGAACAAGAATGAACAGAAACACAATCAGACGATCTGATATTGATTGAACAGCAGAGTGCACAAAAGGAAATTTCGGCGAGAACCCAAGGAAAACTGCCATAATTATCAAGACTTCAAAGAGAGTAATCAACAACCTGCCGCCAGGTTCGGTACCAAACTGCATATGAAGTCCCACAAATGCCATTAAAGATCCAATCAAACAGACCGCTAGTACTGCTCCACGAACTGCAAAATCATCACGAAGGATTCGAGGTGGTAACAAAACACAAAATGTCAGAAGCAACAGCAAGACAATCAGGCCTTCTACGAGATTATTAACCATCCCATAGGAAAAGACAGTCAATATCTCCCCCATATTCAGGATAAGCAGCCAAGCGGATAATTTCCATAAAAAAGCAGTAACCGTCCATCCTGAAAGCATCACTGCAATGACAGCATAGACCTGTAGGATGGCCTGGGATTCTGGAAAACGCTTGAGCATACTGATTACATAAGTACTTGTAATTATTTCTTTTGATAATTGCGGTTAGCCGTATTAATAGCCTCCAGCAATTCATCTTTCATCCGAGATGCTGTAGTTATATCGCTTCTAAACAAATCGTGCAACTCGTCGGGGTCCTCTTGCAAATTATAAAGTTCAAATGCATCTTGATGGTCCGGATAGCCTGTGAAAAAGAATAATTCATGTGCATCTTTGATCAGCGTGAACGTCCCGTGTTTGATGGGTCGAAATGCTGCGTTATCTTTTGCGACCATTGGAAAAATACTTCGAGATGCATCTTCGGTCCCGCCAAAGCCTGGCAATAGTTTGCCTTCGATCCAGTCCGGGATTTCCTTACCAGCGATTCGCAAAAGAGTGGGCAGAAGATCCAGGTTGCTGGTCAAAGCATGGAACTCGGAACGCGTCTGCTGTCTCGGAGCAGAAATGAGCAAGGGAATGTGCGTGACCGGTGCATACATCAAAGCGGAAGCATGACCGATCTCGCCACGTTCGAAAAGGTCGCCGTGATCTGAGGTAACAATCACATAACTATTCTGCAAAACACCAGCTCGCTCAAAATCCGCCATAACCCGACCAAATTCTGCATCTACCTCCGCAATCGCTTCATCATATTCCAGATGATTTTCCTGCATAAGCTCTTGAGAAAAATCATCCCCTGCTAATGGATGGTGAGGCTTGGAATGCCATTTCAGATCATCCTTGAAAATACCAATAAAATCTTTGGGCACACGATAGGGCCCATGCGGAGACCAAAAATGAAAGTAACCAAGACATGGCGATGATTGAGGCATCATACTCTGCGCGAGGCGACTAACGCCTGCAAATACACTTGCATTTTCATAGGAAAAGTCATATTCCGTAGGAAGTCCTCTGGGATAATCGACAGAGATATGATCACTATCGTATGTTAGAGCTTTTAAAAATTCAGCAGAGCCAACAAATAGCGAACCAGGATAGGGATGCTTCTCCGCAGTTCTGAGATTCAAAAAGTCTTGGAAGACATAATAAGCCGTGGCGCGATCACCGGTTAGATCCGCAGGCTGGAATAGCGAATAATCAGACTGGCTATAAGCATCGCACGGCAGGTGGTAATCCAAATCCTTTTCAAATTGGCTTAACAGGATATCCGCCCAAAAGTTTTGTGTAAACGCAGCACGAGTATATTCATTGCCTACTAATGTGAAGAGATTTCTATCTGTGAGCGTACGGTCAATCATCCCCCGGTACGTGAAGGCACGATGAGTCCACGGATACATTCCCGTGAGCATCGAGGCAGTGCCCGTCGTTGTAAAATTCCCGGCGGAATAGTGCTTGTGATACACCGAGGCGTGTTCGGCGAACTTCTCCAGGTTTGGTGTCGTTTTGCGAGCATACCCGTACAGCGATAAGTGCCGAGCAGACATGGCATCGAACACAAAAATAAGAATGTTCGGTTTGCCAGCATTGCCTGAATGGGCCGAAGAAAGGATCCGTGACGTGCCTGAAAATGCGGCGCTCGCCACAAGCGCGGCAGATGTTTTCAAAAAGTCACGTCGACTGATCCTGGACATTTTCAATCCTAGACAATATTTCGGAAGATTACATAGGTAAAGAGAATCACATATAGTGGCATAAGGATATACAAAAACACTATCAGACGATCTGATATCCACAGAACGGCGGAATCTACAAAACGAATTTTCGGCGAGAACACCAAAAGAAATGCCATAAGTAATATTAATGCGAGAGGGCCAAACAATAACTTGAATGAACCTCCTATACCGAATTGCTTAAGAAGTTCTAAAAGCACTATCAAAGATCCAATGAATCCCGCGGATAATATCGTTCCACGAACTACAAAATGATCACAAAGGAAGCGCGGCGGCAACAAAAAGCAAACCGTCAGAAGCAAAAATATGACGATCAGGCTTTCCACAAGATTAGTGACCATTGCATAAGAAAATACGGTAAATATCTCTCCAATATTAAGGGTGAGCAACCATGAGGGAAGTTTCCGTAGAAAAGCAATCATCGTCCACCCTGAGATCATCACTGCAATGACAGCATAAACTTGCAAAACAGCTTGAGGGTTTGGAAGACGTTTGAGCATATCAGTAAAGAATGTAGAGCGAGACCATGGTCTCACTCTACTCGATTTCGATATAGCTGTCGGTCTGGAACAGCCAGCATATGTGTTCGGTCCAGCGGAACACTTAAGAAGTCCGCGATTTGCTCGCAAAAAGGTTCAGGTTGCGTTATCAGTGCATTGTAGTTTACTGAGAGCACTTCCATATTCGGCTGGCGTGCAAGCCAAGGCTTGACCACAGATAAATGTGTACGGAATTGCTGCTCCATATCTTCATCGCTCACTTTAGGAGTTTCGCCTCTATGATCCAACATTTTTTTCTGAGAGGCAAGGATTTCCCGGCTCTCACGCTCCATAAAAATGATCTTGTATTGATATTCTTGCGGAAGATATTCCAGTAATGATGAAATAACTTTCACAACTTTGCCATTCGCTTGTTTCAGCCAGGCAGAATTTCCATCTCTGAGTTGCCTCACAGTCTCGAACTCAAAATAACCTTTGGGGTTATCCGGGTCCGGGAGGCGAAGCTCATCGGTGATAATGGGCAGCCCGCCCTCAGCCAGCATCCTCATCATCATGGAGGTACCTGAACGCGGGAGACCTGAGACCACAATAATTGGTTGTTTTCCTGTAACTTTGTCCTTAGATTTCGCAAAGAATTTATTCATTTAGAGATAACCCAAACCTTTTAAGCGCTCTTCGAGATCCTTTTGTCCCTGTCCGGCCGCTTGAGAAGGTGGCTTTATATTCGATGGATCGAGATGTTTCCCAATCGCAAGAAAAGGAACATCACGGTAGGAGATCGCGCCAAAATCGCGCAAGTCTCGATTCGCAAAAATCACACCGGGGACAACCTCCGAGTCCATGCAGTGATCTGCACCCCAGTGATCGGTGTTCGCTTCAAGCGAAATCGCCGGGACTTTGCCGAGTCCTGTTTCGGCGGAGGCGCGATAGCCGGGCGCGTAGCCCATCACAAGGTCCGGGCCGAAGCGCGTGTAAGGCCCAGAAAACGTCTCGTGCTTGAATCGAATCTTTTGGATAATGGGAGTCTGGTCAGCATCCTTCCAATCCAATAGTTTGTTTTTTATCTCATTGATTAAATTTTCTAATTGATAAGGAGAGACGATGCCCTGGCCTTCACGGCCCGCGATATTGAGATAAATGCTATTCAAGCCAACAGCATACGCGACCGTCTTGCTCCAATCCACGCCACTTAGATCATCGCCACCGTTTTTCGTGAACAGGTAACTGTTATCAAGTAACCAGCGATTCAAATGGACTTTCTTTCGAAAATCCGAGAAACCATGATCGGAAAGGATCAGGTAACGATATTTACCAGTCCATCCCTCCACTTGAGCACTGATATCACCGACGAAACGATCGAGCCGCCGGTACCAATCTCCCACCACATCCATTCGGTTGTGAAAGAACATGTGCTGCACGCGGTCGAGGTCATCAAAAATGCTGGCAAGTACGCCTTCACGGAA
>WNFZ01003462.1_pt1 | contig 14760 bp, 14 predicted proteins | sample 5400081 | NCBI WGS metagenome assembly WNFZ01 (sample SAMN13153365, study PRJNA577476) | soil metagenome | isolation source: 80 cm soil or saprolite under grassland replicate 1 | place: USA:California | collected 2016-06-15 | reverse complement strand
AGGCGACGGATCCGTCATACCCTCCTGGTGGCACTTTCGCCCGGAGTTCGGCGCGCTGATCTTCCGACAATGTCATGACACTCATTATGCCAGAGCCTGCTCGCAGATTTCAGGATATTCAATTACAAGACACTAGCGCTTTCGAGTAAAGTCTCTATGCGCCAATTACGACCTGTATTCCTGAGAAAGGCTGAGAGAGCTACCCTCTGGCCTATGGCTTTCGATGGCGTGACCCTCGCTCACCACGGCGGCGCCGCCGCCGCTGAGCTGCTGGACGAGCTGTGCGATGTGTACGCCGACGCATACGGCGTCGAGCCGACCACCGAGAAGACGAGCGCGTTCCGAGGCCGAGCCGGCAAGCAGCTCGAGCGGCCGGGATTCGCCCTCGTGACCGCGCAGGCAGAAGGCCGGTTCATCGGCTTCGCGTTCGGCCATACCCTGCCAGAAGGCGACACGTACTGGTGGAAGGGGTTGGAGCCTGCACCACCCGCAGAGTTCACGACCGAGAACGGCTCGCGGACGTTCGTGCTGTCCGAGATCGAAGTACGGCGCGCCTGGCAGGCCAAGGGAGTCGGCCATGCCGTGCACGATGCACTGCTGGGTGAGCGCCAGGAAGAACGCGCCACGCTGGCGACGGGGCCGGACGCGGCGTCGCAGCCGGTCTATGACCGGTGGGGCTGGCAGAAGGTCGGGCGTGTACCCGGTACAGGTGGCGACTATTACTCGGCCTATGACCTGTTCGTGATCTCATTGCCGCTGGGTACGCCGTAGTGCGCCAACTGCTCATCGAGCGTGCGCACGTTGCGGGTGCGCTCCCACGGTTCAAGTGCTTGGCGCAGGCGGCGGATGCGCTGAGTCATGCGGCCAGAACGGTTGACGGCGGTCAGCTTGGCAATGTCGCCAATGGTCCGGCACGCCTGTCCGATGTCGCTTTGCCGGATGCGAGCGTCGGCCTGCATGACCATAGTGTGCGCATAGTTGTGCAGGTTGGCCGGATCGACCAGTTTGAGAGACTGCTCCGCCGCGCGCCAGGCTGCCTCGGGCGTGCCGAGCTGGAGGTCGCACTCGCTCTTGGTGCCATAGTAGAACGACTCGTCATGGAAGTACCACCATGACGACACGGGCGTGTCATCCTCGGTCGCGATGGCAAGTGCTGCGTGCTCGTCTTCGAGCGCGGCCTGGCACCGGCTGGCTTGCCGGTCGGCGGCGTACGCGCGGGCGGCTACGTCGGCGGCGTAGGCCCGCGCCTTGGCCGAGGGTGTTTGCACGGCCCACGTCTGGGCGGCAATGGCGTGGTCGATGCCGACTCGTGGCCGCTGGCGCCAGGTAGCCAGATGGCTCATGGTGCAGAGGATGTAGGTGACCAGTTCGACGTTCTCGGCTTCGTGCGCGTCAGTGCGGGCGTTGTCGTAGTAATACTGGGCGGCACGGTAGTCCCCGAGGTTAAAGAGTTGCCAGCCGACGATCTGGCTTAATTCCGCGTAGGCGGATAGGGCACGCGGGCGCAGGTTCGGCGGGGCGGCTTTGACGAATCTTCCGATCACCTGCCGCTGTGCCAGCACGGTCTGCAGGGTGATCTGTGGCCCGAGCACGTCTCCTTGCCGCCGGTAGGACTGCAAGACGCTTTCCGTGTAATCAAGGGTGGCCACGTCGAGCCGGTTCGGATTCTCGATGACCCGCGCAATGCGTTCGTGGTCGTCGGCGTTGGAGAAGTCGAACAGAGGTGTCGCGGCTGCCATGGCAAAGGCAGTGCTCAGCTTGAACAGCAGCTCGCGGCGGCTGAGCGACGGATCAAGCCGTTGAGCCGACATCGTAATTACCTGCGCAAGCTCGCTGAAATCGATTTCCTTGATCTGATCCAGGAGGAACGCGACCTGGGCGGGCGGCACGAATAACGACGTGGCATAACGCTCGCCTGCCTCCTCTTGGAAGAGCAAGTCGAGGAGCACGGTTTCGGCATCGGTCGCTCCAGCGACGCGGCCGGTGATGGTGCCCGGCTGGTGGGCGCTGTCGCGGTCGCGGTAGTTCGGGCAGTCAGTGAGCAGATCGGCTACACCGCACCTGTAAATCTGCGCCAGTCGATCAAGGGTATCGAGCGATGGGGCGTGGCCGGTCGAGCTGGGCCAGACCTCCCATGTCGAGATGCTCTTGAATGTTTTCGGCTCGTCGGGCCAGCGGGCGTTCCACTGCTCAGCTGCCTCGCGCTGGCTCCAGCCGTGTGCCAGGCGGAAAGCGACGCGGGCGTTGACGCGGAAGCGCCGACGGAACTCGGCCGCAACGTCAGTCCACGTCTTGCCCTGCGCGCGAAGCAGCGCGGCAAGCTCCGCTTGTTCCTGTTTGCGGCTCCGGGGCTTGGCTGTCACCGGACACCTCCATACCGTCACCGATGATCGGCTCTTGAACCGGCACGCTACCGGCCACGATACGGCGAGCGGCAAGTACGAGACTCTTCCAGGTTGAGCGTGGAGGTTCTGATCAGAACATCACGATCCGTGCTGGTGTCATCACGCTGGCCTGCCCGCCAGGGTGGCAGACGAAGTAATCATCGCCGGACATCGGAGCCGCTCGCCGTGAGTCAAGCCGAACGATCCGCGCCTAACGGTGCGGATATCACGACCCCAAATGTCGCCCGCATGTACGATTTCTATCTCGGCGGTAAAGACAACTATGCGAGCGATCGGGAAGCGGCTCGCAAGGTTCTCGGCGTCGCGTCCGAAGTGCCGCTGGCTGCACTCGAAAATCGCGAGTTTGTGAAGCGTGCCGTGCGATTTCTTGTGCGAGAAGACATCAAGCAGTTTGTAGATATCGGGCCGGGGCTGCCGACACGAAGTAACGTGCACGAAGTCGTGCGCCAGTATGAGCCGCAGGCGCATGTCGTCTACATAGATAATGACCCGATTGTCCTTAGCCATAGCCAGTCACTGCTAGAAAATACGCCTGGCGTTGCCATTATTGATGAGGACTTGCGCGAGCCGGAGCATATTTTAAGCAACCCGGCGCTGCGGGAGCTGATTAGTTTCGCTCGGCCCGTAGCCCTGTGCATGACGCTCGTGTTGCACTTTATTCCTGACAGCGGCGACCCGTACGGTATCGTCGCGCGATTGTGCGAGGCGCTTTGCCCGGGAAGCTACGTGGTTATCTCCCATGTGACCGGTGACGGCCGCGATCCGGAGGCGCTGACAGAAATCACTGACACCTACGATCAGGCCACGGCACCGCTCATCATGCGGTCACGTACTGACATTGCGAGATTCTTTGACGGCTTCGAGTTGGTCGATCCTGGCGTCGTATTCCTGTCGCAGTGGCGATCCACTGGTGAGTTCTATTCCGAGGGCGGCACCCGCTGGGCGTATGCAGGCGTTGGCAGTAAACCAGGAGTATCCGGATGACTTTCATCCAGATCACCCAGTCTGAGATTTCGACGCGACGCCTGGTGATGTCCTCGTGACTGAGATGGCTCAACTGGTCGAGGCGTTGTTCGCGCGTGGGATGCGGGCTGCTGCCGCTGGGAGGGCGGTCCGTGTCTGGCAGCCCGGCAATGAGGACGGCTCGGTGTGGGTCGTACCGGGATGGACACCGGGGGGCGCGGCGGTGTGGTCGTGGCAGCAAGGCGAAAGGTCTCAGTGTCATCCGCGCGATGACATCGCGGGTACCGCCGAAGCGGTTGCCAGGTTTCTGACCGAGCCGGCACCAGCAGACGGTTAGGGGTTTGTCCGTGAGCGGCAGAAGAAGCGCAGCGCGACTGCGGTCACCTGGTACATGTGCTCCTTCTGCTGGAGGCAGGACCGGTGCTGTTGCGGGATGTGTCCGCGTTCATCCCCAGAGCGAGCCTCCGGTGCCGGTTCTGCCGCCCCACAACCAGGGAACCAACATGGCCGACGAATGGCCGCTTAGTGACCACCTCGAACTCGGCGCATTACCCAGTGCGGTTTCCTGTGCCCGGTGGCACACGAAACAGGTTTTGTGGGAATGGGGGCTCGCAGAATTAAGCGATACCGTCGAGCTGCTCGTCTCAGAAATTTTTACCAATGCTATTCACGCATCTCAGCCTCTTGCCCCGGTACGGCTATGGTTGCTGTCGGACAAGGAGCGCGTGCTTGTACTGGTGTGGGATACCAACCCACAACCACCCGTGCGCATGGATGCCAATGAACAAGCCGAAAGTGGGCGGGGATTGCTGCTCGTGGAAACGCTCAGCGAGCAATGGGCCACTTACGCCACACCCGACATAGGCGGAAAGGTGGTGTGGTGCATTGCCACACGATAAAGAAAAGGATCTCACATGGCAGAAATCAATACATCCGTGCCGCACTCGGCACGAGTCTGGAATTACTGGCTAGGTGGAAAGGATCATTACCCTGCTGACCGGGAAGCGGGCGATGCGTATCGAGAACTGTTTCCAGGAATCGAACACCTCGCTCGCACCGCACGCTACTTCTTGGCCCGCGCGGTGAACTACCTGATAGCAGATGCGGACGTCCGCCAGCTTATAGATATCGGCACCGGTTTGCCCACCGCCGAAAACACTCACCAGGTCGCTCAGCGCGCCGCGCCCGACTGCAAGATCGTATATGTCGATAACGATCCAATGGTTCTGTCGCACGCCCGCGCCCTGCTCAAAAGCAGCCCACCAGGAACCTGCGAGTACATTGACGCCGATCTGCTTGACCCCGGCAAGATTCTGCGTGAGGCGGCCAAATACCTGGACTTCGCCGAGCCGATAGGGCTCATGCTGATGGGCATCATGGGCCATGTCCCTGACGACCAGGCGTACCCGGTCGTGACCCAGCTCACCGCCGCGCTTCCGCCCGGCAGCTACCTGGCCCTGTACGACGGTGCCAGCACCAACCAGGCATTCATCACCGCCCAAGACGGCTACAACAAGAGCGGCGCAGACCCCTACCACTTGCGCAGCCCCGAACAGATCGCCCGCTTCTTCGACGGCCTGACGTTGGTCGAGCCGGGCGTGGTGCCCTGTTCCTGGTGGCATCCCGAAGACATACCCTTCGGCCCGGCCGACAAAAGCCACGTCTACGGCGGGGTGGCTCGCACATGAAGATGGTCATCCCCGCCATTCCGGCTGACAACGAAACCAACCGCGCCCACGCCGCACGGTTCGGGCAAGACTGGGGGCCTTGGCCTATCGCGCCTTCTGGCTCGGTACCGATGAGCTGCGAGAACTGCCACGGCGCTGTCTTGCTGGACCCCGATACCGGCCAGCTTCACCATGACTTGGTCGACGAGGGACACATACCGCTTCTTTACTGCCTGATCTGCGTCTGCCAGCTATTGCGCATCAAACACATCGCGGCTCCCTGCTCAGCCGATGAGGAATCGCTGCGCGAAGGTCCCAAGCGGCTACATGAAGACCCGGCCTACTCCCACTACATCGGCCAGATCGCGGCCACCCAGGCAAGGCACATCTCGTGAACGAACCGGTAACGCTATCGGTGGGATGCGGAGATGTCGGCTCAGCCCTATCGCTGCGCATGCACCGCGAGCCTGAACCTGACCGGCTTGTCATCGAGGTGCATGTTCCCTTCGAGGTGATCGAGCAATTCGCAGCTCCTGCTACGGGCGACCCCCGATCAGCTCCAACCGGTTCGGAATTCAACGACTTCGGGTGAACGTAAGAGCCCCCACGCCGCCGCACGGCTCAGGGTTGGGCACCACATCCCGCATGTCAAGGGGTTGCACAACGCGGGAGGCTTCCTGGCAAACCCTGGGCCGTGCGGCTTCCACCGTTCTAACAGGAGGTTTCGTTCATGCCAGATCGAATCGGCCGCTTGACGCCGCTAGAAGAGTCCACAATGAATGTCCTGTGGACGGTCGGTACGCCGCTCACCGTTGCCGAAGTTCACGCGAAGCTCGACTACCCAACCGCTGTCATGCTCGTGACGGTCAACCGGACCCTGCGCCGGCTCCACGACGCGGGGTATGCGCAGCGTACGACGCTGGGGACGGCGGCATATGCGTACTCGCCCGCGGTGCCCTATGCCGAGCATCTTGGCCAGGTCGTGGCCAGCGCGCTAAATCGCAGCCCCAACAAACACCTGACCGTGACCCTCGGTCTGTCCGGCGCCGGGTACGGCTACCTGGCCGATCTGTTGGCCGACCCCCGGAAATAACCAGGTTGACCGTGCAGCACGGGGCCCCTGCTCCTGGCGCATCTCCCGGGCCGCGCCCGCTACTGTTCCATTGCCCGCTTGCCTCGCCGCTACGCTGTGCGCAAGGCTGGTGACCCGAACATTGGTCTGGCGGTACGAGGGAGCGCAGCCTTTCCGGGGCTGGCGCACCGCGGAGGGTTGGTTGCGATGCCATCTCGGAGCAATCGCAGCGGCGAGAAGGTCGAGACTGGTGGCGAGGGCACACAAGAGCCGCTGATCGACCGGAAGCTTGAGCTTGACCTGCTCCGTCAGCACATTGATCGAGTCGTCGAAACCCGCAAAGGCCATGTGGTTCTGATCCTGGGTGAATCTGGGATTGGAAAATCCCGTCTTGCGGCCGAGGCGGGAGCCGCGGCGGCGAGACGAGGGTTGACTGTCATTCCGATCCGGTGCTTGGGCAGGGGCGCGGAACCACTGCTTCCCTTAAAGGAAGGGCTTGCGGCGTATCTGGGCCGCACTCCCGATCAGATCCGGCAGACGCTGGCACGTTCCGCGCCTCGGCTGCTCGATGCGGTGCCGTTTATTGGGACGTTCCTGGGCACAGTTGGCGAAAGGCTGACCGAAGGAATCCAAGGCCTCCGCAACATGAAAGGAGTCTATGAGGAACTTTCCCGCATCTTGATCAAGGCAACTGGTGACGCGGGCCTTTTCCTTATCATCGATGACCTCCACGCAGCGGACCCGGACACATTGTATTTCCTTAATTACCTTTTCCGTAAGCTAGAGCAAGTGCCCGTGCTTGCGGTTGCCACCATTCAGGAAGAGCAACTGAACGACTACCCACAGCTGGCCGATCTGGTAGCTGAATGGACCGCAAAGGGCTTCGTGACGCTTACCGTAGTCCCGCTGGAGCGCGCGCACGTTGGTGAATACGTGCGAAAGATGGCCGCTGCTGGCCAGCAGCCCGATGATTCCATCGTGGGTCGTCTTTTCCAGCTCACCGGAGGTAACCCGTTCTTCTTGCGGGAAGCGCTGAGCTTGATCACGCAGGCGCCCGAGTCGCGCATGGTGCCTGAGGCTGTCCCGCCGCGTGCCGACGCAGTCCTCCGGCGCCGGCTTGCCCGGGCAGATGAAATGACGCTTCGCTTCTTGAGATCTGCGTCCGTTGTTTTGGACACATCCGAAGAGCTGGCCCCGATCGCCTACGTAATGGAGGCCGAGACACGGGACGCAATAACCGCGCTGAATAAGGCGTGCGAGCTTCGGCTGATGCGTGAAGGGCAACGCGGTGAGGTGAGCTTCGTTCACTCGCTCATGCAGCGCGAGGTGTATGCCGACATGGGTGTCAACCAGCGGCGTTACCTGCATCGACGGGCGGGCGAGTGGTTCGAGCGCAGCGGGAACCTGGCGTCGGCCACATTTCACTTCGAGCAAGCGAATGAGGTCAACGAAATGGTCCGGGTTGGCTACCGGGCCGCATCGCAAGCCGAGCGGGTCGGCATGTACCACACCGCGCTCATGTTGTACCAGAAGCTACGGCCTCACATGAGCATAGAAGAGCTTGGGCCGCATCTTGGTGAGGTTCTGATCGTGCTGGGCGATTGGGGCGAGGCCGAGCGGCTGATTGAGCTTCTTCCGCTCGAGGATAGCCGCGTGCGCCTGCTTCGTTCGGAGCTTCAGTTTGTACGCGGGAATTTCGATGCTGCTCAGACCGAGGCGGAGATGGCGCTGATAGGCAGCTCCGCAGATAAAATTCGTGCGCTCATCCGCTTGGCGGACATAGCGTTGTACCTCGGGGACTTCAGTGAAGCCCAGCGCTATGGAAACTCAGCCCTCGAAACTGCCAGCGCACCGGATATGACCAGTCTGCGTGCCCGCTGCATAGGGATCATCGCGGCGACGGAATTCTTCGGCGGCGACATCCGGGGAGCTGATGCCCGTTTCCGCGATGCGCTGGAACTCTTGGAGAGCATCTCCGAGGCCGATCGTGACCGCATGATCTACACCACGATCCTCGGCAACCTTGGCGGCATTGCCGAAACGGAAAGTGATTGGGCCTCGGCCGAGCATTACCACACCGAGGCCCTTCGGCTGCGGCGGGAGGTTGCCGACGCCCGTGGCGTTGTGCAGAGCCTGCACGCGCTCGCGCGAGCACGGCTCGGCTCGGGCAATTGTGAAGAAGGCGAGCGGTATTTCACCGAGGCCGAGCAGCTTGCGGTGAGCATCGATGAGACCTTGGAACGGGCGAAAATCTGGCACTCGAGGGCCGAGTTGAGGCTGCATGACGGCGACGGCCACGGCGCGCAGGAACTGGCCGCTGCTGCCCTGGAGTCGTTCAGCAATTCGCACACCCGCTACGACATCACGCATGCCAGGGTCACGTTGAGCAAAGCCGCATTCGCATGCGGCGACAAACGCCAGGCGGTAGAGCAGGGAGCCATGGCGCGATCCTCGGCGCTGGCAATGGGTTATGGGCTGCTGAACCGGATGTACCCAGAGGTGGTGTACGACCTGGGCGAACGCATCGCCGGTGGCCTGACCGCATATGCGTGTGGTGACGCTCTCGGTGTCCCGTGGGAGAGAGCACCCGAAGCGAGCGCGGCCGTTACCACGGATGAGGTTGAGCGGCTGCCCGCACGCGAAGGGTGGCCGCGCGGCGTGACCTCCGACGACACGGCCCTGACGCTTCTGGTGGCCAATCATCTGGCCGAGCGAGACGGCGGCTGCGACGCGAGAGCCTTCCTCGCGGATCTGGCCGAGCACGAGCCGCACATCAAGGGCCTTGGCCCCACCACGACGGCCGCGATTGAGCAGTTCCGCCGTGGCGGCGAGGTCATCCGTTCAGGAAGGGCGACCAACGGAGCGGCGATGCGCGCGCTCCCGGTTGGCTGGGTCTTGCCCCACAATCAGGCAGACCGGCGCCGGCAGGCTGTGATCGAGATGTCGCGGGCAACCCACCCTGACCCCGCTGCGCTAGTTGCCGCGTGCGTCATCGCGGCGTGCGCGTCCTGGGCGCTGGAGGGCGCGGATCGCGCCCTGCTGCTTGAAATCGCTGCTGGCGAGGCGCGAGACGCTGCCGGGGTCGTCGCCACCGACACGCGGCTCGCCGAGATGCTCGCACAGGTCTCGGACGTGACCTGGGCGGCTCCGGCCGATGGCGTAAGCCTGGACCCATACGAGACGGTGACCGCGGTCTTGGCCTGCGTTGCACGGGCGCCCTCACTGCGCGGCGGGCTAGTGAGCGCGGTACAGCTTGGGGGTGACACCGATACGGTAGCCGCGCTCGTCGGCGGGTTGCTGGGCTGCGGGCTGACCCCTGAACAGGTGCGTGCTGAACTGCCTTGGTACAAGGCCGTTGTGCTGCCCGAACCTGAGGGCGTGCTCACCGAGACCGCGGCGACGCTGGCGACTGCCCGCGCCGTCAACTCAATGTGAGGTCAACTGTCCATTGCCAGCCGGGTGGTGTCTCCCGGCCAGACAGTGCGCGTGTAGTCGACGGGGGTCCCGCGGTCGTCTTCGTAGATGTCGAGGCGGACCAGCACCGCCGCGTCCGAGGGCAGCGCCAGCGCCGCTGCCTCCTCGGGATGTGGGTGGCGGGCAGTCACTTGGCTGCTAGCCAGGTGAACTTGAATGCCGAGGTGGGTTGCCAGCGCGGTCGGCCACGCTTCGGAGATGGTCTGCGGCTGTGCGATCGGGGTGGACTCAGCTAGCTCCTTCGGCAGATAACTGACGCGCAGCTGGACGGGGGTGTTGTCGGCAGCGGCCAGCAGCCGCCTCCGTACAATCACCGGGCGCGATCGGTCAGTGATCCGCAGTGCCAGAACGGCGTCGACGGGCGCCTGTTCCGCGCGGACATCCAGCGCGCCGATTCCGTTGCCCTCGTTCATGTTGATGCTCCCGTCAGCTGGGATTGTGTGTTCAGGCCGGATGGTCAGGCGGCCGGGAACCGCGATCGGCGGGGGTGGCTTGCGGGCGTAGTCGCCGACAGGCGAGTACTCACGACCAGTCGACGCCGGCGGAGGCGGCACTGGCGCAGAAGCCTGAGGGCCGCCGGTTGAGATGTGGCCGCGGGTGCTTTCCTTGCGCGCAAACCCGCTCGCGGCAAGTTCGTCAAGGGCTTTGCGGGCGGTCGTGGTGGACACTTCCCACCGCTGCATGATCTCGCGGATCGACGGAAGCAGTGCGCCTGCCGGGTAGACACCTGCGGTGATCTCGCTGGCGAGCTGGTCGCGGATGCTCGCATACATACGGGTCTGGGTGGGCGGGGGACCAGCCATGTCCAGTTACCTCCTCAAGGCGGTGCGCCTACAGCATATCGCGCAAAGTTCTATGCGCAAAGAACTATGTGCGGATGGCGCCTGTACGAGCTGGTAGGAGGTCGACCGGTTTCGTCTGCTTAAGTTGCGTGCTCCTACCTGCGGTTCTAGTCCCTACGCTATATCGCACGACTGTGCGTGTCAAATTTCGCGCGCATAGGCCTTGCGCGCAGAGCTGAGACGATGCATTCTTATGCGCACAGAACATAGCGCGCACAGCTGTGCGAGCTAGAGGAACCGGCCCGAGGCAGGTGATCTGACCGATGCTCATCCGCTCAGCCTTACCCGGCAGACGGCGATGCCGGTGCGGCGCACTGGCCGACGAAGGCATATCGCGGTGCCGCAAGTGCGCCGCCCGCGCCCGCTGGCTGCGCCGCAAGACCCGCCATGACTCCCCACGCCGAGCCCGCCGGCTGCGCGACCAGACGCGCCGCAGCCGCACGACCCGCCCCAAAGGAGGCCGCCCATGATCGCGCTCATCGTCCTGATCGTCGCGCTCGTGCTAGCCGTGGCCGCCCTGGCAGTCCTAGTCCTGGCCGGCGCCGGCGCGCACCGCGAGCCTGATCGGTGGCTACCCGTCCAACCGCCCGGGCCGCTGGCTCGCCTGGCCCGGCGCATCCTCGGCCTGCACGTCCGCAAGCCGACCCAAGTCCCCGAGCAACGGCGCAGCGAGCCCGCTGGCGCCGGCGAGCGGAGGTGATCCCGCATGGTGATCTCGATATCGCTAGTCCTGCTGCTGGGCGCGGCCGTTGTCATCGCCTGCCGGTACACCGGCCTGCGCATCTGGCAAGCCGTCATCTGCGTGCTGTTCGGCTTCTGCCTCGCCCAGACAGGTGCCGCACCCGAGGTACAGCACCTGATCTCCAGCCTCATCAACGCGCTGTCCTCGGGACAGCACTGAAGGGGGTGACGCCACGTTGGCTGCCGCAATCCAGCCCGTGAATCTTCAGGAGGCGCTCACGAGCTACACCTACGCAATGCAGGCGATCCACGGTCACCTGATCGTCCGGCTCGTCTTCCGCGCGCACGCCACAGCCGCCATAACCACCGCTCTCACCACGATCCCCCCGCTGTGCCGCGAGACCTGGCACCTTCGCAGCCTCCAGCATCGTGCCCGCCTCGACCACGCCAACCTGATCGCCGCTGCCCGCGCCACCATCCGCGCCGACCACGACGGCGAGCCCGACCCCCTGTGGTATCTGCGCGACGAACTCGCCGCACGCGGCCAGCTCCCGGCCATCCCACGGCGGCGCGCATGAACAGCCGGTACCGGATGCGCCGGCACGCGCGCCGCATGCGCCGCTACGGCCTCCAGCCGATGACCATCATCAACCCCGGCGACCCGCTGCCCGAACCCGCCGCCGTCTACCTGACCCGCTGGGCCTGGCGGTACCGCTCCGAACTCGCGCCCATCGTCTTCTGCTTAACGGCTGCGCTGGCCGCCGCCCTGCTGCACCGGGCACACCCGCACTGGTGGCCGGTGATCCCCTCCGTCGCTGGTCCGGCGATACCGAGTCTGATCGCCGGCGGGCGGCACCTCGGCCTGGCCACGCTTGCCGAGCGCATCTACGCCGCGACCGTCGTCGGCTCAGTCGGCGCATGGTTCACCGTGGCGACAGTGCTCGGCCCGTTCCATCGCCCCTTGCCCGCGGTCCTGCTGATCGGCGGCCTGGTGCTCGCGGTGCCGTGGTGGGCGCATCGGCGCCGGCGAGCCAAGGTCCGCGTCGAGCGCATGCTCGCCGTCTGGCCCGAGATCGCCCAAGTGGTCGGCCTGGCTGGGTCGCGGGTCATGTCCGCTGTGGTGGATCTGTGGGGCTGGCGGGCCCGGTTCGCGCTGGCGCGTGGGCAGACCATCGCCGACGTGATCGCCAAGCTGCCCGCCATCGAGTCCGCGCTTGGCACCTACCGGGGCGCGGCCCGCGTCTACCCGACCGACGACGATCTGGCCAACCGCTTCGAGCTGCGGGTCCTGGACAAAGACCCGCACGCCGACGCCATCGCCTGGCCCGGCCCATCGGCCGGTTCGATCACCGAGCCGATCGACCTCGGCCCGTTCGAGGACGCCGCCCCCGCCAGGGTGCTGTTCCTGCGCCGCCACGGCCTGTTCGGCGGGGTGTCCGGCTCGGGCAAGAGCGGCCTGCTCAACGTGCTGATGGCCAACCTGTCCGCCTGCACAGACGTGGTGATCTGGGCGGTTGACCTCAAGAAAGGTATGGAACTGGCGCCGTGGGCATCCTGCATCGACCGGCTGGCGACCACCCCCGCCGAAGCCCGCGCGCTGCTGCGTGACGCGGTGGTCATCCTCGAGGCCCGCGCCGCGAAACTTGCCGGCAGCGGCCAGCGAGTCTGGGAGCCGAGCCCGGACGTGCCCGCGCTGATCATCATCATCGACGAGTACGCCGAGCTGGCCGACGACGCGCCCGACGCCACCAGCCACGCGGACTCCATCGCGCGGCGCGGCCGGGCCGTCGCCGTCACCTTGATCGCCGCGACCCAGCGGCCGACCCAGAAGGCCATGGGCCAGGGCGCGCTGCGCTCGCAGATGGACGTGCGGATCTGCTGCCGTGTCCGCGAACGAAAAGACGTCGATCTCGTGCTCGGGCAGGGCATGCTCGCGGCCGGCTGGCACGCGCACATGCTGAACGCGCCGGGCAAGTTCCTGATCTCCGCGCCCGAGCACGACACTCCACGGCGGGCCCGCGCCTACCTGATCACCGACGAAACAGTCAGCGCCACGGCCGGCGTGCACGCCGCCTTCCGGCCCGCCCTGGACGAAGAGTCACGCCGGGCCGTCGAGGAGGCGCGCGACGCTGACCCACACGGCCAAGACTGGGGCACCGATGGCGAGGTTGCCGTGCCGCCCGGTGCGCCGGCTCGCGACCGGCCACCGAGCGCCGAGCAAGCGCTGTGGCTCGCACTGTGCATGGCGCCCGACGACGGGGCTGACATCGCGGAGCTGATGCGCGCCAGCGGCATGAGCCGCCCGACCCTGTACCGCCATCTCGCCGAGCACGCCCGCGCCGGCCGCGCCATCCAGGTCAGCCGGGGCCGGTGGCGGGCCTGCACCACCCCGGGCGGTCACGATGAGTAATTGTCTCATCCGGTTGTCTCGTCTCATCCGTCGCGCGCGTCTGCACGTAAAGGCGCGAGACAAGACAAGTGAGACAACCGCGAGACAAGCACAGACGGTAACCGGTGCCGTAGTAGCCGGGGAAGGGAAGGTGATCGCCACGACCCACATAAGCGACCCCGCCACCACGCTGTACGTCGGCGATGCCCACAACGTTCTCGCCGCGATGCCGGACGGCTCGGCCGACTGCATCGTCACCAGCCCGCCCTACTGGGCCAAACGCGACTACAACATCGCCGGACAGTACGGCCACGAGCCCGACCCCGCCACCTATGCCGAGACTCTGCGCACGGTGTTCCGCGAGGCGCGCCGGGTGCTCGCTGACGACGGCACGTGCTGGCTCAACCTTGGCGACTCCTACTCGGTCGGCGGCGGAGCGGCGACTGGGCTGCATGCCTACCTCGGCCCCGGTCTGGTCGGGCGCACGACTCCGGGCGCTGTGGCCAAGAACTTGCTCGGGATCCCGTGGCGGGTCGCCTTCGCGCTCCAAGACGACGGCTGGATCCTGCGCAACGCGATCGTCTGGCACAAGCCCAACGCGATGCCAGAATCGGTGCGTGACCGGCTGAACTGCCGCCACGAGCTGATCTTCCTGCTCGTCAAACAGCTGCACTACTGGTTCGATCTCGACCCCATCCGGGTGCCGCACGCCACCATCCAGCCGCCCTGCACAAACCGAGCGGTACCGGGCGGCAGCGGCACGCGGCGACCCCCGCGCGGACCCGCAGGCAGCACCCACCCGGGCGGCAATCGAGCGGGCGGCAACCGGCCACCCAAGTACGGCCCGCACAGCCGCGAAGTCATTGCCGGACGGCGGTACGGCAACGCCCGCCACCGCCGCGGGCACCCGAACGGCCGCAACCCCGGCGATGTGTGGTCGATCCCGACCCGGCCCTACCGGGGCCCGCACTTTGCCGCGTTCCCCATCGAGTTGCCGCTGCGCTGCATTGCCGCAGGGTGCAAGCCGGGCGGCACCGTGCTGGACATGTTCTGCGGCACCGGCACCACCGGCATTGCCGCGCGGCAACTCGGCCGCCGCTTCACCGGCATCGAGCTGAACCCGAAGTTTGCCGCCCTTGCCGCCGAGCGCCTCGCGGCCGCCGCGGCAACGGCACAACCAGACGGCGGCGCACCATGACCGCGCGGAAAGAAAAGGCCTGCTCAGGGCCTCCCAAACGGCGCAATGCGGCGTACCCTCACAGGCCCG
>WNFZ01003461.1_pt1 | contig 14762 bp, 15 predicted proteins | sample 5400081 | NCBI WGS metagenome assembly WNFZ01 (sample SAMN13153365, study PRJNA577476) | soil metagenome | isolation source: 80 cm soil or saprolite under grassland replicate 1 | place: USA:California | collected 2016-06-15 | reverse complement strand
AGGGCACGCTCGCCAAGGCATTCGGGTGTCTCGGCGGCTACGCGGCGCTCATTGACGCGGTGCGCTCCTATGCGCCGGGCTTCATCTTCACCACCGCGCTGCCGCCGGCCATTTGCGCGGCGGCGAGTGCCGCAATCCGCCATCTCAAGACCTCGAGGTTCGAGCGTACCCGGCACCAGGGCCGCGCCGCGCGCGTGAAGGCGGTGCTGACCGCCGTCGGATTGCCGGTGATGGCCAACGAGACGCACATCGTGCCGCTGTGCGATCCGGAAGCCTGCAAGATGGCGAGTGGTTTCTTGCTCGCCGACCACGGCATCTACATCCAGCCGATCAACTATCCGACCGTACCGCGTGGGACCGAGCGGCTTCGCATCACGCCGACGCCCTGCCACGACGACGCATTGATCGACGCGCTCGCCGAGGCGCTGGTCGGCGTATGGCGGCGGCTTGCTCTGCCGCGGGGTGGCAGGGCGCTCGCTGCGGAATGAGGGGACTGGCCGAAGCCGAGCTGCGTATTGGTTGCTTGCGCGCTTCGCCTCTGATCCATCCGCTCGTCATTTCTGAGTAGCCGGCTTGCGATGGACATGGGATCCTGAGCCAACAGTCGCATTTGCCCGGACCTAAGCTGCCGTCAGAACACGACGCATAGCCGTGACATTGATCGGCTGTAAACCATCCATTGGGCCGCCCGTGTCCATAATGGATTTTATCCGGGATTCCGGTTGAGCCACTCGTGAAATTGGTGGCGAGGAGCCTAGCAAGATGGTCTAGTAGGGAGCCTCCGTTCAAAGGCACTCGCGGTGAATGACTAGACTGTGCAACACGTCCAAAGGAGGAAAAAATGAAAATGTTACCTCAAGTCTTGTTTTGGGTTGGACTAATTTCTGTCCCGTTCGCATGGCTGGTATGGTACTTTGGGCCACAGCTTGAAGTCCTAAGACCAGTCCTTGCCGGTATTAACGATCCTGCTTTAAGAGCGGCTTTGCAAGAAGCCCACGCAGAGCGGTTGGGAATTTGGGTCGGTGTTTGGCCAGTATCACTCCTGGTATTGAGTCAAATCCTGGAAAAGAAAATGCAGGGATAAAAACGCCTTCGCCGCTGCTGACGAACGATTGGTTCTGTTGGCGTTCGTGAACAGCCTCTGGGTCATCGTCTCGATCTGGCGCTCCGGTCGGCGCTAAGGGAAGGAGGTCCCGCAGCGCGTGATTGGCACGCTACCGCGCTGGCTGCCGGGGGATAATGACGCCGGCTTCAAGCAGGGATGGCGACTTGGCGGCCTGGCTCAGCCTCATTCCCAAGCAGGAGTCGACCGGAATCGCGCATTTCGGGGCAAGGAGCACACTGTTCGTGTCGGCTGTCCACGTCTCCGGCACGGCGGAGCAGCAACGCAAGGCGTGGGGCCCGGATCGATCGGCTGGGGTCCCGGAGTTCTGTAGAGGGCGCAGGAATCTCCGCCAGGCTGGTTATGATGTAGGCTGGACTTGGTTCCGATCACGGCGCAGGGCCTGAACACGCCAAGGCTGCTACTGGAGGGAAAGGCGCAAGCACAGACCGGCTCAATACCGACTCCGCACAGGGCGATTTACCAGCATCTGTACTTTCAGGTGGTGTGCTCGAGTATTTCTATCCCAAGCTCGGCGAGCAGATCAGAGCATGCTCGTGCGGCTTATCAGACAGCATGCCGGTTTGGTCAAGGCCGACGCCGGATTGACGATCATTATAACCCAGTTCCCCACCGGTCCTGGGAATCGACTTCGAGCAGGTAATGGATGCTCTTGGCTCGCGGACTGCTGCTCGGCAACGCAGACGTGGTTGCGGCCGGCTCGCATCGGACCAATACCCTGCACCTCCCGCAGGCAATCCGGCAGCGCACCGCCGCTCACTCCACTTGCATCACTCCAAAACCCCATCGCCGTTCCTGTCGCATTCGACGCGCAGGATGTTATCGCCACCTACGTTTCCGCGAGCGGCCTTCTTGACCCGACGCTTGGCTATGCTGCGCGGAGTCAGATTTGGTGTAGAGGATCCTGCGCATGAAGCCCATTCGCACCTTTACGATCGTTCCGAGGCTTCCCGCTCCGCTCTCCCGCCTGCGCGACCTGGCCCTCAACCTGAACTGGGCCTGGAACCACGACACGATCGAACTGTTCCGGCGGCTCGACAGTGACCTGTGGGAGACCAGCGGGCACAATCCTGTGATGATGCTGGGCCGGATCGAGCAGCGGTTGCTTGAAGAGGCTGCCGCCGATGATTCTTTTCTGGCCCACCTCGACAGGGTCTGTCGCGGCTTTGATGACTACGTCACCGACAAGGCAAGCTGGTTCAACCGGACCTACAGTGCCCGGGAAAAGCCGCTGATCGCGTACTGCTCCGCCGAGTTCGGCCTGACCGAGTGCCTCTCGATTTTTGCTGGGGGACTCGGCATTCTGGCCGGCGACCATTTGAAGTCGGCCAGCGACTTGGGGGTACCCCTCGTGGGTGTCGGGCTTCTTTACCAGCAGGGCTACTTCAGGCAGTACCTCAACTCGAGCGGCTGGCAGCAGGAGGAATACGAAGACAACGACTTTCACACGCTGCCATTGCTCCTCGAGCGACGTGACAACGGGACACCTCTGACGGTCGACGTGGCCTATCCAGAGGGGCAGGTTACAGCCCAGGTCTGGTGTGTCCGAGTGGGGCGCGTCCCGCTCTATTTACTGGACACGAACATCCCGGCGAATAGCCGCAGCGAAGACCGCGACATCACCGACCAGCTTTATGGAGGGGATCTCAACACCCGTATACGTCAGGAAATCCTACTTGGGATTGGCGGATATCGGGCTCTGGAAGCGCTCGGGCTCGAACCAACCGTGTATCACATGAACGAGGGCCACTCTGCGTTTCTCGCGCTCGAGCGGACACGTCGGTTGATGGAGAAGGGCCAGCTCTCGTTTTCGCAGGCGAGGGCGCTGGCCTCGGCATCGCTTGTCTTCACGACTCACACGCCGGTGCAAGCTGGCCACGACTATTTTCCACCGAAGTTGATGGACCATTATTTCAGCCGGTATTTTCCCCCCCTCGGGATTACCTGGGCGGAATTTCTTGGCCTGGGGCGCGGCAACCCGTCTGACGACCGGGAGGACTTCAGCATGACGGTTCTGGCGCTCCACATGGCGGCGTACAGCAACGGCGTCAGCCGGCTTCACGGCGAAGTCAGCCGCGGCGTCTGGCAGTCGATGTGGCCGGGCCTACCGGCGAAAGAGGTCCCAATCACCCACGTCACCAACGGCGTTCACTTCCGGTCATGGATCTCGTTTGAGATGAACCAGCTTTATGACCGCTACCTTGGCCCGAGCTGGCGCGAACACCCCGTCGAAAAAAACATCTGGCAGCGTGTGGAGACGATCCCGGCCGAGGAGCTCTGGAGGACACACGAGCGGCGCCGGGTGCGGCTTGTCGCCTTCGCCCGCAGGCGCCTGCGCAAACAGCTGGTGCGTCGCGGCGTTCCCCGATCCGAGGTCGAAGCCGCGGATGAGGTCCTGGACCCAGAGGCGCTTACAATCGGATTTGCCCGGCGTTTTGCGACCTATAAACGCGCGGCTCTGATCCTGCGCGATCCGGATCGGCTCGCTCGGATCTTGAACAACACAGACCGGCCGGTTCAGATTATCTTTGCAGGCAAAGCTCATCCGAGAGACGACGCCGGCAAGGAATTGATACGGCAGATCGTGGCCCTCGGGCGTCAACCTGCTCTCCGGCGCAGGCTTGTCTTCCTCGAAGACTACGACATGAGCGTTGCCCGCTATCTCGTGCAAGGCGTTGACGTGTGGCTGAACACGCCCTTGCGGCCGAACGAAGCGAGCGGAACCAGCGGGATGAAGGCTATTGCCAATGGCGTGCTGAATCTGAGCATACCGGACGGCTGGTGGGACGAGACACCGGGGATGTCCAAGATCGGCCACGAACTACCCGGTTGGACCATCGGTCGCGGGGAAATCTACGATAATCGGGACTACCAGGACCAGGTTGAGGCGTCAGCACTTTACGACATCCTGGAGAGGGATGTCGTGCCCACCTTCTATGACCGCCGCGCTGACGGCCTTCCGCGCCGCTGGATCGAGCACATGAAATCGTGCATAGGATCGCTCTGCTGGTTTTTTAACACGAACCGGATGGTCCGCGAGTATTGCGAGCGCTTCTACCTGAATGCCGACGCGAAATACCGCGACCTTGCCATTGACGATGCGGCTCGCGCCAAGGCCCTGGTGGCCTGGATGAATAAGGTCCGCGAGGCCTGGCCTCAAGTCCGGCTGGAAATGGTGGATTCAGCGCTCGCGGACGAGCTGCTTGCGGGTCAGGAAATCTGCGTTCAGGCTCGTGTGCAGCTGGGAAAGCTGTCTACGGACGACTTGACGGTAGAACTCTATTTGGGGCGCTTGAATGCCGATGGCGACATCGTGGACGCGATCAGCGCTCCGATGGAGCCCGTGCGGAAGGGCGGCACCTGGCATGAATACCAGGCGACGATCACTCCCAAAACGGGCAGCGGCATGCATGGACTCACGGCCCGCGTACTCTGCCGACACCGCGACCTGAGCTCACCATTCCTTCCCGGAATCATCACCTGGTCCAACTGACCCGCCGGCAATGAAGGCGAGACTCGCGAAGTTGTCGCCCGGCACGGTGACGGCGTCACGCTAGCCGGCGAGCAATCCCAAGTTGACCAGGGCCCCGGGCCATGATGCCCACTCGGCGGCTTGACGGTCGTGCCCCGCAGCGGCCGGTTTGCGGACGGCCTCCGGCACCCCCGCAGTACCGTATGTGCTCTTTCGTGGAACACGAGTAGTTAGGGGTTTGTTCCGTTGGTGTAATCCGGGCGAGGAATCGATCGCGTCCGCCGGGGCGCACGAAGAGAGCGCATGCGGCAGCGAGGCTTTGTTGTAAATTTCGATATATCGGTGCGCCGAACGATCCCAGCCAAACATACAGCTCATCGCAAATCTCTGCAATTTGCGCCAAGCAACCGGCTGCGCATAAATCGACAGCGCCTGATCAAGGCAATCCAGCATGCCTTGCGCATCAGGGTGTACGAATCCAAAGCCGTTCACTGTTCCGGCGCAAGCGCTCTACTCGTGGACAATCGTGTCCAATAGTCCACCAACATGCCGGACCACAGGAAGCGTGCCATAGCGCAGGCCGTACAGTGGAGTGAGCCCACACGGTTCGAACCGAGAAGGATGCAACAGCACGTCGCCGCCGCCATAAAAGCGGTGCGCCAGCGCTTCCTCATAGTCGATCCGCACGCTCATGCGATCGGGGTAACGGTACGCCGCACTCCGCAGTCGACCCTCGAGAATGGAATCGCCTTGGCCAAGTAATGCAAACTGCACATCGCGTTCCAACATTGCAGGGAGTGCGTCGAGCAGAATATCAGCCATCTTCTGATGCGTAATACGGCTGATCCAAACGATAAGCCGCACATTGCTCTGGATCGGCAGACCGAGTTCGCGCTGCAGCTCTGTCTTGCATACGCGTTTGCCAAAAAGGTCGTCTATTTGGTAGTTTGCCGCCAGGTGAGTGTCGTGAGCCGGGTCCCAGATCTGATAGTCTACACCGTTGAGAATGCCAGTCAGGTGCCCCGCGCGGTGCCGTATCAGACCATCAAGACCGCAACCGTGCTCTGGCATCAAAATCTCACGGGCATACGATGGGCTCACGGTGGTCAGATGATCGCTGAACTGAATTCCCGCTTTTATAAACGAGACCTGTCCATGGAATTCGATACCGTCTGGCGTGGAGAGGCGAGGCGGGATGTTGAGCATCGGCAATATTGAGCTTGGAAATAGCCCCTGGTATGCCAAATTGTGGATCGTGAAGACAGTGGCCGGTCGATTCCCGCCGACGTCGCCAAACTGCACTGGTAACAATCCGCCATGCCAATCATTGGCATGGACGACATCCGCACGCCAACCCGGATCCACATCCACATCATGGAAGCAGCAGTAGATCCTGACCTGGTAGGGGATGGCCCGCGAAGCTCGAAATCCTCAACGACTGATTCGAAACGCTCCAGAACCCACCTATGTCTAGACCTGGGTCAACCGCCACGTCCTGTTCACGCACGGCAGCGGCGTGATCATGACCCCGCAGCGGCGTGATCGTGACCCTGGTGACCCGCAAGAGCGGCGAAGGGCTGCCGACCTGCGCTGCACGGGCGAAGGGTCTCATTAAGCCGCAGGCCCGAGTCGGCGTACTCGTCGAACGAGCTCGCGACTTGAAGGTGGGGGCTTTCAGTCCTGTTAGCATTTTCCACCGGTCTCGGGCGCGCGCGCCGGTATCGCTTGTGACGGCATGAATCCCCGCTTGACTTTTATCAAGCAATTGCCTGTCACCGAGCCTCCTCGGGATCGGCGCTCATTCGAGGATACCTTTCCGCGCGGTGCGCACTTCGATCGACAGTACCTTGATGTCGCTTCGCCCCGGCGATACACAATTGAAGACTAGCAGGCTCTTCGGGTCTGGGTGGGGCTGCCGTGCTTCCCGCGCCCGTCACTTGGCACAGGGGCGGTCCCTGGAGTTCCTGTCGGCGGAGCCCGTGATTAGCCCGTTCGGGAAGAGCAGCTTCGACTCGAGCAAGTTAGGCGCGCGTCAAAAAGGGGGCGAAATACGGCGCGATGGCTGTCCCGAATCCTGAAATTAGAAATCCAATGCTGCTGTTCGAAAGGCGGCATTGCTGGAGTATGCCGTACGGGAAGAAAAAGCTCTCCGCCTGTGACCGCGGCACCACCCGCTCTAGGATTTTCAAAGGCGCCAAGGGACGACTGAAGCGCCCAGCTTGGATTACACCTATCGCCAGAAAGGGCGTGCCGTGAATCTAGTCGAGGCCGATATCGCAATCGTCGGTGCCGGCGGTGCGGGCCTGCGGGCGGCGATTGCCGCCGCCGAAGCCGACCGCGGGGTTACGATCGCGCTGATCTCGAAGGTCTACCCGATGCGCAGCCATACCGTCGCGGCCGAGGGTGGCTCCGCTGGCGTTGTGCAAGCCCACGATTCGCTCGAGCATCATTTCAACGACACCGTTGTAGGTGGCGACTGGCTGTGCGACCAGGACGTGGTCGATTATTTCGTCGCGCACTGCACCGATGAAATGGTGCAGCTCGAGCACTGGGGTTGCCCCTGGAGCCGCAAGGCGGACGGCCACGTCAACGTGCGGGCGTTCGGTGGAATGAAGATCGAGCGCACCTGGTTCGCGGCCGATAAGAGCGGTTTCCACATCCTGCACACGCTGTTCCAAACGTCGATCAAATATCCGTCGATCCGGAGGTTCGACGAGTATTTCTGCGTCGACCTCATTGTCGAGGACGGACGCTGCCAGGGCGTGGTTGCAATCGAGATCGCGACCGGCGAGTTCGCGCTTGTCGCGGCGAAGGCGGTGATCATCGCCAGTGGCGGCGCTGGACGGGTGTTCCTGCAGAATACCAACGGTGGTATTGTGACCGGCGATGGCATGGCGCTGGCTTATCGGCACGGCGTGCCGCTGCGCGACATGGAATTCGTGCAATATCACCCGACCTGCATGCCCGGAACGGGCCTGCTGTTCACCGAGGGCTGCCGGGGCGAAGGCGGCATCCTCACCAACAGGGACGGCTATCGCTATCTGCAGGACTATGGGCTGGGCCCGCCCGACCCTTGGCCGCGCAACAAGGCGATGGAACTTGGGCCGCGCGACCGAATCAGCCAAGCGTTCTGGCACGAAGAACGCAAGGGCCGCACCATCACCACTCCTCACGGCGAGGCCGTGTATCTCGACCTGCGCCACCTCGGCGCCCGCAAGCTGCGCGAGCGCCTGCCCCAGATCTGCGAGATTGCAGAGCATTTCCTCGGGATCGATCCCGCGGAGCGACCAATCCCGGTCCGTCCGGCCGTGCACTACACGATGGGCGGCATCCTGGTGAACATCGAAACGGCCTCGCCTCTTCCCGGCCTGTTCGCGGCCGGGGAGTGCTCGAGCATCGGCATTCATGGCGCCAACCGCTTGGGGTCGAACTCGCTCGCCGAACTCAGCGTGTTCGGCAAGGTAGCCGGCGCATCCGCCGTCGCATTCGCCAGGAGTGTCGCCGCCACGCCGATCGCAACGCTCGAGCGCCAGGCTCAGGATGTCGAACGCCGGATGCTGTCGCTGATTGTTGCGGACGGCGGTTCCGAGCGGCCCGCGGTGTTGCGCGATGAGATGGCGCGGAGCATGGAGGCGGGCTGCAGCATCTATCGGCTGGGTGCGGAGATGCAGGCCACCTGTGACACCATTGCGACCCTCAAGGAGCGCTACCACGGGCTCCGCCTCGACGACCGCTCGCGGGTGTGGAACACCGAGTGGCTGGCGGCCATCGAGCTCGGGTACCAGCTCGACGTGGCCGAAGCGATCGCGCACTCAGCGATCAATCGCCGCGAGTCACGGGGCGCGCACCAACGCCTGGACGGCTTCGATACACGCGATGACGCGTCATTTCTCAAGCACACGCTCGTCCATTATCGGCCCGATGGGCCGCCACGCGTCGATTATGGCCCTGTCACCATCACCCGGTCACCGCCCGGCAGGCGGGCGTATGGTGTCGAGGCCGAACGCATCGAACAAACGGAGGAGGCAAGCCATGCCGCCTGACGCTGCCGCGGGCGCCGCCTCGCGGGAGATCGCGATCGGGGTGCTGCGCTATCGGTGCGAGACGGACCAGAGGCCTGTGTGGCAGGCCTATCGCGTGCCCTTCACCGATGACATGTCGGTGCTCCAAGGCCTCCAATACATCAAGGATCGTCTCGACGGGACGCTCAGCTTTCGCTGGTCCTGCCGGATGGCGATCTGCGGCAGCTGCGGCATGATGATCGGCGCGGTGCCCAAACTCGCCTGCATGACCTTTTTGCGCGACTATCATCCGGGTCCGCTCACCGTCGAGCCGCTCGAGCACTTTCCGATCGAGCGTGACCTCGTGGTGACCCTCAGTGGGTTCATCAAGAAGCTCGAAAGCATCTATCCGTACCTGATTCCGAGCACACAACGGCGGCTGGACGAAGGCGAATATCTGCAAACCCCGTCGCAGCTTGCGCGCTACGAGACGTTCAGCGACTGCATCAACTGCATGCTATGCTATGCAGCCTGCCCGCAGTTCGGGGAGAATCCCGACTTCATTGGTCCTGGCGCGATGGCGCTGCTGCAACGGTACAATGGCGACTCGCGGGACGCAGCGCGGGCGAAGCGCATGGAACTCGTCCACACGGACAATGGCGCCTGGAGCTGCACCGCCGTCGGCTATTGCTCCGAGGTCTGTCCCAAGCAAGTCGATCCCGCCAACGCCGTCAACCAGAACAAGACTAAGAGCGCCCTTGATTTTTTCGTGCGCTTTCTTGGGCAACCCGCGCATTCGAGGACCGGTGCTTCGGACGGAGGTCCGCCGTGACCGGACCTCGCCCCTATCTCCGGCCCGCGAAAACGGCGTGGTGGGCGCATCCCCCCTATCTCGCCTATACGCTGCGGGAGGCAACCGGTGTCGCGGTGGCCGGCTACGCCCTCGTCCTGCTAGCCGGCCTCATCAATCTCGCGAGCGGCGAGGAAGCCTATGACGCCTGGCTCAATTTTCTTAAGAGCCCATGGTCGCTTGCGCTGCACCTACTGTTCCTGATCGCCATGATCGGCCATGTCTGGACTTGGTTCCAGATCATGCCGAAGACCATGCCCCGTCTCGTGATCGGCGGGCGGGTCTTGCCCCAGAACTGGATCACCGCCGCCGGCCTCGCCGTTGCGATGGCGGCCTTCGTCATCATCCTGCTCGTTGCGGAATGGATGCAGCCGTGAAACGGTCGGTCGCACCCGTATTCTGGTTGTTGTTCGGGGCCGGCGGCATGCTATCGGCGTTCACCGGTCCGGCACTAGTCCTGATCACCGGGTTAGCCGTGCCAACTGGAATCGGCGTTTCACCCAGCTTCATGTCATTCGCGCGCGCGACTGCGTTTGCACAAGATCCCTTGGGCAAACTCGTCTTGTTCGGCGTGATCGCCTTGTTCCTCTGGCACGGCGCCGAGCGCATTTATCTGACGCTGCGAGACATGCGTGCCGGCGGCAGGCTGGCGCTGATGTGCATTTGCTACGGGAGCGCCAGCGCGCTGACTTTCGTTACCGTTGGAACCTTGATGATCATTGGATTCTAGCTAAACGACGTCGGAGCGGTAGGCACCATGCATCTCGGAGGCTCGTCAGGGGCTATGATCTTTCACTTGAGCCTATTCGGACTTCGTCACTAATCGTCATACAAGAAAGAACCAAGCATGCACCGCGAGGCAATTCTGCATGATGGCGCTTTGGTTGAAGCACATGCACGAGGGCTGCCCTGCCTCGCCAACCGCAAGCAGCGCGGCAAGCCCGGGCCAGTCCCGATCGATCGCCCTGCACCGCACCAGGCCGGACCACGAACTTGTCAGGTTCCCGGGTATTTACGCGAGGTCTATGCGTGGGCGTATTTGACCCCGGCATTCGCCAGAATGCTCGACCGCCAGCCTGTGGTTGAGGCCATCCTCTGGGGCAACGCGCGCCGCCTGATCGCCCGCGTGGTGTCCGAAATGCAGCCTGGGTGGCGGGTGCTGCAGCCGGCCGCCGTCTACGGCACGTTTTCACGTCAGCTTGCGGCCGTGCTGGGGCCGAATGGAAGCCTGATGGTGAGCGACATTGCTCCTCTGCAGGTGGAATTGGCCCGCGACAAGCTCGCCGACCTCCCGCAAGCGCGTGCGGATCTGTGCGACGCCGCCGAGCCCGCTCGCGGTCCCTACGACGCGGTGACTTGCTTTTTTCTGCTGCACGAAGTGCCAGAGGACATGAAGACGCGAATCGTCCAAGCCCTGCTCGGTGTCGTCAGGCCCGGCGGCAAGGTGGTGTTCGTCGACTACCATCGGCCTCACCCGGCGCATCCGTTGCGGCCGGTGATGCAGCTCGTCTTCGCGTGGCTTGAGCCGTTTGCCCGCACGCTGTGGACTCGTTCAGTCGCTGACTACGCGCGGTCGCTCACGACACAGTTTGACTGGCGCAAGGAGACGGTGTTCGGAGGACTCTACCAGATCGTCGTGGCCACGCGGCGCGAGGCTTGAGCGTGACCTCACAGGCCTTGCCAGGCATCGAGTTGATCCTCCCCGACGCATGCGCACCGCGGTCGCCCCGTTTGCTCGGCCGTGCCGAGCGGTTACGCCAACGCCGTATAGTGGCGCGCGCGACAAGCGTTCGCCAGTCAGACGCGCGTGCCAGGGCAGTTGGATTGGATCGTGCCACTGGAATAGACCGAATGCAGCTGGCAGCGGTCGCCCGGCACGACGGCCTCCAACCGATCAGGAATTTTGATATTTAGAGCAGATTCCAGTCACGTGCGAACATAGCCCGCATGACGCAAGAAATTTCTGCATTCTTGTGGGCTGAAACTGACCAGGAGACGCCCGATCCTGCGCAACAGACACGGAACAGTGTGCTCGGCCGCCTTGCGTAGATGCGCCTTCAATTTGCTGAAGGCCTGCTCGATCGGGTTTAGATCCGGAGAATACGGAGGAAGATAAAGCAACGTCGCGCCCGCCGCTTCGATCGCCTCTCGCACACCGGGGGCCTTGTGCACCGGCAGATTGTCCATGATAACGACGTCGCCGCGCTTGAGTGTTGGAACAAGACATTGCTTCAGATACGCGAGGAACATCGCCGCGTTCATGGCTCCATCGAGCACCAAGGGGGCGACCAACGCGCGATGCCGTAGCCCGGCCACAAAGGTGATCGTTTTCCAATGTCCCTGCGGCACATAGCCGATTAATCGTACGCCGCGCGGACAGCGGCCTCTGGGTCGCACCATAGCGGTGCTCGTGCAGGTCTCGTCGATGAACACCAATCGGGCTGGATCAAACATGCCTTGCTTTCGCATCCAGCGCCGCCGCGCGCGGGCGACGTCCGTGCGCTTTTGCTCCGCGGCCAGCAAACTTTTTTTTAAAGCTGATCTTGTGACCGATCGAAGAACCGCCACACCGCGCTGCGGCTGCACGCGATCCGGCGCTTACGCATCGCCAACACGACTTCGTCCGGCGTCAAGTCCGAATGCTCGCTAATGAGAGCCAGCAGCCATTCCCCATGCTTCTCGAGCCGAGAGGTGCTGCCGCCACTCGGCTTTGCTGCAAAGCTGCCGGTCTCTTCCCAGCGCTGCGCCCAAAGCACTGCCGCACTGGCGCTGATCTCATACCGCTCGGCCGCCTCGCGTCGCGACGCGCCCGTCTCGATTGCTTCGATCACTCGTGCGCGCAGGTCGTTAGAATAAGGCTTCGGCATCGATCCCCCGAAATCGAATCAATGCCGCTAGACTCGCTCATTGACAAACCCTAGGGAATCCCCCCGATTCGATCCGATTGGAATATGCTCTAAGTGACGCGATGAGGCCGAGCTGACATACCTCTCATGTACACTTCGGCCGCCCCCGTGCCTCATGTAGCCGACGCGGCTTCCAAGTGGTCGGAAGACTTGCCCGGTGGGATAAGGGGTTCACCGAAGCATATTTGTGGCAAGCCTACGAATGCCGCTTTATGATCACCCGAGACCGGCGCGAGGTCACGTGCTGCGGACCGGGTATCGGGTACCCTGGTCAGCCCTGCCATGACAAGCGTTGAGACAAGCGCTTGATGGAAGGGTATTTCAGCGAAGTCTGGAACAGCGTGTGCATCATGTGGAAGCCGATCGTGTCCGCGGCATACCACGTGCGCTCGATTTTCATACCGCCGAACGCGCGTACCGCTACCTTGCCGCCGGGCTCGCGGTTCCAGGGACAACCCCAATGCTCCATCTGGGTGAGTTCGACCGGAGCGGTCCTGACGAACAGGTCGACGGCATCCTGATCGCACAGCCGATCGCCGCTCGCTACCGTGTCCTGGAAATGGTTGTCGTGACTGTCGTTGTCCTTGATCACCCCGGCGGCGCCGCCCTCGGCAGCCACCATGTGACTCCGCATCGGGTAGACCTTGGAGATCAGCGACAGGTCGAGAGTGGGATCGCCCTCGGCCACCGCGATCGCGGCGCGCAGGCCGGCCGCGCCGGCTCCGACAACGGCTACATCGGTCCGAATCACGTCCATGCAGGATCGTCCTTCAGCGTGTAATCACCAGTTTCTGATACAGCCCACCGAAGAACGATTCCCTGGTCGGGGTCGGATTTGCGGCGGGGCAGATAATCGGCGGTCTCCCGCGCTCAAGCACGGCGGGCAATGGGCACCATAGATAGCGCAGCGGATTCCACCAGCGCGGCTTGGCGTAGTCCACAATCAGGATCTTGCCTTCGAGCTTCACAACGCGAAACAGCTCGCGAATTGTCCGCTCGCTCGCCGGTTGTTCGTGAAGCAGGAAGAACACCAAGGCTCGATCGTAGCTGGCATCGGGCAGGCGGAGGTCCGTGGAATCCATTGCCAGCAACCGAGCGGGAGAGTGCCTCGGCAATTTTCGGCTAAGATTTCTCAACTGGATCGGCTGGATGTCTACGACGTCGATTGCGCCGCCCCCCGATCCCGCTCGGCTACACAGCCGGTTCGTCAAGTCGCCGTGGATACAGGCTACCTGCAAGGTGCTTCCGGGCAGTTCGTCCCCCAGTTCCGCCAGGCTGCATCGCGCAGCCGTCCATAGTTGCCCCATAGGATCAGATTGACCAGCCAGCGCGGCTCCAAAATCTCACCGCGATCGGATGGTTGTAGGCCTACCAATAATGTGTGGTGAGGTACTCAGGCACTCTGCCGTGTTCGGCGGGATTGGACGAAGCTGCCGCTGCCGGGCAATGGCGCCAGGTACGTGTCGGCTGGGCCGCGAAAGACCGGGCTCACGAGAGGGCGCTTCACTCCTTTGCAAACGGTGGCGCGCCCGAGAACCGCAACGCGTCCCCAACATGCCCCCGGTGTGGATCCGCATTCAGCACGATAAGGCGATGCCTGCGTTGATACATATCAAAGCTCCTCCATCCGAGCCGACTTATTACGGACTTGAACCGATGCACTCTCGGACGTCAAGGTCTGCGAAGCGTGCCCTCGTCCAGGCGAGGGGCGGACATAATCTTGGCGTGCAGCAAGGGTAAAGATCGGCTATCCCGGACCGACTCAATGACCGCCGTCAATGTAACGAAGCGCATGGACCATCCATGGCTTGATCTCTTTGAACTCGTGCTCGATGTGGAGAGCTACCCCAGTTTCGTGCCGCATTGCCGAGATGTAAGATTGCTGTCACGCAAAGTCGAAACTCCGGGCAGAACGATCATCGTATCGCGAATGATCGTGGGATTCTCGGTGCTCGAGGTCGGCTACGCCAACCGGACGATCGGGGACGCGTCCCGTCGCCGCATCGACGTCGAAGCCGTCGATGGCCCGCTTCGGTACTTAAAGGCCAGCTGGAGCTTCGTTCCGGAAGACGATCAACATTCCAAGGTAGGATTCTTGGTCGATTATGAATTCCGCAGTCAAGTCCTGTCAGCCGTTGCGTCCCGCGTCTTTTCCTCGATGTTCACCGATATCGTAAATGCGTTCGAACGGCGGGCAAACCAACTTTTCCAGGGTGCGCGGCCGGTTTGACTGTCTTGAGAAATATCAAAGCGAGCTGGGCAAATCGTGGCTTCGAAGCCTTGACCTGAGCTTCCGTACCGCTCCTGCTCGGTGCCAGGTCAGACGCTCGTCGAGCAGGAAAAATGCAAACACGGGAGTGCCGTCGCAAGCCGGGCGATTTTTTGGTCGACCGACGACGACCAAAGTATG
>WNFZ01008940.1_pt1 | contig 14764 bp, 8 predicted proteins | sample 5400081 | NCBI WGS metagenome assembly WNFZ01 (sample SAMN13153365, study PRJNA577476) | soil metagenome | isolation source: 80 cm soil or saprolite under grassland replicate 1 | place: USA:California | collected 2016-06-15 | reverse complement strand
AAGACGGCCAGAGAAATTGACCGTCAAGAAGAGGCGCGTATGACAAGCGCCAGGTAATTGAGGAGCCGTGTGAGTTGGAAACTCTCACGCACGGTTCTGAAGCCGAGCCGGAGCGGTGACGCTCCGGCTCAGGGCGACTGTCAGATGTCAGTAGAAGAGTGGCGGCAAGCTCTCTCACTGACATCTGACATCTGACATCTGACATCTTCTCATAGAGGAATTATGCAAGCCTTTATACAAGACCTGCGTTATGGCGCGCGAATGTTGTGGAAGAACCGCGGCTTCACGTTGATTGCAGTGATCACACTTGCGTCAGGCGTCGGCGCGAACACGGCGATCTTCCAATTGCTGAACGCGGTGCGTCTGCGGTCGCTGCCCGTGCATAAACCGGAGGAACTCGCCGAGGCGCACATCGCGGAGCCACGCAGTTATCCGGGGAACTACAATGGGCGGCGTCCGGAATTGACCAATCCGCTTTGGGAACAGATTCGGGAGAGGCAGCAGGCGTTTTCCGGCGTCTTCGCCTGGGGGACAGCGACCTTCGATCTTTCTCCGCGCGGAGAGCAGCGCTTTACTGAAGACGGGTTGTGGGTGAGCGGGGATTTCTTCAACGTGCTCGGAGTCCGGCCCGCGCTTGGTCGCGTCTTCACACAGGCCGAAGACCAGCGTGGTTGCGGGGCGCCCGGCGTGGTCATCAGCCATGCTTTCTGGCAGCGCGCGTTCGGCGGCGACACTTCCGTCCTTGGCAAAAAGATCACGCTCAACGGCCATTCATTTGAGATCATTGGCGTCACGCCGGCCGGCTTCTTCGGCGTCGAAGTGGGGCGCAACTTCGACGTAGCCGTTCCGATTTGCGCCGACGCTCTGATCAACGGCGAAGGGAACAGGCTCGACCATCGCTCGGTCTGGTGGCTGTCGGTGATGGGGCGGCTCAAACCGGGCTGGACGCTTCAACAGGCGACCGCCCACCTGAATTCGATCTCGGCCGGCATCTTTCAAGACACGGTACATCCGGGCTATACCGCGGAGACGGCGGGGAAGTATCGTGACTTCAAACTGGAAGCTTTGTCCGCTAGCTCCGGCGTCTCCTCGCTGCGACTGCAGTACAACAATCCACTTTGGATGCTGCTGGCGATCGCCGGGCTGGCGCTGCTCGTCGCCTGCGCCAATCTGGCCAATCTGATGCTTGCGCGGGCGAGCGCGCGCCAGCGAGAGATCGTCGTGAGACTGGCGCTCGGAGCAACGCGGGCTCGGCTCGTGCGACTGTTGCTGATCGAGAGCCTGTTGCTGGCCACGCTGGGCGCGGGTGTCGGCGCCTGGGGGGCCGAATACTTGGGCCGGGACGTTGTCTCCCTGATCAGCACGGATATACAACCACTGTTCGTCGCTTTGGAAATGGATTGGCGTGTCTTCGGCTTTACAGCAGGCGTGGCGATTTTGACCTGTATTCTGTTCGGCTTGACGCCGGCTGTGCGGGCGACGCGGGCCACGCCGGCTGAAGTGATGAAATCCAGCGGACGCGGGCTGACTGCCAACCGCGAAGGCGTCAGCTTGCGGCGGGTTCTGAGCGCACAGCGGAACTCGGATTGCGGATGGCGCTCGGCGCGCGTCCGGGCGACCTCTTCAAGCTGGTGACGGCTGAAGGCGTCAAATTGATCGTCGCCGGCCTCGGCCTCGGATTGGCGGGCGCGCTGGCGGTAACTAGGTTTTTGTCGGGAACACTCTACGGTGTGAGTCCGACCGATCCGGCCACCTTCGCCGTCATCTCGCTCGCATTGGCCTTCGTGGCGCTCGCGGCCTGTTATCTGCCCGCGCGGCGAGCGACAAAGGTCGATCCGATGGTCGCGCTCCGACGGGAATGAGCGCCGGCCGATCGCTGTTGCTTTGAGGTTGCGCTGGAAACCATTGCGGAACATCAACCCATTCTTCAGAATAGGCAAGGCAATCCGCAGCGCCGACAGCGGCAATATGTTCTCATTGCAAGGCCGATAGGAGGAAACATGCAGGCGCCCGATTCCATTCTAGGTATCAGCCTGTCCGTTTTTCTGATAGCGTTCGCTCAGAACAATCAGCAGCAGGAGGCTCAGCCGAAAGTGATTCGCAAGTCAGACGCGGAACTTAAGGCTGCGGCTATCACACGCGTTTCCCCAGAGCCTACATCTATCGCAAAGGCGGCAAAAGCGTCCGGTAAAGTCGAGGTGGAGGTCATGATCGATGAGTCCGGTAATGTGGTGTCGGCGGAAGCCATCACCGGTAATGCGCTGCTGAGGGGGGTGGCGCGTGACGCGGCGCGACAATGGAAGTTCAATCCGGCTCTGCTCAGCGAGAAGCCAACAAAAGTCACGGGCGTCATCACATTTGATTTCGAGGCCGAGGCGCCAACCCGTGAAGATCAGGAGTCATTGCAAAGTTTTGTCGCCAGCATCGGTCGTCCGGGATACGCCGCCCCCACTACCCCCGAAGCAGCCAAAAAACTGCGGCTTGCAGAAGAGGCTGTCGACCGGTTCATTGAGCGTTTTCACCAAACATTGGACTTCGGCGTGTTATTCGACGAAGTTTACGTCTCGAACCGCGCTCAACGGCGCCGCAATATCTACTTTATTCTGAGCACGGCTCCCAACAATCACCTGGGATGGGAAAAGAAATTCGACGAGGCTATAGTGAGGGAAGGATTCATAGCTTTTATGAACGAATACCTGCTTAACGCCGAGTATGCTCTCACTCTTCCACGTTCCCAAAAGCGTGTCGTTCCGCCAGAAATTGTTAAAGCGGCAAAGGCGCTTGAGCGAGGGAGGAGCGGCGATGAGACCCTGGCAGGTATGAAAGAGTTCATCGCTAAAACAAACCGCCTATCATCTCTGTATCGGAAATATTTGTCTCCCGCGGCCTTCGATTCCCAAACCTATAAGGCGAACCGCAAAGAAGCCCTTAAAGCATTGACAGCTTCCGGAATCGTTAATGGTTTTCGAGTATTTGGCGTCGGAGAGGATACCGAGGTCTACTATGTAGAGCGGCACATCTACAAATTGTTCCTGATCGAAGAGGAAGGGGCGCTTAAAGTGCTGATGCTCGGCTTCGCGCTTTGAGTCGCTGCGCGCAACGAGGCGGTTCTTGACCAGAAAGTTCGCCATTCGCGCGTCGGGCGATCCGTTCGCGCAATAGTTAAAACGTGATCTCGCCATTTCGGTTTTGGGAAGAGGCGATCCCAAAAACGGACAGATCACAGCTTTCCCCTAAATCATCACCTTCATCTCAAATCACGTCATTCAAGGGTTTATGCGATCAGCCCAGGGTGGCACGCCGCTTGGTTATACAGTTGGGATGGCCATGGAGAATCGCCGCGTCTCGTCGCTGAGGGCGGGATAGATATTCATCGGAACCACGAATGGAGGGGGTCTATGAACACATTATGGCAAGACCTGCGGTATGGCGCGCGAATATTATTGAAGAAACCCGGCTTCACTCTGGTCGCCGCGCTCACGCTTGGATTGGGCATCGGCGCGAATACCGCAGTGCTGAGCACTGTCAATGGCTTCATCATTCGCCCGCTGCCGGTAAATCATCCTGAAGAACTGGTACAGCCATTCTGGGGCAGTCGCAAAGACCCCGAAGTCTGGGCTCCTTCTTCGTATCTGAACTACGTTGATCTGCGCGATCAGAACAAAGTCTTCTCCGGACTGTTGGCGTGGCAGATGATTTCCGCCGGGATCAGCGACAGCGCGAGCCGCTCGTCCGATGACGGCGCCCGCGCCGAGATCATCTGGGGAGAGGTCGTCAGCGGCAATTACTTCGATGCGCTTGGGGTGAAAATGGCCTTGGGCCGCGCCTTCCTGCCCGAAGAAGATCGCACGCTCGATACGCATCCGGTCGTCGTGCTTGGGAACGATTTTTGGAAGCGGCGTTTCAACTCCGATCCGGCAATCGTCGGAAGAACTGTTTACCTGAACAGCCATCCATTCAAAGTCATCGGCGTGGCGCCTCCGTCGTTCGAGGGCGTGAAGTACGCCATCCGTCAGGATTTCTGGGCTCCACTGATGATGCAGACGCGACTCGGCGTCTATCGGGAATGGCCGACGAATCGCCTATTTAACAACCTGAATCTGCTGGGCCGCCTCAAACCCGGCGTGACGATGAAGCAGGCAGAGGCCGACCTCAATCTCATCGCGGAGAATCTGGACAGACTCTATCCGACGACAAACGCCGATTCGAAGATTCAGGTTGCGCCCCAGGTGGAAGGGCGACTTGGAGATATCGCCGGATTCATAAAATTCACTTCGGTGATTGCGCTGGCGGTCGCGGGGCTGGTGTTGCTGGTGGCGTGCGCGAATGTAGCCAATCTGCTTCTGGCGCGCGCGGCGTCGCGCAGCCGCGAAATCGGCATTCGTTTGGCGATCGGAGCTGGACGATTTCGGATCGTGCGGCAACTGCTGGTTGAAAGCCTGCTGCTGGCAGGACTGGGAGGCGGGCTTGGAATATTTTTCGCTTTCTGGGGAACCGATCTGATCCGCGCTTCGATCCCGCCGATGCCTTACCCGATCAACGTGGATTTCAGCCCCGACCTGAGCGTCCTCAAATGGATGTTGCTGGTTTCGCTGCTGACCGGGGTGATTTTCGGATTGGTCCCGGCGCTGATCGCTTCGCGGACCGATCTGGTTTCAGTGGTAAAGAACGATGCTGCGGGACAACAGCAGCGCGGTCGCGCGGGCCGCTGGAATCTGCGTAACCTGCTGGTCGTCGCGCAGGTCGCCATCTCGATCATCGTGCTGGTCTGCGCCGGGTTGTTTCTCAAGAGTCTGAGCCGGGTCCGGAACGCCGACCCCGGCTTCAGCGCCGAAAACCTGATCACGATGCGGCTCGATCCGGGCCCGCTCGGTTATAGCGACGCGGATGGCAAGCGGTTTTACAGCGAACTGCTGCGACGAATCGAGGCGCAGCCCGGAGTGCGCGCCGCTTCGTTGGCGCTCTTTCTCCCGCTCGGTGACAACGAAACGTGGCGCGGACCGATTGTCAAAGAAGGCGACCCGCAGCCGCAGCCGGGGCAAGGGATGGCAATCGCCGCCAACGTTGTCGCCCCGAAGTATTTCGAGTCGATGAAGACGCCGCTTGTTTTGGGCCGCGATTTCACCGAACACGACAATAACGACGCCACAAAGGTCGCGATCGTCAATCAGGAGTTCGCCCGCAGATTCTACAGCAGCGAGCAGAACGCGATCGGCAAACGCTTTTGGGAATGGGGCGTCAATACTGTGCTGGTAGAGATTGTCGGCGTCGCCAAAGACGGCCGCTATCTCAATCTTTACGAGAGTCCGCGTCCATACATTTTCATGCCCGAATACCAGCATGATTACAACTCGCAGATGACGCTGCTAGTCAGCTCAAACGCTTCATCCGATCTGAAAGCGGTGGCTGACGGCGCGCGGCGTGAAATCGCGCAAATGGATTCGCGCGTGCCGGTCTTCGGTTTGCAGATGGCCGAGCGGAATCTGGCCTATGCCTATTGGGGGCCGCGGCTGGCGGCGGGGCTGGCGACCGGCTTCGGCCTGTTGGCGTTGATTCTTGCGACGATGGGCTTGTACAGCGTGATGACTTACGCCGTCAGCCGTCGTACCCGCGAAATGGGCATCCGCGTGGCGCTCGGAGCGCAAGGCCGCGACGTGCTGAAGCTGGTCATCGGCCAGGGAATGCTCCTGGTCGTTGCCGGCGTCGTGATCGGACTGGCGGGCGCGTTTGCGCTGACGCGCGTGCTGTCGAGCCTCTTGTTCGGTGTGAGCGCCACCGACCCCCTGACTTTCTCCGAGATAGCGCTGCTACTGGCCGTTGTTGCGCTGTTGGCTTGCTGGATTCCGGCGCGGCGAGCGACGAAGGTTGATCCGATGATTGCGCTCAGAACTGAGTAGATGTCAGATGTCAGATGTCAGATGCTAGTAGAAGAGTAGCGGCAAAGCTCTCTTACTGACATCTGGCATCTAGCATCTGACATCTTCTCCTGGAGGAACTATGCAAACACTATGGCAAGACCTGCGCTACGGCGCGCGAATGTTGTTGAAGAAACCAGGCTTCACTTTGATTGCCGTGTTCACACTGGCCCTGGGCATCGGCGCGAACACGGCGATCTTCAGCGTCGTCAATGCGGTGTTGCTGCGCCCGTTGCCGTATCCGGAGCCTGAGCGGCTGATGATGATCAACGCGACAGACCTGGCGCGCGCGGCCACGAACATGGGAATCAACCTGCCGGATTTCCGCGAGTGGCGCGCTGGCAATCGCTCGTTCGAAGCGATGGCGGCCTTCAGCGTGGAGAACTACAACATCTCCGGCAATGAAGAGCCGGAGCGGGTCGCTGGCGCTGTCGCGTCGGCTGACCTCTTCAAGACGATGGGCGTCAAACCGGCGCAGGGCCGCGCGTTCTTGAGCGAAGAGGAGCAGTACGGCAAGCATCGCGTGGTGGTCTTGAGCGACAGCCTCTGGCGGCGGCGCTTCGGCGCGAAGACGCGCCTGGACGGGCAGACGTTGAAGCTCAACGGCGAGGTCTTCACCGTCATTGGCGTGGCGCCGCGCGGGTTTCAATTCCCCTACCAGAACGTGATGTTATGGATTCCGCTCGCGCTGCCGGACGGGAGTGAATACAACACCCGCGGCAATTTCTGGCTGTACGTCGTGGGGCGGCTCAAGAAGGGCGTGAGCGCGGCGCAGGCGCAGTCTGACATGGCTGGGGTTCAGCGCCGGATCGAAGAAGGGAGCAGAGGCTTCACCGGCATCGGCGTGAACCTGGCGCCGCTGCACGAGACGACGGTCGGCAATGCGCGAAGATCGTTACTGGTATTGCTGAGCGCGGTTTTATTCGTGCTCTTGATCGGCTGCGCAAACGTGGCGAACCTGCTGCTGGCGCGCGCGTCGGCGCGCCGTAGAGAGATCGCCGTCCGCATGGCGCTCGGCGCGACAAGGGGCCGGCTCGTTCGCCAGTCGCTGACCGAAAGCTTGCTGCTCGGATTGCTCGGCGGGGCGGCGGGGCTGTTGCTGGCTTTGTGGGGTGTGGACGCGCTGATCGGCCTCGAACCGGACCTGCCGCGCCTCGGCGAAGTCAAGGTCGATGTTGCGGCTCTCACTTTCACGATCGCGCTCTCGCTGCTCGTGAGTTTGGTCTTCGGTCTTGCGCCCGCGCTGCAATCGACAAGGGATGATTTCAACGAGTCGCTTAAAGATGGCGGACGCAGTGGGGCTGGCGGCGCCCGCGCCCGCCGCCTTCGCAGCGGGCTGGTTGTGGCGGAAATCGCCATGGCGCTCATATTGCTCGTGAGCGCGGGATTGATGATCAACAGCCTGCTGCGATTGCTGCGCGTCGATCCGGGCTTCAAGGCGGATAACGTGCTGACGATGCAAATCTCGCTGCCCCAGGACAAATATCCCGACGACCGTCCTGATTCGACCTTCGGATTCTACCGGCGGCTCGTCGATCGCGTCGCGTCGCTGCCCGGCGTCGAGTCCGCCGGCCTGACATCCGCGCTGCCATTGACGAACAGCGGTTCGGGCAGTCTCTTTTCCGTCGAAGGACGGCGCGCGCCCAAATCGCTCGAAGAAATCCCTGCCATGCAATTCAGGCGGACCGGCGGCGATTACTTTAGCACGCTGGCGATTCCTCTCATCAAAGGCCGTTATCTCAGCCCTGGCGACACGCGCGACACTTTGCCGGTGGCGGTGATCAACGAATCGCTGGCGCGCATCTATTTTCCAAACGAAGACCCGATCGGCAAACGAGTTTGGCTGGGCCCGCCCGAAGAGTTGATCCCGCCCGAATGGATTCCTCCGGGCATGAACCTGGACATTAAGGGGTTCCGGTTCACCCGATGGACCATAGTGGGCGTCGTCAAAGACGTGTTGCACAACGGCTTGAATCGGCAGGGCCAGCCGGAAATTTATGTGCCTAACGAGCAGAACGGCAACAATAAAATCCCGGACGCTGCGCGCAGTATGTATCTAGTCATTCGCACGACCGCCGACCCGCTGAGCCTGACGGCCGCCGTGCGCCGGCAGGTGTTCGAGATAGACAAGGAACAGCCCGTCGCCGACATCGCGACGATGGGGCAATTGCTCGCCACGTCGCTTTCGCAATCTCGGCTGAGCGCCTTGTTGCTCGCGATCTTCGGCGCAGTCGCGCTCATCCTCGCCGCCGTGGGCGTTTACGGCGTGATGTCCTACGCGGTCACGGAACGCGTCCGCGAGATCGGCGTCCGGATGGCGCTCGGCGCGACGCGACATGACGTGTTGTGGATGGTCATCAGCCGCGTAATGGCCCTGGCCGGCGCCGGAGTGTTGATCGGATTGGGCGGGGCATTGGCGCTGACGCGGTTGATGAAGACCCTGTTGTTCGGAGTGAGCGCGACCGATCCGTTGACCTTTGCCGTGATCTCGTTATTGCTGACTGCCGTTGCGCTGCTGGCTGCGCTCCTGCCTGCGCGGCGGGCGACGAGGGTCGATCCGATGATTGCGCTTCGATGTGAATAGGGCCAGATGTTAGAGCGGGTTGCGATTGCGTGTATGGGAAGGCAATGTACCGTAGGTTGTCCAACCTGCGGAGTTCTCGGTCCTCCGAACATTGAGAGAAACCAGAAGCATATACGAAAAGCGCTTGTTTTCCCCGATATTGGAGTAACTAAGGGCTCCGCAGGTTGGACAACCTACGGTACATCGCTGATTTCTCGTTGTAGTACTAGATGAGGATGGTAGAGCTGGAGTCAGCGTCCGCCTGAAACTTGATTTTCATTGGGGCGTCAATTCAGTTTGGTTTCCGTAGCGACCTGTCGTTGTTTCGCGGCCATAAGTTTGGCGTAGAGTTGCGGCCGGTTCTTGCGCAATTCTTCAACGCTCTTTCGCCGCATCTCCTCGAACTCGGCCTCTTTCTCGCGCAAATATTCGTCGATCGCCTCACGATTCGATAAATAGAACGCGATCGCGCCGTAGACCTCTTCGAGTTGCGAACATACTCGAAGGAATTTTCGGAGCCTGGATTGGTCATGGGGTATATCGGAATTTCCAGGTAATGATAGTTACCGGGTTTCAATTCTCACGTCCATTCCGTCATCTGTCCGTCGGCGTAGTCTTTGACCAAAACCTCTGCGCACGAGCCTGATGCTCGAATGACTTTAATAAGCATGTACGCCAACTCGACGGCCACCTCTCCAGCAGGCAGTTTCGCGCTCACGACACCTCGCGGACCAGATATTTCGACGGACGCCCCCCTCAGCGCTTCCAGCAGAGGATATTTTCCGGTGTAGCGTTCGTTGATGAAATCACATATATTCGACGTGGTAACCTTGGTCGAATCGCCGCCGGTTTCCAGTGTGTATTCATCTGAAATGTGTTGGGCCGGTAGAACTGGGCCAAGCGTTGTGGAACGACGCGCAGTATAAACCTGCTCCGCGGCCTGCTCAATCAAATTCCATCCTCCGTCATCCCGCTTCCATCTCCATTGTCTCGTTCCGACAGCCAACAGCCTGTCTGACGAACTGCTGTCATCACGCTTCAGTTTTGGGAAAAGGTGATCCCAAAAGCGGACAGATTACCGCTTCCTTTAATCATCCGCTTCATCTCAAATCACGTCATTCAAGGGTTTACGCGATGGGACGAAGGTGGCACGCCGTTTGGTTATTTGGTGGGGATGCTTGCGGAGAATCGCCGCGCCCGTCCGCCGACGGCGGTTTAGATATTCACCTGAAACACGAATGGAGAAGACATTATGAACGCGCTTTTGCAAGACCTGCGTTACGGCGCGCGGATGTTGATGAAGAATCCAGGCTTCACTTTGATTGCCGTTCTCACGCTCGCCCTGGGCATCGGCGCTAACACCGCGATCTTCAGCGTCGTCAATCGTGTGTTGCTCTTCCGCCTGCCGTACAAGGACGCGGGCCGCCTGGTGATGGTTTGGGGATCGAATCCGCAGCAGGGCGCGGACATCGATCTGGTCTCGCCGGCCGATCTGGCCGATTGGCGGGCGCAGAACACGGTGTTTGAAGACCTGGCGGCCACGAACGACGCGCAGTACAACCTGACCGGAATGGGCGAGCCGGAATTGCTTATCGGCTATAGCCTCGCTGCCAATTTCTTTCAGGTGGCAGGTGTGCAGCCCATTCTTGGTCGTGGGTTTACGCCGGAAGAAGACCGCGCCGTGGCGCCAGGCGTCGTGATTTTGAGCCATCGCCTGTGGCATCGGCGTTTCGGCGCCGACCCGAATGCGCTCGGACGCAGCGTCGCGCTCAACGGTGTCCCTCATACGATTATCGGCGTCATGCCTGCGGGTTTTCAGCATCCGCAGCGCTCAGAATTGTGGACGCCGCTCAGGCTCAATTCGCTCAACGCCAATCAGGCGAACGATCGAAGCTTCCGTAATCTGCGCGTGGTGGGGCGGCTCAAATCCGGTGTGACGCTCGAACAGGCGCAAATTGAAATGAGCCGTATCGCGCGGCGATTGGCCGATCAACATCCCGAAACGAACGCGGGCCAGGGCGTGAAGATCGTTTCGCTGCGAGAGCAGTATGCGGGCGACATCAAGCCGACGCTGTTAGCGTTGCTCGGCGCGGTCGGCTTCGTGCTTCTGATCGCATGCGCCAACGTCGCCAACCTGTTGTTGGCGCGGTCGGGCGTCAGACGACGGGAAATCGCCGTGCGGACGGCGCTCGGCGCGTGGCGGGGACGGTTGATCCGCCAGTTTCTGACCGAAAGCGTTTTGCTCGGGCTCGTCGGCGGCGCGCTGGGGTTGTTGTTGACGCTGTGGACCGCGAATTTACTGGTCGCGCTCTTTCCGAACAACGTCGACAATCTCGACATTCCTGTCGTTGAAGCGATTCCGATTGACGGCCGCGTGCTCGGATTTTCACTTTTGATTTCATTACTGACTGGCGTCATCTTCGGCCTGGCGCCGGCATGGCAGGCCTCGAAGCAGGATTTGAGTCAAGCGCTGAAAGAGAGCGGCGCAAACACGACGGCAGGCATGAGCGGGCGGCGTATGCGCGGTTTGTTGGTCGTATCGGAGATGGCGTTGGCTGTATTGCTGCTGATCGGCGCGGGACTGATGATCAAAAGCTTCTGGCGCTTGCTGCAGGGAGACCTCGGCCTCAATCCGAAAAACGTTCTGACGATGGAAGTCTTGCTGTCCCCGCAAAAATACGGCGACGGGCGCCAACGTCGCGCTTTTCTGCAGGACGTCATGCGGCGGGTAGAAAACCTGCCCGGCGTCGAGCAAGCGGGCGCCACCAACTTTCTTCCGCTCACGGGGTTTTGGGACATCGCTTCGTTCAGCATCGAAGGACGACCGGCGCCGCGCCCTAACGAAGAACCTTCAGCCGACAATCGCGTGGTGACGGAACGATATTTTCGCACGATGGGGATTCGCTTTCTGCGCGGGCGCGAGTTCGACGAGCGTGACCGCGAAGGCGCACCGCCGGTCGTCATCATCAATGAAACAATGGCTCGCAAATATTGGCCGAATGAAGACCCCATCGGCGCCCGCATCAACTTCGGCCAGGGGAACAGGGCCGAAATCGTCGGCGTGGTCAACGACGTGAAATCATTCGGCCTGGAAGAGCAAACTCATCCGGATATTTACAGGCCGTATGCGCAGGCTCCGTTCCGGTTGATCGCTTTCGCCGTCCGCTCCGGCGGCGATCCGCTGAGTCTGGTCGCCGCGGTCAAGAACGCGATTTACGCCGCGGACAAAGATCAGCCGGTATTCAAAGTGATCACGATGGAGAAGCTGGCCGCCGAATCAATCACGCTACGCCGTGTGAGTATGCTGCTGGTCGGAGGTCTTTCCGCGCTAGCGCTCATCCTGGCGGCCATCGGTATCTACGGCGTGACGTCATACACGATCTCGCAGCAGCGGCGCGAGATCGGACTCCGCCTGGCTTTGGGCGCTCAGGCAAGTGACGTGCTGAAACTGGTCATCGCTGAAGGGATGAAGCCGGCATTGTTCGGAATGATCATCGGCCTGCTTGCTTCATTCGCTTTGACCCGGCTGATCAAGGGCCTGCTGTTTGGCGTGAGCGCGACTGACCCCGCGACCTTCATAGTGATCTCAATACTGCTCGGCGGCGTGGCGCTCGTGGCCTGCTGGATTCCGGCGCGTCGCGCGACGAAAGTGGACCCGATGGTCGCGCTCAGATGCGAATAGATGTCAGATGTCAGATGTCAGATGTCAGTTGAAAGTTGAGTGATGCGAGAGACCCCTTCACTGGCATCTGACATCTGACATCTTCCTCTTGGGGAAATTATGCGAACACTATGGCAAGACCTGCGCTACGGCGCGCGAATGTTGTTAATGAATCCGGGCTTCACGGCCGTGGCCTTGGTTACGCTGGCGCTGGGCATCGGCGCCAATGCGGCGATCTTCAGTGTGGTCAATGCGACGCTGCTTCGCCCTCTGCCGTTCGACGACCCGGACAGGCTGATAATGATTCGCGAAACGAAGCTGCCGCAATTTCCTGAGTTCTCGGTCTCGCCGGGTAATTTCCTCGACTGGAAGAAGCAGAACACCGTTTTCGAGCGGCTCGTGGCGATGCAGGACGCGTCTTTTAACTTGATCGGCGTGAGCGATCCCGAGCGGCTGCGCGGCATGCGCGTCACCGATGGTTTTTTCGCGATGCTTGGCGCGCGGCCTCACATGGGCCGTGACTTTTTGCCGGAAGAAGATCAGCCCGGACGCGCCAACGTCGTGATTCTCAGTCACGGATTGTGGCAGAGGCGATTCGGCGCCGATCCGAACATCGTAAACCGGGCCATCACGTTCAGCGGAGGGAGTTATACGGTGGTTGGCGTGATGCCTGCGAGCTTTCGTTTCGGAGACGGCGGCGCCGAATTTTGGACGCCGATGGCCTTCACCGCCGAGCAGGCGCAGCAACATGGATCGCATTATGTCTCGGCGATCGGACGGCTCAAGCCAGGTGTCGCGCTCGCTCAAGCGCGCTCGGAGATGAGCATGATCGCCGACCGGCTCGCCAAACAATATCCCGACAACAATACCGGCTGGAACGTGAGGCTCACTCCGCTGCTCGAATACACCGTCAGTAGCGTCAAGCCGGCTTTGTTGGTCCTGCTTGGAGCGGTCGCCTTCGTGCTACTGATCGCGTGCGTCAACGTCGCAAACCTGCTGCTGGCGCGCTCGGCGGCCCGAGAAAAAGAGATCGCCATTCGCGTCTCACTGGGCGCGGGCCGCTGGCGCATCGCCCGCCAACTGCTTACAGAAAGCGCGCTGCTCGCGCTGGCCGGCGGGACTGTGGGGCTGACGCTGGCAAAATGGGGTAAGGATCTGTTACTGGCGCTGGCGCCGGAAGATTTGCCGCGCCTGAGTGACGTTGCCCTCGACGGCCGAGCTCTCGCCTTTACAGCCGCGCTCTCGTTACTGACGGGCCTGGGCTTCGGACTTTTTCCCGCGTTGCAGGCATCCAATATCCGGGGGCCGAATTTGAACGAGACGCTGAAAGACGCCGGTCGCGGCTCGACTGATGACGGACGACGCCGGCTCATTCGCGGCTCGCTGGTTGTGTTGGAGGTCGCGCTGGCTCTGGTGTTGCTGGTCGGCGCGGGATTGCTGATCAAGAGTTTCCTGCGCTTGCGGAGTGTCGATCCGGGCTTCAATCCTGCGGGCGCGCTGACGGCGCAGATTCCACTGTCGCAGAGGAAATACCCGGAAGATAGTCAACGAGTCGCCTTCTACACACAATTGATCGAGAAGGTCGCGGCGCTGCCCGGCGTACAGGCGGCCGGCGCCGCTATGGTCACGCCGCTCAGCGGCAACGACTTCGTGCTGGGCTTCAGGATCGAGGGCCGGCCTCCTTACCCGGCCGGCAGTGAGCCGGACACGAACTACTACTCGGTAACCCCGGGCTATTTCAAAGCGATGGGCATTCCGCTGCTCAGAGGCCGCCTTTTCACCGAGCGCGATACGAAAGATGCGCCGCGCGTGATTATTATCAATGAGACGATGGCGAAAAGGTTCTTCCCCGGCGAAGACCCAATCGGCAAGCGCCTCCACGTCACTATGGGCCCTGTGCTTTATCGGGAGATCGTCGGCATTGTCGGCGACGTGAAGCATTACAGCCTCGATCAGGAGGCGAAGGCGCAGACTTACGAACCCTACGCGCAACAGCCTTTCTCCGGCATGACGCTGGTCGCGCGCACGTCTGGCGACCCGGCCGGCCTAAGCTCGGCGATTCGCGGCGAGGTCCTGAAGATCGATAAAGAGCTGCCCATCTCCAACGTCAAAACGCTCGAGCAGTATCTCTCGACTTCCATCGCGCAACAGCGGTTTTCCGTCTTGTTGCTAGGAATCTTCGCGGCGGTGGCGATGGCGCTCGCCTGCGTCGGCATCTACGGGGTGTTGAGCTATTCGGTCACGCAGCGCAGGCGCGAGATCGGCGTCCGCATGGCGCTCGGCGCCGCGCGGCGTGACGTGCTCAGGCTGGTCGTCGGCCACGCGATGCTCCTGACACTGATCGGCGTGGCGATCGGTCTGGGCGCGGCCTTCGCGTTGACGCGCGTAATGTCCACTTTGCTGTTCGGCGTGAGCGCAACCGACCCGATGACGTTCGGCTTGATCGCCCTGTTGCTCATAGCCGTCGCGTTGCTTGCCGCGCTCGTTCCGGCGCGGCGGGCGACGAAGGTGGATCCGATGGTGGCTCTCAGATGCGAATAGATGTCAGATGTCAGATGTCAGATGTCAGCGAAGGAACCATCGCCTCACTTGCTACTGACATCTGACATCTGACATCTGACATCT
>WNFZ01003460.1_pt1 | contig 14764 bp, 12 predicted proteins | sample 5400081 | NCBI WGS metagenome assembly WNFZ01 (sample SAMN13153365, study PRJNA577476) | soil metagenome | isolation source: 80 cm soil or saprolite under grassland replicate 1 | place: USA:California | collected 2016-06-15 | reverse complement strand
GCGAGCAGCCCGGAGATCGAAGGGACCGGCGCGGACGGGTGCACGGCGACAAAGTGCGGCACCGAGGCGGCGAGCGTGATCGGAGCGAAGTCCTTGGCTACGTCGTACTGGAGATTGGGGAAGAGGCTCGGCGCGATCGCGTTCACCGACACGTGGCCCATCATGATCGTGTAGCCGTCGGCGGGCGACTTGGCGACCATGGCCGCGGCGACGGTTCCCGTCGCCCCGGGCCGGTTTTCGATCACCACCGGCTGCCCGAGGTTCTCCGAGAGCCTCGGCGAAATGATGCGCGCGACCACATCGGTGCCGCCGCCGGGCGGGAAGCCGACCACCATGCGTACTGGGCGGGTCGGATAGGCTTGGGAAAGAGCGGTCCCGCAAGGCAGCGCAAGCAGGAACAAAACCAGATATGTTTTCATTCGCCTCCGTCCCGCCGCAGCCGGCCCCGCCTAGCTGGATCGGTTGACGCTTATCCCGCCGGGGCCGAAGGCGAAGAGCATGAGGAGCCCGCCCGAGATGGCGACGTTCTTCATGAAGTGAGCCATCTGTTCCTGGCCGCCCGCGGGGTTGTGAAACACCCAGGTGACGGGAATCATCCAAAGGAACAGCGCGGCCGCCGCCCAGCGCGTCTTCCACCCGGCGATGATCGCCAGCGCGGCCACGGTTTCGATGATGGCCGAGGCGATGAGCAGCAGCTCGGGGAACGGCAGCCCGACCTTCTGCATATAACCCAGGGTCGGAGCGTAATGCACGAACTTGTCGATGCCCGACAAAAGGAAGATCAGCGCGATCAGGACGCGGCCGGCGAGCGCCGCGAAGTTTGGGTAAATCACAGGTGGACTCCTTGGTGTTTGAGGGAACTGTGGCAAACATACACCAATGCAGGCGGTTTCGCCGCGGTGTAGCGGGCAAACGAGTCAGCGATGGCCGCGATCCGGCCGCCGCCGTCGAACACCGTCCCGCCGCGGATTACAATATCGCAGGTCATCGCATTTCCGATCCGATCGAGCCCCGGATTTCCCGGTCCGCGCCAGCATACAATAGCGAGCAGTTGCCAGGGGGAAACGCCATGTCCGAACGCCCGAGCGAAATCGTGCGCAACAACGTAAAGGAGAAGCTCGCGCGGGACGAGGTGGTCGCCTCGATGACCGTGCGCCTGGTGCGCTCGATCGAGATCGCGCGCATCGCGAAGACCGCGGGCTTCGATTCCATCTACGTGGATGTCGAGCACTCGAGCCTTTCGCTCGAGACGACGAGCCAGATCTGCATCGCGGCGCTCGAGATCGGCATCGCGCCCTTCGTTCGCGTTCCGAGCCCGCGGCCCGAGCACGTCTCCCGCGCGCTCGACGGCGGAGCCCTCGGCGTGATCGCGCCGCATATCCGCTCGGCGGAAGAGGCGCGCGAGGTCGTCGCCTCGGCGAAATTCCCGCCTCACGGCGAGCGCTCGACCGGCGGCGGGCTGCCGCACCTGCACTACCGCTCCTTTCCCGCCGCCGAAGCGAACGCAGCCATGAACGATGCGACCATGGTCGTCGTGCAGTTCGAGACCGCCGACGCGATCGAAAGATCAGATGAGATCGCCGCCGTCGAAGGCGTGGACATGGTGCTGATGGGCACCAACGACCTCCTCGCCGACATGGGACTTCCCGGCCAGTACGAGCACGCGCGCGTGCGCGAGGCCTATGCGCGCACGATCGCCGCCTGCCGCAAGCACGGCAAGCACGTCGGCGTGGGCGGTTTCGCGACGCGCCCCAGGCTCGCGGCCGAATTCGTGAAGATGGGCGCGCGCTACGTTTCGACCGGCACCGACCTCGCGTTTCTGCTGGCCGAGTCCGCCGCGCGCGCAAAGCAGGTGCGCGAGATCGCGCTGCGATGAGCGAGCGCGTATTCGTCGAGCACGACGAGGCCGACGCGTTCGCAAGAGCGCTGCTCGCCGCGCACGGCGTGCCGAAGAAGGACGCAGCGACCGTCGCCGCGTGCCTGGTGCGCGCCGACCTGCGCGGGGTGGACACGCACGGCCTGGTGCGCCTGCCGGGCTATCTCGACCGCGTGCGCCGCGGACTCGTCAATCCGAAGCCCAGGCTTTTCCCCAAGCGGGTGACGCCTGCGGCGGCGGCGCTCGACGGCCAGAACGGCTTCGGATTCGTGATCGGCACGCGCGCCATGGCCGAGGCGATTTCGCTGGCCCGCAAATCCGGGATCGGCGTCGTCTCGGCGCGCAGGAGCACCCACTTCGGCATGGCGGCCTCCTACGTGCTGCAGGCGCTCGACGCGGGCTTCGTTTCGCTCGTCTTCACCAACGCCTCGCGCGCCATGCCCCCCTGGGGCGGCCGCGAGGCTCTGCTCGGCACGAGCCCGCTTGCGGCGGGCGCCCCGGGCGGCAAGCTCGCGCCTTTCGTCCTCGACATGTCGCCCGCGGTCGCCGCGCGCGGCAAGATCCGGCTGGCCGAGAAGCGCGGCGAGAGAATTCCCTCCGGCTACGCGCTCGACGCTCAAGGCCGCCCGACCACCGACCCGACGGAGGCCCTCGCCGGAGTCGTGCTGCCGATCGGCTCGCACAAGGGTTCGGGCCTTTCCATGCTCATGGACATCTTCGGCGGCGTGCTCTCGGGCGCGGCCTACGCCGGAGACGTCGCCGACCAGTACAAGGCGTTCGACCGGCCGCAGAACGTGGGACACTTCTTCCTCGCGATGAGGCCGGACCTGTTCGTACCGAAGAAGGAGTACCGCTCGCGCATGGACACGCTGGTCGAGCGCGTGCGCGCCTGCCCGAAAGCCGAAGGCTTCGACGAGATCCTGCTCCCCGGCGAGCTCGAAGCGCGCGAGGAGGAAAAGCGTACGAGGAGCGGCATCCCGTACAGCGCCGCCGAGATCGACCCGCTGCAGGCCGAAGCCGCGCGCGCCGGCGTCGCGAAGCTCGATGTGTCGAGCCGACCGCTGGATGCTTGAGGAGTCGGCATGAAAAAGATCGCGATCATCGCGCTGGTTTTTTCGGCGAGCGCCGGCGCGCTCGCTCAAAGCTTCCCCGCAAAACCCGTGCACCTCGTCGTCGCCTTCCCCGCGGGCGGGGGCGTGGACATCGTCGCGCGCCTGCTCTCGCCGAAGCTCGCCGAAGCCTGGGGCCAGCAGGTGATCGTGGACAACCGCGCCGGGGCGAGCGGCGTGATCGGCACCGAGTTCGCCGCGCGCTCGGCGCCCGACGGCCACACGCTCCTCATCGGGACGCTCGGCAATCTCGCCGTCAACCAGCACCTCATCGCGACGATGCCGGTCGATCCGCTGCGCGATTTCGCTCCGATCACGCAGGTCGTCGCGGTGCATTTCGTGCTGGTCGCACACCCGGCGCTTCCGGCGCGCGACGTCCCCGAGCTGATCGCGCTCGCGCGCTCGCGCCCGGGGCAGCTGAATTACTCGTCTTCCGGCCCGGGCGGCGCGCCGCACCTCGCGGGCGAGCTCTTCAAGAGCATGGCGAAGGTGGACCTCGTCCACGTCCCGTACAAGGGCAGCGCGCCGAGCTTCCAGGACCTGCTCGGCGCTCAGGTGTCGCTCACCTTCGACAGCCTGGTCCAGGCGCTGCCGTACATACGCGACGGCCGGCTCAGGGCGCTCGCGGTGCTCGGCGCGGCGCGCACGCCGCTTCTGCCCGATGTGCCGACCGTCGCCGAATCGCTTCCCGGCTACGAGCTCACCAACTGGTTCGGGCTGGTCGCGCCCGCGGCCGTGCCGCGCGCGGTGATCGCGAGAATCCACGCGGACGTCGTCAGGGTGCTGCAGGACGCCGGCGTGTCGGCGAAACTTTCGGCGATGGGCGCGACCGCGGTCGGCAACACCCCCGAGCAGTTCGGCGCGGTGCTGCGCGCCGATTCCGAGAAATGGGGGACCCTGATCCGGGAAGCCCACATCCGGGCGGAGTGAAGATGGAAGTGACGAGAATCGACGGCTACGAGATCGACGTCCTCATCCAGGGCTTCCCCGGCAGGATGGTGTGCCACGGGGGCCTGGGCTGGAGCACCGTCGCCTTGATCCGCGGCCACGGGCACGTTGCGCTCGTCGACGTCGGCAGCTTCAACATGCGCAAGGGCTTGATCGAGCAGCTCGCCAAGCGCGGCCTGGAGCCCGATGACGTGACCGACGTGCTGCTCACGCACTCGCATTACGACCATTCGTTGAACTGGATCATGTTCCGCCAGGCGCGCATCATCGTCGGCGCAAGAGAGCTCGCCTGGTCCATGAATGAGCCCTGGGGCAAGACGCCGGTGCCCGAGCTCTACATGCGCGAGCTGGAGAGCTGGCCCTCGCTGCACCCGGTCGCGGACGGGCAGGAATTCATGCCGGGGCTCACGGCCCACGCCGCGCCGGGCCATACACCGGGCCATCTCGTGTTCGTCCTCAAGGGGAAAGAGCGCGACGCGATCTTCACCGGCGACGCGGCGAAGAACCGCGCCGAGCTGCTCTCGCGCAAGGCGGATGCCACCTACGATGCGAAGCTCAGCACCGCCTCCATCGAGATGATCTGGGAATTCTGGCGCCGGCGCCCGGAGAGCATCCTCGTCCCGGGACACGACCTGCCCATGACGCAGAAGAACGGCCGCATCAAGTACGTCGGCAAGCGCAAGGCGGCGCTCAAGGTCTGGTTCGGCAAGGACCTCGAGACGACGACTTTGATTGAATTGAAAGTACGGTAACAAGGAACCAGAAATGAAACATCCCAAAACAACTCGGTCGGTGATGCTTGCGCTGTTGCTTGCGCTCTTCACCGCCGTCGCGGCAGCCCAATCCTACCCCACCAAGCCGGTGCGGCTGATCATCCCGTTCCCGCCCGGCGGCAGCAACGACGTCGTAGGGCGCATGATCGCCTTCCAGCTCGCCGAGCGCCTGGGCAGGCAGGTCGTCGCCGACAACCAGGGCGGCGCTGGCGGCATCATCGGCACGGACGCGGCGGCGAAAGCCGCCCCCGACGGCCATACTCTCCTCCTCATCTCGGTCGCCTACGCGTTCGGCGCTTCCATGTACAAGCTGCCTTACGATCCGGCCACGGCGTTCGCGCCGGTTGCGCTGCTCGGGACCGGGCCCGTGGTGCTCGCCGTCACCGCGAAGCTGCCCGTCAACTCGCTGAAAGAGCTGATCGCGCTTGCCAGGGAAAAGCCCGGGGAGCTGAATTACGCCTCGGCCGGCGTCGGCAGCTTCCAGCATCTGGCGAGCTCGCTGTTCAAGCTGCAGTCGGGCCTGGACATCGTGCATATTCCGTTCAAGGGCGGCGGCCCGGCGATGATGGACGTGATCGCGGGAAACACCCAGATCGCGATCGGCTCGCTTATCCAGACGCTGCCCCATATCCGTTCGGGACGCCTCAAGCCGCTCGGCGTGGGCAGCGCGGCGCGCGTCCCCGCCCTGCCCGACGTGCCGACGATCTCAGAGGCGGGCGTTCCCGGCTACGAAGCGACCAACTGGTGGGGAATCGTCGCGCCGGCCGGCACGCCGCGCCCGGTCATCGAGCGCCTCCACAAGGAGCTCTCGGTGATCCTCGCCTCGGCCGAGACGAAGAAGCGCTTCGAGAGCGAAGGCGGGGAAGCGGCCCAGATGACACCGGAGGAATTCGGCCGGTTCATCGCGGCCGAGACCACCAAGTGGGCGAACGTGGTAAAGGAGGCGGGAATCCGCCCCGAGTAGCCGCCGTTTCCGGCTGCGAAACCGGCGAGCGCGCCTCGCTTGAGATCGTGCAAGTTCCGGAGCGTCTGCAGCGATTGCACATATATTGTTCATGGCTCAGAGCCCATGATCGCGGACGCATAATCAAGGCCGCGATGCTGACGGCGCAGTCTTGAACTCCAATGCGACTGCGTGCGTAGCTCCCATGGACTATCGCGATGAACTGTAGAGCTTCCACGACATTTTTTTCGTTGGTCCACTACATACAACCGTTCCCTGCCTTCGTATGCTGTCCGCATAGGATTGCGCCGGGACCGGCGGGGGAGCGGGCCCGGACGTGAAGAGGAAACGAGACGAAGCGCGGCAAATGCCGAACGACACGGCACGTTGCGGCGCGCCCCCCTATGCGGTACGAGATCACCGTCGCGCCGGATTATCTGAAGGCGGATTTGTTCGACCGGGAAACGGCCGAGGAAACGCGGGAGTTCCTCGACGCCGTCTCCGCCGAGGCGCGGAAGCACGAGCGCCTGCAGGTCCTCATATCCGTCCATACTTCGAGGGTCATATTCAAGGTCGAGCAGTACGGCATCCTCGACTATTTCAAGGAGCTCGGCGGGCTGCAGAAGAAGTACAGGGTTGCGCTGACGGGGGATTCCGAGGTGATCCGCATCTCCCACGAATACATCGAATCGCTCGCGCGACAGCACGGAGTCAACGTCCGGAGCTTCCAGAGCGAGCAGGCGGCGCTCAATTGGCTCAGGGACCGGCGCTGGCTGCCGGACCGGCGCGAGCGGCACGAGCGATTCGAGGGGCAAGAGCGACGCCGGCACCAGCGCCGTCCCAAATCCGGAGCTGCCGGAATCCTCTAGTGCGGGCCGGTCCTCGCCTGGGCGGGCTTGGAGGCCCGCGGAGTCTCGCTCAGAACGAGCGGCCCAGGTGCAGATAAGCGACCTTCCCGCCCGGCGCCTGGAACCCCTTCGCGACGCCCAGGCGGAGCTGCGCGCCGAACAGATACCCTGCCCGCAATTCCGACAGCAGCTCCAGGCCGCCGCTCTGGAAATAGCGCTGCGGCTCACCGCTCTCCCAGGCGGCGCCGGTGTCGAAGAACACGCTCATCGAAAGCCGGTTGACGCCCACCGGCGGAACCATCAGGTGCCGGTCGACGTCGGCGAGCGGGGTGCGCCATTCGACCGTCGCGAGGCGGGCGTGATGCCCCGTCAGCACCGATTCGCCGCTGCGGTAGCCGCGCAGCGGGAATTCGCGCTGGTTGAGAACGGGTAGCGCAAAGGTCTCCTCCGAGAAGCTGCCGCCGAGCTGGATCGGCTCGGCCTGGGCTTGAGCGTGGGCTTCGTTCCAGCGCAGCGAAACCACCGATTTGCGCGCGGACAGGTGCGCCCGCCAGTCCGCGCGATAGAAATTCCCCGAGTAGGCGCCGCGCAGGCGGCTGGAAGTTTCGGCGAAGAGCCGCAGCTGCTGTCCCTGGCTCGGCCCTTCCGACAGGAGCTGCTGCCTGCGCGTATCCACTCCGGCTACGAGCCCCGCGACGCGTTCGTCTCGCGCCGCCGAAGTGCCGAGGGCCAAGTCGTGCAGGATTTCCCGGTCGAGGGCGCCGCCGAGCCCCCAGTAGTAACGCGTGCCGAACGAAAGACGGCGCCACAGCGAGACCCACTGCGCCGTTTCATTGACGGCGTAGGCCTTGATCTCGCGGCCGGTGAACTTTTGGTCGTTGGCCTCGCTCGCCTTGACCGTCATGAACCGGTTGAGAAGCAGGCCGTGCCGGTCGTCGTACACGTAGCTCGCGCTCCCCAGCGCCTGGCTCTGGGTGAATTCATACTGGGGCGCGAGCGCGTACTGGTGCAGCCCGAGCGCGTCCTGCCCGAAGGTCTGCACGCCGAGCGCGACCGCGCCATCGGCGGCATAGATCGCGGGAAACCACGAGCGCGGCAGGAGCGCGGACCACGGCTCATAGTCCCGATCGGGGGACGGCCGCCCGGGCGCCGGCGCGGACGAGGGGGCGGATTCCGCGGTCGGGGCGGCCTCGCGGGTCTCGAGCGGCGCATCCGGCAGGCGCAGCAGGCGCAGCGCGTCGCCGTCGGCCTCGATAGTAGTGAGCAGCACCTCGCCTGCGATCGGCGCGCTGATCTCATGAACCCCGTTCAGCGCCTCGGTCCAGCGCGCGAGTCGCCGTTCCGCTCGCCGCCACGACCAGAGGTTGTCCACGTTGCCGTAATCGGCGACGAAGTAGATCTCGTCCGCGGACTCGCCGAACCTCGGGGAATGCTTGACCGCCCGGTCGGCCACCAGAACGGTTGCCTTGCCGCCGGCGATTTCCACGAGCGACCAGCGTCCGTCGCGCAAGCTCGTCACTACCGCCGTCTCCCCTCTCGCGGCGAGCCCGCTCAGCGCCTCCCCCGGTGCGGCGCGATAGAGCGAGCGCTCGACCGCGCCCTCGCGGTTCACGAGGACGACTTCCGCCTCGCCGTTCACGACCCGGATCGCCGCGATGCGGCCGTCGCCGAGCGGCGCGGCGAAACGGAACCGCCCGCACTCGGTGACGCGGCTCAAGGTCCGCTCGGCATCGAGCCGGTACAGGTCGTAGTAGTAGTTGTAGTTCCTGCAGATTTCAAGCTTCGAGACGAGCAGCTCCCCGCGCGGGGACACCGCGAGCCGGGTCTGGGGCTCGATGCTGAGAACCGGCTCGGCCTCCCCGCCTTTCGCCTGCCGCACGAGTTTTGGCAGCGCGTATCCGTCGCCCCGCACGTACCAGCGCTCCCCTCCGGGCGCGAGCAAGGGGCTGGTCAGCGAAAACGCGCGCGCAAGGATCTCGCCGCCTTGATCCGGCCCCTTGCCGGCGAGCGGGGTCCCGGCGGCGAAGCGCGCGCGCAGCCACTCCTCGTACTCCAGCCACAGCTCGTCCTGCGGCTTTCCGATGACCGCCACGGTGTTGCTCTCCATGCGATACGGGAAGAAGTTGCCGCTGTAGTTCTCGACGTAATTCACGATCGCCCGCGGGCCGTAGCGCTCGCCGAGGAACAGGAAAAAATAGCTGCCGTAGAGGTAATCGCGGTTGTGCGGGAAGCCGCGCCCTTGCGCGTTGATCTCGCCGAGCGGAACGAGTCCCCGCCCGACCTCGGCGCGCATCATGCCCTCGAAATGGCTCTGCCCGAGTCGTCCCCAGCCTTTGTTCCAGTCGGACTCGGCGTACACGGCGAGGCCTTCCTTCACCCATCCCGGGCCCCATACGTTGGGCAGCGTGTTGGGAAAAACGAGCAGATAGGGGGGAGCGCGGCCGAAGATCCGGCGCAAGAAAAGCGGCGTGCCGCTCGCCTTGTCCATGTGCACGATGTGCGTGAATTCGTGCGTCAGCGCGAGCTCCAGCCACTCGCGGTTCTGCAGCAGCTCGCCCGCGTCGGGCGGCGACAGCACGATGCCGATGAAGTTGAACGGCAGCGGCGAGCTCAGACCGTTGGCAAGATCGAGCGAGTCCACCACCACGATCTGCGTGCGCGTCTCCGGCTTCCATCGCAACCATCCGGTGATGCGGGGATACACCGTCTCGGCGACCTCCGCGACGAGCCGGCCCTGAGCGCGGTAATGCTCCGCGAAATGCACCGAGAAGTGCTCGGTGTCCAGCGTCCGCCAGCGAAGCGAAGGGTCGACGAATTGCGCCTGGGCCGCGAGCCCCCAGAGGAGCAGCGCGGCTGCCCCAACGCGCCGGAAATTCTTCATGTCTTTTCGGGAGGTTTGGGTCCGCCGGATGATACCGGCTTCCGGGACGCGCCGAATACGGCCGGCGCTGGTACATTAATGCACCCTTTCGCGATTGCAGAGGAGGCGATCCCGATGGCTTTGCCCCGAAAGCTGATCCCGGCGGTTCTCTTGAGCGCCCTGCTTCTGCCCGGCGCGGCGCAGGCGCAGCGGGCCAAGCCGGCCGGATTTCCCGACGGCCCCGGCAAAGAAGTGCTCGTGGCGAAATGTTTCCAGTGCCACGCCCCCACCATGTGGCAGGACCACCGGCAGGACCGCCGGGGCTGGGAGAGCGTGCTCTACCGCATGGTCGGGCGCGGCGCGCTGTGGACCGAAGAAGAGATCAATACGATGGCCGATTACCTCGCCAAGTCATACGGACGGCAGCTGGTCCAACCAGTTGCCGTCGTCCCCGCGAAAGCGGGGACCCAGTGACTCTCATCGTACGTCGCTGGATTCCCGCTTGCGCGGGAATGACGATGTCGTTGGTTACGCGTGCCACGAAGTCTGGTAAAGCTCATAGCAGGAGGACATCATGAGAGAGCTCGTTGCGCGCTACCTGTCGCGCTCGATTTCAAGGCGCGGCTTCCTTAAAGGCCTCACCACCGCGGGGATCTCGCTCGCCGCGGCGGAATCGATCCTCGAGTCGCTCGTTCCCGCTGCCCATGCGCAGGATACGCGCCGCGTCGCCCCCGATGCGATCAAGATGGTCGAGGGAACGGGCGCCGAGTGCTTCGCCGAGCAGCTGATCGCCTCGGGGGTCAAGTACGTCTTCGGCAACTCGGCGAGCGAGGACGCGCAATTCTACGAGGCGCTCGTCGACCGGCCGCAGCTCAAGTACGTCCTCACCCCGCACGAGGGCCCGGGCGCCGCGATGGCGGCGGGCTACGTGAAAGCCTCGGGCGAGCCGACCATCGTGATGCAGGCGGCGGTCGTGGGCCTGGTGAACGCCATGGGGCAGATGTTCAACGCCTACAAGGAGCAGACGCCGCTCGTCTTCTACAGCTACCGCACCGACCAGACGCGCAGGGCCGGCCGCGACGGCTTCGAGGAAGTCGCGAACCAGGAGCAGATCGTCCAGCCGATGACCAAGTACTCGTGGCTGGCGCGCCGCGCCGACATGATCCCCGAGACCGTGCGCCGCGGTTTCAAGGCCGCGTGGACTCAGCCCTGCGGCCCCGCTTACGTCTCGTGGCACTCGGACCTGAACGACGAGAAGACCTACGCCGAGGTGATCGTCCAGGAGAAAGTCGATCCGCGCATGCGGGTGCGGCCCAACCCCGCCGAGGTGGAGCGCGCGGCGAAGCTGCTCGTCGAGGCGAGAATGCCGCTCATGATCGTGGGCGACGAGATCACCACCGCCAGGGCCGCGGCCAAAGCCGTGAAGCTCGCCGAGCTGCTCGGGATGCCGGTGACGCAGGCGCGGCAGATCTACGCGAATTTCCCCGAGACGCATCCCCTGTGGGTGGGAAGCCTGCCGGCGGCGCGCCTCGCGGCGCTCGACTTCCCGAAAAATCCGGACGTCGTCATCAACGTCGGGAACAAGCTGCAGCACAATAGCCCCGCCCCGATCGTCGCGCGCGAGGCGAAGTTCATCGACATGCGCATCGACAGCTGGAGCATGGGCAACGTGATGAACACCGAGGTCCCGCTCGTAGCCGATGTCGCCTACGGGCTGGACGACCTGATCGCGGCGGTCGAAGGCCTGGTGACGCCCGCAATCCGCAAGAGAGCGCAGGAGCGCGCGCAGGAAGTCAGGCGCTTCAGCGAAAAGGCGAAGACGCTCCGCGCTCTCGTCGCAAAAAACCCGGAGTGGAACCGCAATCCTATGCTCGCCGACCGCGTGACCTCGGAGATCGCCCAGTTCGCCGACAAGGACGCGATCATCGTGCACGAAGCGGGGTCGGTGGTCCTGCACGGCTTCGACTTCAACCCGATCGGCGGGCGCGAGCTCTTCTTCTATTACGGCGCGCACCTGGGGTCGGGGGTCGGCACCGCCGCGGGCGTCAAGCTCGCGCGCCCGAACCAGCAGGTGATCTGCCTGGTCGGCGACGGCTCGTTCATCTTCGGGCCGACGGCGCTGTGGAACATGGCGCGCCTGGAGCTGCCCGTGATCACGGTGGTCTACAACAACCACGCCTACGGCGGCCCGCACAGCCGCGTCATCGAGAAGACGGCCGGGGGAAAAATGGTGCAGAAGCGCCAATTCGTGCACGACTATCTCGGCAACCCCGACATGAACATGGCCTACATCGCCAAGGGGTTCGGGGTCGACGGGGAAGTCGTCGAGTCGCCGGGCGAGCTCAGGGCGGCGCTCGCGCGCGCGCGCAAGGCGACGGTGCAAGGCAGGCCCTACCTCATCGACGCGCAGGTCGCGCGCGTGGGCGTGGCCTGGGCCGACAAGCCCTGGGTCCCGCCCATCAGCATCGCGCGGGAGCGCACGAGGAAAGTCTAGATCGCGGGGCTGCGATGGCCACGGCCGACGACATCGAAACCCGGTTCCGGACCGCCGGGCACTTCACCGAGGCGCTGAAGCAGGGGCTGTTCACCCTGTTCTGCCAGCCGATCGTGCCGGTCGAGTCGGGGACGGCGGATTACAAGCACCTGGAGATCTTCGTGCGCTTTCGCGAAGAGGAGGACAAATTGCTCCCTCCCGGCATGTTCTTCCCCGTGCTCGAGGCGAACCATCTGACGCCGCTCCTCGACCGCTGGGTCGTGCGCGAGGTCCTCAGGTGGACGGGCGAGAAACGCGGCTCGCAGCCCAACTGGCACGTTCCCCGGTTCCACGTCAATCTCGCCGACGACACCGTTCTCGACCAGAATTTTGCCGGCCACGTCCGCGACCAGCTCAACGCCGTGAGACTTCCCCCCAACCGGCTCGCGATCGAGCTGACGGCGCAGCAGGTGGACAGATTTTCCGCGGCGGCGAGGCAGACGATAGCGAGCCTCAAGGCGCTGGGGTGCCCCGCGGCGGTCGCGGACTTTTCCGGAACCGAGACCACGGCGAAGAGCTACAGGGACGCCGGAGTCCAGATGGTGAAGCTGGACGGCGCCATCGTCCGGAACGTCCACAAGGACCAGCCCGCCCTGTCGAAGCTGCTGGCGCTCAACGGCTGCTGCCAGAAGCTCGGGATGCAGACGATCGCCGAATTCGTGGAACAGGCCGAAACCCTGCCGGTGCTGCGCAAAGTCGGCGTCAACTTCGCCCAAGGGTTCGGCATCGCCGCGCCGAAGCCGCTCGGCCTGATCGGCTGACGCCGGGCATTAGAGGGTAGGAGGCGGGGTCACCCCCGCCGTCCTCCCACACCACCGGACGTGCGGTTCCGCACCCGACGATTCATGAAGTGGGTCGTCTCGCATAGCCGCGTGCCCGACTTGCCCCATGATCAACTCACCATTACTGGTTGAAGGAGAACATGAATGTTTTGTAGATCGTATCCATGTATACAAAAAGCGTCGTTGGTCCGCTATATGCGAATGAAGGCATCGAAAGCGTAAACGCGCTCGAATTGGTACTGCCGGTCTTGTTTGACTGCGTTGACTGAGTGGTCCAAGTGAATTTGGTTGAGTCCTTTAGACTTACGCCATCATACGAGACGCTCGCTCCAGCGCTTACGGAGTAGCTATAAATTGCCGTCTGGGAGTTGGTGATAGTAGTGCTGTTGTTTTCAGTATATATAAATGTAGTAGCAGTGGGGTCCGGAAGATAAAACACTGAGTCAATCAGGACGTACCGACTGGGATCAGGTGTCGGCGACGCGTTCGGGTCTGCGAACGGATTAGCCCCTAATATGCTCGGGTAATCGGCTGACGTGATGCCAACGGAACTGAGCAAGTTCACCGCTGCTGTACATTCAAAAGAAGGAATAGTGCTATTTGATCTCAGGCACCCGACAGAAATGGGGTACCCAGTCTCGGCAAAGCCCTGACTTGCTATTTGCGAGAAATCCGTGCTCCAAGTGACATTCCCAAGATAATCTACAGACGCATTCACCTTGACGCCAAGGAATATCTGGATCTGATCGTAGTCATGATTGATCGAATCAGAAGGAGGTGCCTTGTAAGTCGTGCTTTGGCTGGACGTCTGCTGCATGTCCACCGAATGCATCGTAGATCCACCAAAATTATTGCCGAACGTAACAGAGAAACTGTCTGAAGTTCCGATTTGCAGACCTGCTGATGATTCCTGGCTCCAGTTGCTCGTCGTGGACACGGTCGTGCCGGTAACAGTTCCAGCTCCATAGGTAATCGAGGAGGACCCTGCACCAGGAGGCACGTAAATAACGGAGCCGATAAAATACTTTGGAGACACAGTGAAGGTAACGGGCGCCGGAAGTGTGGGGTATACGTAACCAATGAACGAGGAGCGAAACCCCGGGGAGCTAGTAACTTTCCAAACGTAGCAGAACCCAGTTGCTGTAGTGCATGTGAGATAGGCTGGCGAGGTTCCAGGGACTTGGGTGGTATCGACGTAACCAATGAACGAGGAGAGAGTCCCCCCAGAGCTAGTAACTTTCCATATGGTGGAAATGCAAAACGTCCCACTTGGTTGAGTGCATGTGAGATAGGCTGGCGAGGTCCCAGGGACTTGGGTCTTATAGACGTAACCAATGAACGAGGAGAGAGTCTCCGGGGAGCTAGTAACTGTCCAAGCGTATAAAAGGCATCCCCCCCCCAGTTGGTCTAGTGCATGTGAGATAGGCTGGCGATAGGGGGGCGGATAGGTAGGCGAAACTCATGCGGGGCCAGAGCAACATTGGTGCGGCCAAGGCGCCGATAAGAATGAGTGTACGGAACAAAAATGGAGTGGGTGTAACGGCTACTGATTTCATGTGTACTCCCTTAACTACTATATTGTTGGACAAATATGACGTCGGGCCGTCGTGGATACTGTTCGGAATCGCGGCGAAGGTGGTTCGCTATTGACAGCGAAGCCCGCCACACGGGCTTCGCGCAATTTTTCTGAGTTTTTTTGTGAACGCTCTTGGCCAGCGCGCCGCTTTCTGAAGGGAAGCTTCCAAACGAGGGCGCACGTGCGGTCGGGCCGGGTAAATCTCGCCCAACACCAGCACCAGAAACCAGCAGCGGGACTCCCAACGCTAGAGCGCGCTGAGTCATAAGCCCTCCCCTTTTCTGCTACGTGCTGAGTGAGCGTACGCTGTCTTGGCTCAGGAATCAACTGGAAACGTCCGACCTGATTTTGTGAGAATGCTCCCCGGCATCAGGCAGCCGCAGCGAGCCCGGATGCGCGCTCCCCCATCTCTGGCAAGCACGCGCCCTGGGCGAGTTCTTTCAGTTTCTTCCGGGCGGCTCTCGCCCAGCCTTACCACTTCGGCAGTTCGATTACTTGGCCATGCACGTACACCTC
>WNFZ01005446.1_pt1 | contig 14773 bp, 7 predicted proteins | sample 5400081 | NCBI WGS metagenome assembly WNFZ01 (sample SAMN13153365, study PRJNA577476) | soil metagenome | isolation source: 80 cm soil or saprolite under grassland replicate 1 | place: USA:California | collected 2016-06-15 | reverse complement strand
GTTCGGCACAGGCACGGTGGGCGCGATTGAAGTCAGCCAGTCCGATCCGAACGTCGTTTACGTCGGGATGGGCGAAGCCTGCATCCGCGGCAACTTCTCGCACGGCGACGGCGTGTACAAATCGACGGACGCGGGCAAGACGTGGAGGCGTGTGGGACTCGAAGACTCGCGCGTCATCGGGCGCATCCGCATTCATCCGAAAAACCCCGACCTGGTCTACGTCGCGGCGCTCGGCCACGCCGCCGGCCCGAACGATCAGCGCGGAGTCTTCAGATCGAAGGACGGCGGCAAGAACTGGGAGCGAGTGCTCTTCAAGTCGAATAAAGCAGGCGCGGTGGATTTGAGCATGGACCCATCGAATCCGAACGTCCTCTACGCATCGATCTGGGAGGCGAAGCGCACGCCCTACAGCCTCGAAAGCGGCGGCCCCGACAGCGGCCTCTACAAAACTACCGACGGCGGCGACACGTGGACGGAGCTTTCGCGCAACCCCGGCGGGCCGAAAGGCGCAATGCTCGGCAGGATCGGCGTGGCCGTTTCGCCCGCCAATCCGGAGCGCGTCTGGGCGCTCATCGAAGCCGAGGACGGCGGCGTCTTCCGTTCGGACAACGGCGGCAAGAATTGGGCGAAGGTCAACGATAACCGCAATCTGCGCCAGCGCGCGTGGTATTACACGCACATCTACGCGGACCCGAAGAGCGCCGACACCGTCTACGCGCTCAACACGAGTTTCTACAAATCGGTCGACGGCGGGCGCACGTACACGACGATCCAGACGCCGCACGGCGACAATCACGATCTATGGATCGCGCCGGACGATCCGAATCGGATGATCAACTCCAATGACGGCGGCGCGAATGTTACGTTCAACGGCGGCAAGACATGGTCGGAGCAGGATCAGGCGACTGCGCAGTTCTACCGCGTCGCGCTCGACAACGATTTCCCCTATCACGTCTACGGCGCGCAGCAGGACAACTCGACGGTCAAGATCGCCAGCCGCACGACCGGCCCCGGCATCACAGTGAGAGATTGGGAGGAGACCGCCGGGAGCGAGTCGGGATGGGTGCAGCCACATCCAAAAGATTCAAACATCGTCTTCGGCGGGAACTACGGCGGCTATCTCTCGCGGCTGGATCACCGCACGGGACAGAATCGCAACGTCACCGTCTGGCCCGAAAACCCGATGGGTTGGGGCGCGGAGGGCATGAAGTATCGCTTCCAATGGAACTTCCCTATCCTATTCTCGCCGCACGATCCGAACACGCTTTACACGGCGGGCAATCTGCTCTTCAAAACCACGAACGAGGGCCAGAGCTGGCAGATCATCAGCCCTGACCTGACTCGCAACGATAAAACCAAACTAGGCCCTTCCGGCGGCCCGATCACCAAAGACAACACCAGCGTCGAGTATTACTGCACGATCTTCACGATGGCCGAATCGCTCGCGCAGAAGGGCCTCATCTGGGCTGGGTCCGATGATGGCCTCGTTCATGTCACTCGCGACGGCGGCGCCGAGAAGCCGAAGTGGGAGAACGTCACCAAAAACATTCCCGGCTTGCCCGAATGGATTCAAATCAACTCCATCGAGCCGTCGCCGCACGACGCCGCGACGGCCTACTTCGCCGCGACGATGTATAAGTCCGACGACTTCCGCCCGTATCTCTACAAGACCAACGATTACGGCAAGACCTGGAAGAAGATCGTGAGCGGCATTCCTGACGACGCCTTCACGCGCGTGATCCGCGAAGACCCGAACCGGCGCGGATTGCTTTACGCCGGGACCGAGACCGGGATCTACGTTTCGTTCAACGACGGCGAGAGCTGGCAGTCTTTGCAATTGAATCTCCCCGTCGTCCCGATCACCGACATCGCCGTACACAAACGCGACAAAGACCTGGTCGTCGCCACGCAGGGCCGGGCATTCTGGATCATTGACGATCTGCCGGTGTTACATCAGTGGAAGGACGCTATCGCTCAGGCCGACGTTCATCTCTTCAAACCGGAAGAGTCGTACAGAATGGCGGGCAGCAGCTCCCGCATCCCGTCAGGCGCGGCGATCGGCGAGAACCCGCCCGCCGGCGCTTCGATCTGGTACTACCTGAAAGAGAAGCCGAAAGGCGAAGTGACAATCGAAATTCTCGACGCCGGCGGCAAGCCGGTGAAGAAATTTTCCAGTAAAGCGACGGATGCCGCCGCGGCCGAGTCATCAGGAGGCGATGACGATGAAGAAGGTCCCAGACGCTCCCGTGGCCCGGCCCGCACGCCCGCCGAAAAAGCCTTGAACCGCTTCGTGTGGGATTTGCGCTATCCCGACGCCAGGCGCTTCCCCGGAATGATCCTCTGGTCGGGCAATACCTCGGGGCCGCAGGCCGCGCCTGGCTCGTATCAAGTCAAGCTGACGGTCGACGGCAAAACGATGACCGAAACCTTCGAAGTCAAGAAAGATCCGCGCGTCTCGACCACACAGGAAGAATTCCAGAAGCAGTTCGACCTGTTGACGAAGATCCGCGACAAGTTCTCGGAGACCAGCGAAGCTATCATTTCCATACGCGACGTCCGCAAACAGGCGCAAGATTACGCCGCGCGCGTCAAAGACCAGCCCAACGCGCAACCGATCATCGACGCGGCAAAGGCGCTGGGCGACAAGCTGACCGCGGTAGAAGAAGAGCTGTACCAGACCAAGAACCGGAGCAATCAGGACCCTCTAAATTTCCCGATCAGGTTGAACAACAAATTGGCCGCGCTAGCCAACGCGATAGCCGCCGCCGACGCGCAACCGACCGAACAGCAGGTCGCGGTCTACGAAGACCTCACTGCCCGGATCAACGCGCAGCTCGAGAAGTTGAGACAGGCCCTGGCCACGGACGTGCCCGCGTTCAACAAACTCTTGCGTGATCAGAATGCGCCGGCGGTCTGGGTGAAATCGCGGGCGGGCGCCGCCGGGCAGCAGCCGGATTGATATAATATGGCGGCATGGCTGCGACGCGACACGAAATCGGCTTTGACTCCGAACAACTCCGGCAGGCGCGAGAACTGGTTCTCCGCTACGGTTGGAACGCCACTGCTTACATCACCGATCATTATCGAAACTATCCGGCGATGTTAGTGCGGCTCTCGACCGTCCAACCGGATGATCTTCGCAAGTTGATTACGGAGTCGTGGCGGCGCAGCGCTCCCGGTGAACTCGTCGCGGCTTATGACGGGCAATCGTGATCATAAAAAAGTCGCCTGACCGAACGTCTATTTTCTGGCCACGAAAGCCAGCGTGAAATCACTGTTGAAATCATACACAGAGCGGGGATTTTGTTTGAACCCCGTTTCAAGCCGCACGCGGTCGCGGACGTAAGCGAAGAGTTCTCCCGCCGTAACGAATGAGTCGGCGTTTGCGTCGGCCTGTCCGCGCAGGCCTTCGAGCAGCGCGTAGGTGAAGACTCCGTGGCCGCCACCCCACCGTTTGTTCTCATAAGAAAACTCGTTGACGTCCGAAGAGGTGAGCGCCGCGCGCCCCTCCTCTTTGAAAAGCTTAGCCGAGTAGAGATTGATCAGGTTGTTTTCGAAGCCGCGCGCGACCGCCGGCTGCGCGCCTCCAAGGCCGGCGCTGTGACAGGTGTCAATGAAGACCACCGCCCGCCTGGCCCGAGCCAGATTGAGCTTCTCCTGCAAAGTCGTCATCGGCAGCGCCGTGCGCGACAGGTCGGCGACCCTGGTGTCATGCAGAATGTAATAGAGGTTCTGCGGCGCGTAAGGGTCAGGCCCCCCGTGCCCGGCGATGAACAACAGGATCAAGTCGTTCGGCCCCGCCTGCGACAGAATGCGATCGAGCGCGGCGGTCACGCCCTCGACGGTCGCCTGTTCGTTCTCCAGGTAAAGAATGTCATCCGGCTTGAAGCCGCCGCCTTCGGGCCGCCGCAGGAAATCGCGCAACTCTCGCGCGTCGGCGTCGGCGAACTGCAGATCGCTGACGCCATCATCGCGGTAACGCGACACGCCGACGATTAGCGCGAATTTTCGGCCGGCGAACCCTCCGTCGGGCGGCGGCAGAGGCTTGGGATTGAGCGGAAGCGTGAGGCGGGTCAGGTTGCCCGCCTGATCTTTCGCCTCGATGATCAAGGCGGAGACGGCGTCTCCGATGACGACGGCGCGCTCGAAGGCGAACGACGCCGCCGCGGTTTTAGTGACTATCGGGACGAGTAGGCGCGAGCCGGTCGCGGGCGCGAGCGTCGCGGGCTGGCCGTTGACGGTGACGCTCGCCACGACGCCCGAATCATCGGTCACGACGCCTTGCGCGATTAGGCTTCTGGTTAAGCGTCGCGCGAGCCCGACGCCGCTCGGATTCGTCAGGTAGATGGTCGGCGGCTGGTGGTCGGGGCCTGCGCTCACGGTCGCGGTCTCAATCGTCGCGCCGGCGAGCTGCGCCGGATCATTGCTCGACACCGCGCCGGCGAGCAGCACATAAGAGGCGTAGTAGGAACTGCCCGCCCCGTCGACCGCCTGAATCTCGATGACGTTCCTGCCCGGGCGCAGCTTGAAGCGCGGGTATTTGTCCAAATCCAACGTCAACAGGATGTGGTCGTTGCGATCTCTTCCGGGCGTTTGGATCACGACCGCCGCTTCTCCGTTAACCTTCGTGTATATTTTCCCGTAGTTGATCGCGTCCGCATACGGCTTCCGCACACGCAGCCGCAGCTTATGGAGATTGCTCGTCGGAATGTTCACTTCCGGCTCGGTGATCGGCGCACCGCCGACGTCCGGCAATTCGAGCGAGAATGGCGCTCGCAACGACGCCTCCTGGCCTCCGACCATTCGGATGAACGACATACGATCGGACGGCGACGCCAGCAAAACCACCAGGATTAGGAACAGAAAAAAAACGGACCGGTTTTCGCGCATATGAAGGCTATATCGCCGACACTTAATCATGCCTCCCATGCTGAAGGAACTGCTTCACTTAAATACCATTGCCAAAACTCTCTCCGGCGCAACTTGTCTGATTGTTCTTCCCAGGTAAAACCTCCAGCATAAGCCGCAGACGCATACAGACTTGCATCCCATTGATAAGGATCAAGGGATTCATCCCTAATATCCTCCTCCGGATCTTGCGGATCAAATATTTCATCGACAAGCGCTGTCGTAACCACTTTTACAGCCGCAAAGCCTACATTCACTATCGTCAAGTGGTTCCCCTCATAAATGAGACCGTCCAATTTACTCCAATAGGAATTTTTCCTTTCCCAAGCAACATCATAATCAATAGCGCCATTTAAATATTGGTCTGCGGTTATAAGCATTTGCCGCGGGCCATCATTATCCGGCCAGACCTCGTCCCAAAGCGCAAGTACCTTCTGTACGCACAATCTTGCCAGTTTCGTCCGGCGCCTCAATCCGATTCCTTTAATCGCCCGGTTCCCTTCTAACAACAGTTCGCCCATGGCTCTCCAAATCTGCTTGCGCTCAGGTAAGATCAACTCGCCATCCGTGTTAGTACTCAGCGATGATGAAGCGCTTTGTATAGCCGCTATCAATTCGGTAGATAAAGCCATGATATTTCATCTCCCTCCTTATAACTATTTTGGTATCTCATCGATACTCCCGTCTGGCCAAAAAACTCTCGTCACCTCTGGATCCGTAACAACCTGCGGCCTGCCTGTCTCTTGCGCCTGCGCGGCGAAATAGTCCTGACAATCCCTACACATTGGTTTGGAAACTCCAACTGGTTCATCAGGACTGGCGACCGTCATCTGTTTTTCCGCATGCGAAGCATTGTATTTCCCTGGGAATCCCCCATTGTTTATTTGATCCTGAGCTCCGCCTGACCTTAATTCGTGTCCATTTTGATTTGAGAGGTGTACCACATGCACAGGATCAACGTCAGCATACCCTGGGGGCTTATTGGTCCAACCGCTCAGGGTCTTCTCGCCGTCCGATGCGACTGTCTTATCAGACATGCTGCGCGGCAATCGCTTCGCATCAGACGCCGCTCTATCGTATGCATCTCGCGATGCGGCAATGGCCGCAGCCAAGTCTTCAGCTTCCCGCCTCGTCAATCTGGGAGATTTATCATCCGACTGTGGCTTTCGGGATCGAGGCTTTGACGACGGAGGGGAGGGCGCCTTTGGTCTTACATCGACTTCATGGTTATCGTCGTTATGTGGTTTCTCACTCCCACCGCATCCCCCTTTTTTAGCAAGCCCAAGAATGTCCACGCCAGTCAGCGGGTTCGCAAGGTATGCATACAGGTTTGATCCCCCTGCTATTCCCAGCGGATCGCTCTGCAAATAGCATCCGAGCGACGGATCATAATACCGAAACCGGTTATAGTGCAGCCCCGTTTCGACATCAGAGTAATGCCCTGGAAACCGAATGTTGATCTCATCCTGGCTGCCGAACTCCACGCGGACCGCCCCGTATGGCGAGACCTCCCCCTGCCAGACGGCTCTCCCAGAATCGTCTTCAACCCGCTCCGGCGCGCCGAGATGATTCGTGAAGAGGTACTTCACCATGCCGCTTTCAGGCTCTGCATCAAGGTTCGGGTAATCGACGTAGAGAAACGGCGTCAACGCCCGCTCATCCGCGTACACATAGACACGGACGCTTCCGGCGCCTCTGATTTCACCCGACAGTCGATCATGGTCCCAGTAATACTCTGTCGTTTGACCGGACCAGCGCTTCCTCACTCTGCGCCCAAGCGCATCATAATCAGCCCGCCATTCGCGACCATTCAATGAGATTTTGACTAATTGATCGAAGGAGTCGTATTCGTAGCCCGTCGTCTTCCGCTCATTCTCGCGCATGACGACATTGTCGCGATGGTCATAATAGAACTGCGCGCCTTTGGCCGTTTTCAACTTATTGCCTGAGCCGATCCGCACGCCATCCAGTCCAGGCTGCAAGATCAGGTTCCCGGCATTGTCGTGAGCGTATAATTCATTCCTCCCATCCTCGCGCTCTGCGACTTTCAACCGATGCGCCGCATCGTAATGATATTTGACCCATCCACGCCGGCTGTCTTCGACTTGCAACAGATCGCCCGCCGCGCTGTAGCGATGGCTCCTGGCGTGTCGCCCGCCATCCGCCGCGCTCACAACTTTGCGCAAACAGCGCCCCTCGACGTCGTACTGAATCAACTCTCTGGTTCCGTTGGCCAGTTCCTTGAGAATCAGCCCATCATCATTGATGTGAAATGTGTGGGCGCGCCCGGTCGGATCCGTGATGACAAGTCGGTTATCGTACCCTCTCCTGTATCGGGTAATAAACTTTCCGAAGACCGTAGTGTATACCAATCCGGCGGCGCCAAACTTGTTCTCTACGCCCAACCCGTTGCGCTCATCTCTGGTTGACCTTCCATGTCTATCGTAATCAAAAACCATCCTGTCACGACGAGTCCGCGCTTTAGTAATCCGCCCGCGTTTGTTGTACTCGTACTGGTAAACTTCCCCGTCAGCGAATCGTCGAACCCGATCGAGCCTGCCGTATCCGGGTTCGCAAAGGAGCAGGCTTCGACCCTTGCTGTCTAGCTTTTCGATCAGATTGTCGGCCTCGTCATACTGGTAAACTTCGTATGGCTCCCCGTTGCGACGAACCTCGACCAACCTGCCTTTCTTGTCATAAACGAAGTCGTGGACCGCGCCGCCCGCGTCTACAAACTGTGTGATCTCTTCGGTCGGCGAGTATTGGAACGTGCAGGCGGCGCCGGCGGGATCGATCTCGCGGCTGAGCAGGTTCCACGACGCGTACTCTTTGCGGAGCTCGCAGCCGTCGCCGTCGACGTACAGCGCCTCGTTGCCCTCGGCGTCATACTCCCACCGCTCGACCGATCCGTCGGCGTTCCGCCGCTGGACGAGCCGCCCCAAAAGGTCATGCTTCTCCTCCTGGGAGCGCAGGCGTCCTTGCCTGCCTGCTTCGGTCAGTTGGCTCTTGCCGGGAACCACGCAGGCAGGGATGCCTGCGCTCCCAGGAGGCCGCGATTGCCCGATCTCCGCCGCAAATTCAGGAAAGTCCTTCAGCATCGGATCATCGGGCGAAACCGCGCCGACATAATTCCTGTCAAGCAGATTCCCGAACTCCCATTCCAGCGGCGATTCTGGAACTTTGTGCTCCAGCGGATCCGCCGGATGCGGCTCCACATCCAGCGGCGGAGTCCAGTATCCCCACACGTCCCGCCTCCCGGTGTGCGCCCCGTGTTCATCGTAGAGAAGCTCCGTCGGATTGCCGGCTGGATCCAACTCGCGCGTCACCCTTCCAGTATCAGGATCGATCAGACGGTGTTGAGTCCCACCATAAGGATCGGTAATCTTCGTGACAGTTCCCTGTTCGTTGTACTCGTATAACCAACTGCCGCCGTCGGAATACTTCGCCACCGTCGCCCTGTCTTCGGGATGGTACTCCAACCACCCCTCGTACATCCCGTCCTCGCCGCTCGTGTAGACACAGCGCCCCTCGTCGTCGTATTGATAGCGATAACTGTACCCGCGCCGGTCGGTCTTGCGCGTCATCCGGCGCGCCCGGTCGTACTCGTAGCGCGCTGTCCTGTCGAGCGCATCCCGGAATTCGATCAGGCGCCCGTCATCGTCATACTCATACCTCGCCACATAGACGGTCTCCTGCCCAGGTCGCCCGGGCTGCTCCAGCAACAGCTCACTGACCAATCCTGCCGGAGAATAGATGAGTCGAACCATTCTCCCTTCATCGATCCGAACTCCGATGAGTCGCCCTCGCGCGTCATAGTCGAAGCTGAAATTCCGCTCCTCATCGCGCAGCGCGAGGGGCCTCCCCGTCTCACTGATCTCGGTGAATTCAAACTCTATTGCCGGTTTATCGTGCGCGGTCAACTCGAACCGTCGCTCTGCCAGACGCTTCAGCACATAGCCGCTCTGGACGACACGCTCACTTGGGTTTTCCGTGAAGAAAGGCGGAAACGGGATGGAGTTTCCTTCCTGATCAATGTAAGTGTATTGCGATGTTAGGCGATCGTATCTCAGCTCCAGTTGATATTCGTGCCTGAATCCCCAGCCTAGCGGACCCGCCTGCTGCTGTTGTTGCGAGTTGTACCACCGCCGCCAGACAAACCGTGGGGCGGTCAATGTGAAGTCGATGAAATCATCGACATTGGCCCCGGTCACCACATCAATCGGCTCGAACAACATGCACCAGACATTTCGCAGAGGCTTTGGCAATAGGGGCTTGATCTTGAGAGCTGGCCCCCTGAGCATTTTGCCCAGCCCTCCAAAAATGGTATCCCACCCGGGCATCGGGATTCCCCCGATCAACACGTTGTGGCTGCCTGTAATGAAGTTCCCGAGGCACAGCAGCGGCGGAACTCCCGGGTCCATCCCCATTCCGAATGACAAGGCCATGGCCGCCAGGTCCGCCGCAGTCTGAGCCGCAGTCATGGCTGCTTCCAGCGAATGGGCTTCCGCATCAGCCATCGCCGCCGCCGCTTCCGATTCTGTCTCAGCGTTTTCCGCCGCCTGAAGGTCATTCGCCACGTCGGTCTCTGCGGCCGCGACTCCCATCTGTCCCATCAAACCCGTATACCCTGCCATGCCCCCCGCTATTGCAAGGCCAATTTTCTCCATATCCGGCGGTTTACGATGCTTCACGGGGTTAGCCCTGTGTTTGCCAGGGCTGGCTCGGTGTTTTCCGGGTTTAGCCCGATGCTTGCCAACATACTTATTCTTAAAAAACGACGTCGAACAGTGCCGGGTAAAATCGATCAGCATCCGAGACGCGCGAGCGCCTCCGATAAAGACGTTCGAGGAGCCGGTAAACACTTCGAAGAGCGGATAATAGCCGCCGCACCATGCCCCAAACCCGACATCTCCGCATCTGGCCGCAGGAAATCCATTGATCAGGACATTCAGCGCCCCTGATAAGATGGCCGGTCCGATACTCGGCAGGAAGATGGGAGGAGCCGGAGGCGTCAGGTTCGGAGGATGCATGTGATAATGAGGCCATCCGAAAACCATGTCGACCCAAAGCCGGGCGGCCGGGAAACTGGGCAGCGCCCGGGAAATCCCTCCGGTCAGCTTGGCGACGCCGTAATTGAGTTTTTCTGTTACGGAGTTTATAGCGACCAGAGGCGCCGCGAGAACCTCCTGCGCCGCTCGGGCGGGATTGGGGGGAGTGGTAGCCTCAGTAGAAGCCTCAGGCGAATCCTCGCCTGGAAGCCTGGTCAGGCTTTGTATGTAGCTCATACCTCTCCTTCCTCTCCTTCGCCTTCTTCAGCGCGCTCATTGGCAATCAACTCCGAAAGCGCCGACTGGCTTTCCCAATAACGTCTCTTGTCGCCCATCTCAGAATAGATTTGACACAGTTGTTCGAGATTTGCCTGGCGCCCCTCTATGTTTTCTATCTTCTCGTTCAGCCTGGCCGCCTTTTCCAGAGCCTCCGCGGCCTCTTCAAGCTCGCCGGTTTTGTGGCAGGCGAACCCGATTCGCTCCAAAATCTGAATCTGTTGAATGAGCATCCCTGACGACTCGGCATATTTCTCGCTGGCGCGATAATAGATCAGGGATTGGGCAAAGTTATTCTGCATCAACAGCGCATTGCCCAGATTCACAGACTGATTAAAAACAAGCGGTTGAGACTTGAGTTCTGCTGAAAGGCTGAGGGCGCGTTCATACCAGATTCGCGCCTCCGACCATCTATTTTGAACGTAGTATAAATCGCCGATGTTGTTGAGCACGATCGACCGATTGTACGGCTGATTCACATGCGTGAAATAAGCCAGAAGCTCCTTGTTCCGGGCCAGGGCAATGTCGAATCTCTGATGGGCCACGTCGTACCCGGCTAACATCATATGCATCTGCGCGCGTTCTTCGGCGGGAACAGCGGGGTCAGAAGCTCTTACCTTGAGCAGTTTCTCGAATGAATCCGGATCCAGTTTGGGTCGGTACACTTTCGCCCTGGGATGCCTTTCGAGCCGTGGCGCGAGCGCAGGAGACAAATCTTCATCTCCGGCAATGAGCTTGACCCCATTCAAAGAGGAATTTTCCATCTCGCCCAAAAGATAGGTGATTAATTGAAAATATTGCTGAGGGTCAATAACTTCCGGAGGGTAGAAGACCCAGATGACCTGACGCTCGTTCGGGATTACGCTTCTGACGTGACACAATAATTTCGCGAGCCTGGCCGCTGGCGGCGTCGATTGATCTTCCACTTCTGACGGCAGACCGGCCATTAAGCGGAGCGGAGCGAGTATCCCTTCAACGTATGACGATTGATTATCGAATTCATGGCTGAAGGCGAGAAAGATGTCCGGCACGGCGGGATCTTGCTCAAGCGCATCCAAACTTTTAAGGAGCAGAGCCGAATGCTCAATCTTGCAGCAAACGATGAGCAGAGACAGACTCGGCCTGTCGATGAAGTCACGGAGATCAGCCTGAATTGTCGCCCACTTCGTGGGCTCTGATCGCTTTGCTGCCGCTCTCCTGGGGCTTACGCCCCAGGCTTTATGCTGCCGCCTGCTCCGCAGGCTCAAAGCAAAGGATTTAAAACACAAAATATCAAACAACTTAGTTTACAGAGCAATCAATGACTTCCGAAAAAATTTTCCAGGCGCCTAGGCGCCGAAGATTAGGCGCGATCCTATTATCGACTCGCACAAGATTCTCTCTCTGTTGATCATTTAGCTCGCAAAACAATACAGACTCTTCATAAGGCGCAGCCAGCAGTAAAATATGATTGCCATGAAAAAAATAGAGTTCATCAGCCGGATAATGTTCGTCGTAGACTCTCCAGGCCGTATTTTCCACTTTGCACATGCGGTCATGTAACTCTTTCGAGTATTCAAATAAGCCAAATTGACTCTCTCTGATAACCTGCCTCGAATATAGGTTTTGCCAGCTCATGGAAACATTTCCACATCCAACATAGTGTGGTTGCCAATCTGAAAAACATTCGATTTTTGAAACATCCGCAGTTCCTTCGATTCCGCTAAAACCGATACTCGAACAATTCAAAAGAACGAAGCGATCCAGTATGGCAACCCAAAGGTCTTGCGGTAAGAAATCCCGCCTATCACCATCATTCAGATTCATTTGCAATACAGTTGTGAACATTGCGCGCCTCCCTAATATCCAATATTCAGTTGCTGCGCGGCTGACAAGTGAGACAGCCGCGCAGCCGCTCGCGCAATGAAGTTACGGTTTACGTGACTTCGTAGGTACTTGCGGAGCCGAGGTCGGAGTAACCGAGGCCGGAGTGACAGTGACAGGAGCGGTGGCCTGCGGAGGCGCCGGGGCCGTGAGGCCGCCCTGGACGCCTATCGGGTCTATATTCTTCGTGGAGACGTTGAGCGCCGGACGCGCCGCCCAGTCCATCTCGCCGACCTCTTGCATGTAGTCGTAAATCACGTCCATGTTGGGCGGCAGACTTCCGCTGTGTTCACGCTGGTAAACCGCGACATAATCTTGCAGGCTGGAAACGATCTCGCGCGACTGCGCGGCGTCCCTTGTTTCAATCAAGGCTAGGGCGCGGTAAAGATGCGGCTCGGCTACAACGCGGCGCTTGTCCAGTTCGATCGCCCTGACGAATTCGGACAAAGCGCGTTGTTTTTCAGACGAGTTCCGCGCCGTCAACTTAAGAATCTTCCCGTAGTAGAAGTGAGTGTAAGGGTCGTTGGAGCGGATCGCCAACGACTCTTCCAAATTGTCGCGGGCCATCTGGAACATGTCGTAATAGAAGGCGCGCAGGCCGTTGTCGCGTTGGAGTTCGGCCATTACCGTTGCGAACTCCGCGCTGCTGCCGATCAATTCTCCGGCCTCGATCTTGGCCTTGATCGCCGCGGCCACCGGCGCGCTGGCGATGGTTTGGCTGGCGACCGCGTAGCCGGCGCCGGCGCGGTCGCCGCTGAGCGCTTTGCCCTTATCAGGCTCCTTGCTCGGGCCGGCGCTCGCGACCTGCGTCTGGCGCTGCGTATTGAGATCGAGCGCGCCGACTGAGAGGCTTCTGGTGGAGAAAAGATTATTGAAGGCGGTAAGGACGCCATTCACCTGCTGAAGGCGCTCGAGGACTCGATTCTTGTCTCCCATGAATCCCAGGCCGACGCGCGGATCGGCATGCGATGTGCGTTGCAGCGCGGCGTAAAATTTAGGGGCTTCGCGAGGATCGTAGTTGCGTTCGAGCATATATTTCACGCCTAGTTGGTCGGCCTCATCTTCCTGCTCTTTGTCCCACGAGACGACGGCATGGGGATCGGCCAACTTGAGAAGCGTCGGCACCCCCACACCGACGAGGATCCCCGTCAGAGCCCCCTTGCTGAACGAGCCGGCGCCGCCGCCGACGGCGGCGCCGGCGCCAATACCAGCAAGGACGCCGATGAGGGCGCGCTTCTGCTGTTGCTTCTCGTAGTAGCGCTGCATTCCGCGCTCGACCATCACGTCTTCGCGCCAGTGATCCCTCTCGACGTGGGCCACCTCGTGGCCGAGGACGTAGGCCAGTTGAGCCTCGTTATCAACCAACGAAAGCATACCCGACGAGACGTAGATAGTGCCGGTCGAAAGCGCGCGGGCTTCCGGGATCGGATTGAGCGTGACTTTGAAGGCGTATAGCTTCTTTGAGTCCTTTGGCACAATCGATTGGCCGACCCGGTTGACGTAATCTTGCACAAGGGGATCTCGATTTCTTCACGGAACACTGCGTCTTCGGCGTAAAGCTTCTCGCTGAATTGCTTGATTTTCTGGTATTCGCGCTCCTGTTTTGACTGCTTTTTCGGGTCTTGGGCGGGCTGAGACAACCCCACAGTCCCAGGCGCGGCGAGAACGCCCAGGACGACCGCGAAGAAAACAGCGTACAGCGAATGGCGGATCAATTTGAACATAAATTCCTCCTGGTGAATGACAAACATCGACCTTGTCCGCCACGCTGTTGTGTTATGGAGGCGTGGTGGACTCGGCGACGCAAGCAAGCTTCGATACATAGTGAGAAACGGTGGGCAAAATTTCGTGGGAATTACGTTCCGACAAAAAAAAATTTCGACCTGTGCGGACGACCTCCGAGTCAGTACCGCGAGCGGTAGCGAGCGAAGCTTTCGCAAAGAACTTATAGATAGAACCTCGCTCACTACCGCTCGCGGTACTGAATCGTCCGCCTCCGAATCACTGATTTGACCGCCAACTGAGAGGCCGCATAGAATCCGCCCTTTAAAACGCAACATCGAATTATGCAACCGTCAACGAGGTCATAATCTAATGAAGACAGATCAGAGCGATCATTCAAGCCCGAAAACGCTCCGGCGGCGCGATTTCCTGATCGGCGCCGGACAACTGACCGCCGGCCTGGCGCTCATGCCGGCGCTTCCGGAATCGGCGTTCGCGCAAACCGTCATCAAGGGCAAAGAGAGACTGATAGTCCGTTCGATCCGTCCTGAGGACCTCGAAACGCCGGTTTCATTGCTCAACACGTGGATCACGCCGAATGACCTTTTCTACGTCCGCCACCATTTGTATGCGCCGAAGGTAGACGTGAACGAATGGAAATTGACGGTAGGAGGCGAGGTCCAAAACCCGATCACGCTGACGTTGGATGAATTGAAGAGGGCGCCCAAACACGCCGTGACGGTGAGCTTGGAATGCGCCGGAAACGGGCGCGCGTTCTTCGACCCGCCGGTCGCCGGAATCCAGTGGGAGAAGGGCGCGGTCGGCACGGCCCGATTCGCCGGCGCGCGGCTGGCCGACGTGTTGAATAAAGCCGGCGTGAAGCCCACGGGCCAGTACGTCGCGATGAACGGCGCGGACAAACCTCTGGGCAAGATGCCCGACTTCATCCGCAACAT
>WNFZ01008024.1_pt1 | contig 14777 bp, 11 predicted proteins | sample 5400081 | NCBI WGS metagenome assembly WNFZ01 (sample SAMN13153365, study PRJNA577476) | soil metagenome | isolation source: 80 cm soil or saprolite under grassland replicate 1 | place: USA:California | collected 2016-06-15 | reverse complement strand
GAGATCGCGGGCCTGGGCCTCGTAGACCTCCGGTGGGAGCATGCGCTTGGCCATCACGGCTCCGCCGTGGCTCTCGAAGACCGAACGCATCTCCTCGAACGATGCGAACTCCCACATCAGGGAGTGCCGGTCGCACCGGACCGACTCGGCGAGGGTTCGAAACAAGGATCGGACGGTCTCCTCCTCTCCCCACCGGAACGGGCTGGGAAGCTCAACCGGTGGAGGGGGCGAGTACCTCGCCACCACATCCATCATGCGCTTGGCGAAGCTGTCGGGGGTCCAGTTGGCCATCGCCAGGATGCCTCCAGGCCTGAGGACGCGGAACATCTCCGAGGCCGCCACCTCCGGCCTCGGCGCGAAGATGGCTCCGAACACCGACGTCGCCACGTCGAACCGACCATCCTCGAACGGCAGGTCTTCCACGTCGGCTTCGACCCAGTCGATGTCGAGCCCCTCGGCCGCACTGCGGGCCCGGCCCGCCTCCACCAAGGCGGGGGTGATGTCCGAAGCCACGACTCGAGCCCCGTCCCGAGCGGCGACCACAGCACAGTTGCCGTTCCCTGCGGCCACGTCGAGGACTTCCTGACCTGGCGAGATGCCGCAGGCGCCGATGACGTCTCGGGCCGCCGGCTCCATGATCTTCGCCATCGGACCGTAGTCGCCAAGGCTCCACATCGCCTTGGTCATCTGCTTGATCGCGTCGAAGTCGATGTCCACCGTCCCTCCTCTCGCGGGTTCGCCGGCGAAGTCCCGAATCCTCGTCGGCCGTCAGCTCGTGCCGTCTCCCGCGCGCCTCTATTCAGTAGATGCTACCTCTATTCAGTAGGAGCTGTTACCCTAGGCATCATGACGCCGACTGTCAAACCGAAGCGCAAGTACCAGACCGCCTTGCGCCAGGAGCAGGCGGAGATGACTCGGCAGCGGATCATGGACGCCGCCCGACGGCTCCTGCTGAGGGGAAGTTACGCAAGCGTGCGGATGGAGGAGATCGCGCAGGAGGCGGGCGTCGCCTACCAGACGGTCTATGCGGTGTTCGGCAGCAAGCTCCGCCTCGCCCAGGCGATCATCGAGGCCGGTTGGCCCCATGTCGAGCAGGCCCTGGAGCTCTTGGCCGAGGCACGGGCATCGGAGGACCCGGAGGTGTGGCTGCGGATGGCAGCCCGGGTCACCCGCCGCATCCAGGAGCCCTGCGCAGACCTCGTCCGGTTCATGCGGGAGTCCGGGGATCCCAACCTGCTGGCGCGCTATCGGGCCGTCGAGAACCAGCGACACGAGCAAGAGAGAGAGCTGGCATCGATGCTGGAGGGAAGCAGGCGCCTGCGCACCACTCTGTCCACGGCGGAAGCGCTGGGAATCGTCTGGGCGCTGACTGGCCCGGATTGGTACAACCAGATCGTCTTCCAACGTGGATGGACGCCAGATCGCTTCGAACAATGGCTTGGGCAGGCTCTGATCGATCTGCTACTGGAACCTGCCCATGAGGGGAAAAGCCGATCGGCCCTTCTTCCGGGTTCCCCTTGAGGCGTCAACGGCGGAAGCTCCTTACCAGTGGGGAGAGGTTCGCACGCCGCCAAAATCGTGCCCTCGGCAGGATTCGAACCTGCGCACCCGGCTCCGGAGGCCGGCGCTCTATCCCCTGAGCTACGAGGGCTCTGGCGCCCCCATCAGGCGCATCAGGCATCTTAGCAACGGGCCGATAGGCCATTCCGCCGCGACTAATATCGCCTCCGATCGGTCGCCATGATCCAGGACACGCTCACCCGCCTCCTCGCCGACGCCGCTTCTGTGGCCGCGTCCGACCTCGGACTGGATCGGGCGGAGATTCCCACGCCGGAGTTGCTGAAGCCACGGCTGAAGGAACATGGGGACTGGTCCTCGAACATCGCCCTCGTACTGGCGCCTCAAGTGGGCCGTGCCCCCAGGGAGGTGGCCGAGTCCCTGGCCGCCCGCATCCCCACCGACGACCTCATCCTCCGGGTCGAGGTGGCCGGGCCTGGCTTCATCAATCTCTTCCTGAGCGATCGATGGCTGCACGACCTCCTCGCGGAGATCCTTGAGCGAGGTCCGAACTACGGGCGCGAACAACCCGATGGGAAGCGTGTCCAGGTGGAGTTCGTCTCCGCCAATCCCACGGGGCCGCTGCACGTCGGGACCGCCCGCAACGCGGTCCTGGGTGACTCACTGGCGAACGTGCTCGAGGCCGCCGGATACGAAGTCGAGCGGGAGTACTACTGGAACGACACCGGTACCCAGATGGAGCTCCTGGGGGCCTCGGTCGAGGCGCGGTACCTGCAACTGTTCGGAGTCGAGGCCGAAGTGCCAGAAGGTGGATATCAGGGCGAGTATCTGCGCGACCTGGCAGAGCAGATCAAGAGTGACTTCGGCGATCGCCTTCTGGACGAGGATCCTGCCAAGCGCCGGCACATCCTCATGTTGGAAGCCCGCCGGCGCATGTTCGACGCCATCATGCAGACACTGGCCCGGTTCGGCGTTCGGTTCGACACGTTCAAGACCGAGGCGGATCTGGTGGACAGCGGCGAAGTGGCAGAGGCCGTCGAGCGACTCCGGCAGGCGGGCTACGCCTACGACGCCGACGGAGCCGTCTGGTTCCGGTCCACCGACTTCGGTGACGACAAGGACCGCGTGCTCATCCGTCGAACCGGCGAACCGACCTACTTCGCCAAGGACTGCGCGTACCTGCTGGACAAGGCCTCCCGGGGGTTCGATCGCATGGTCTACGTGTGGGGGGCCGATCACCACGGCGACGTGAAGCGAGTCCTGGGAGCCGCCCAGGTCCTTGGGATCGACCCAACTCGGGTACAGATCGTCCTCTACCAGCTGGTCTCGCTGTATCGCGGAGGCGAGCCGGTTCGGATGAGCAAGCGATCCGGAGACATCATCTGGCTCGATGAACTCCTCGACGAGGTGGGGCCCGATGCGGGCCGGTACACGCTGCTGACCCGGTCGCACGACTCCGCGCTGGACTTCGACATCGAGCTGGTCAAGCGGCAGTCGATGGACAATCCCGTCTATTACGTGCAGTACGCGCATGCCCGGGTGGCGAGCCTGCTCCGAGTCGCCTCCGAGCAAGGGGTAGCCCCGCGTTCATGGAAGGAGGCGAACTTCTCCCTGCTGGAGCACGAATCGGAGCTGAGCCTCCTGAGGAAGTTGGGTGAGTTGCCGGAAGTGGTGGCGACGGCTGCCGAGGCGTTGGTGCCGCATCGCCTCACCCGATACGCGGAGGAAGCGGCGGCGGCGTTCCACCATTTCTACACGCAGTGCAGGGTGATCACGGACGACGAGCCGCTCACGCAGGCTCGCCTGTGGCTCTCCACGGCGACCAAATACGTCATCGCGGCCGCCCTCCGCCTGATCGGCGTGACCGCCCCCGAGTCCATGGAACGGATCCGTGGAGACGCTCCCTGACCACGGAGCGCCGTCGGCCTCGGGCGGGCAGGCGGATTTCGTCGTTCGCCCGGCCCGGCCGAAGGACGCACGCTCGTTCCTCGAGATGTGGCGCACCGTCGTGGCGGAGAAGCAGTTCGTGCGGAGTGAGACCGTGAGCCGTTCGGTGGCGTACTACCGCCGGCACTACTTCCGCCGGTCCTGGACCGACGACCAGGCTTCGTTGGTCGCGGTGCACAGCGACCGGGTGATCGGCCACCTCAATGTGGCCCGCGAGGAAGGACCGATGACCCGGCACGTGGCCTCACTCGGGATGGCAGTGGATCCGGATTGGCGGGGGAAGGGTGTGGGGTCCGCCTTGATGACCGAGGTCATCCGCTGGGCGCGGGAGATGGGCGTGGAGAAGCTCGCCTTGTCGGTCTACCCGCACAACGAGGCGGCTCTGGCCCTGTACCGGAAGTTCGGGTTCGAGGAAGAGGGGCGGTTGACCGGGCACTCGAAGAAGTCGATCGGGTACGTCGACGAGATCGTCATGGGGTTGTGGGTGAACCCCCGGCCGACCAGCGAGCCCGCCTGATGGCTCACCAGTGGCGTGGTGTCATCGAGGAGTACCGCGAGTACCTGCCCGTATCCGATGCGACCCCGATCGTCACACTTCGCGAAGGAGGCACGCCGCTCGTTCGGTCCGATCCTCTCTCCCAAACGACCCGTTGCGAGGTGTTCCTCAAGTTCGAAGGCGCCAATCCGACGGGGTCGTTCAAGGATCGGGGGATGACCCTGGCCATCTCCAAGGCGGTCGAGGACGGCGCTCGGGCCGTGGTGTGCGCTTCCACCGGCAACACGAGCGCCTCGGCCTCGGCGTACGCTGCCCGGGCCGGGCTGACCTGCGCGGTGCTCGTGCCGGCGGGCAAGATCGCATCCGGCAAAATGGCCCAGACCCTCGCCCACGGAGGCAGGGTCCTGGAGATCGAAGGCAACTTCGACATGGCTCTGGAGGTCGCTCGAGCCCTGGCCGAGCGATATCCGGTGGCGCTGGTCAACTCGGTCAACCCGTTTCGCCTCCAGGGCCAGAAGACGGCGGCCTTCGAGATCTGCGACGCACTCGGCCGATCTCCCGACTACCACTTCACACCCGTCGGCAATGCCGGCAACATCACCAGCCACTGGATGGGCTACACGGAGTATCGGTCGGAAGGGATCACCTCGAGCCTGCCCATCCTGTTCGGATTCCAGGCTGCGGGCGCGGCGCCGATCGTTCGGGGCCACCCCGTGGCCGAGCCCTCCACCATCGCCACCGCCATTCGCATAGGCAACCCGGCTTCATGGGAGCTCGCGGCCAAGGCAGCGGCCGAATCGGAAGGAGAGATCCTGGCTGTCACCGACCGAGAGATCCTGGCCGCATACCGCAGAGTGGCCGGTGAGGGATTGTTTGCGGAGCTCGCCTCCTCTGCCTCGGTGGCCGGCCTGTCGAAGCTCTCGGCAGAAGGGAGGGTGGCCCGTGGGTCGACGGTGGTGTGCGTCCTCACGGGCCACGGCCTGAAGGAGCCCGACTGGGCCATCGCCGGCTCCGGTCAACTTCCGCTCCTGCCCGCCGACGCTGACGCCGTGGCCGCCGAGCTGCGGCTGTGAGCCGGAGCGGGCCGCGGCCTCGCCCCCGGACCCGGGGGTCGGGTTCACCATGAGGATCGTTGTCCGAGCTTCCGCGACGGTGGCCAATCTCGGGTCCGGCTTCGATTGCGTGGCTCTGGGGCTCGGCCTATCGAGCGAGTTCGTGATCGACACACAGGCCGAGCCCGGGATCTTCGTCGAGGGAGAGGATGCAGCGGACCTCCCCGCTGACGCCACGAACCTGGTCTTCCGCACGGTCTCGTTCCTGGCCAGGGAGGCGGGCGGAACCATGGCGCCATTCCGGTTGGAATGCACCAATGGGATCCCCTTGCAGCGCGGACTGGGCTCCTCGGCCGCAGCCGTGGTGGCGGGGCTTCTGCTGGCCGACCGGCTCATCGGGACTAACCTTCCCGCCGACGGAGCGGCTCTCTACCGAGGACGCCCGGCGAGCGCTCCCTCGCAGCGTGCCGCTCGCCGACGCGACGTTCAACCTGTCCCGAAGCGTCCTGGTCGTGCTGGCCCTCACGGAACGACCTCATCTGTTGGCCGAAGCGCTCCAGGACCGCCTGCACCAGACGTACCGATTGCCCCTGATACCGGCGACGCGGGCGATGTTCCATGACCTCAAGGACGAAGGGTTTCCGGTCTGCGTGGCTGGTTCGGGCCCGGCCCTCCTCGTGTTCGAGGCAGAGGAACGGCGGGTGCGGGACCTGGGACCCGGCTGGCGAATCCTGCGCCCCGGCATCGATCCGTCAGGTGCCCGCGTCACCGAGGGATGAGTTCACAGGTGCTGCGTCAACGGCGGCGACGCCGCTGCCGAAGCCTGTGAGTGACCAACGTCATTGTTTGGGGCAGATGTGGTAACTACACTGGAACCCGGGTACTCCCTCTTCCTCTTGTTGTCCGCGATCCCCGGGTCTGGGCAGGGACGAGGCTGAGAATGGAACTGCGACGAAACGAAGTCCCCTCCCCCGAGGCGCCGGTCCGGCAGCAGACGCCTGTCGAGGGGATTCCTCCTCTTCTTGCGGACTTCGCCGGCAAGGTCCTGGCGATCAAAGAGGGGGAGACATTCCTCTATTCCGATGTTGCCGGCAACCTGGATGACCGCCGGGAGTTCGGACACGGGTTCTACCATCGGGACACCCGCTTCCTTTCACATTTCCGCATGAAAGTCTCCGGGCGGGATCCGATCCTGCTCTCGTCTTCTTCGGAGCGCGCGTACATGTCCTATGTGGACCTGACCAACCCCGAACTCTTCATGGACGGCGATCTGGCGGTTCGTCAGCAGACGTTGAACATCCGCCGTGTCCGGGCCATCCGCGGCCGGCTGTTCGAGCGCATCCGCATCAAGAACTACAACCCCCACCCGGTCGAGGCGTCCGTGAGCTTCTCGCTCGCCGCCGACTTCGCCGACATCTTCGAGGTTCGTGGCTTCCGAGCGGATGCCCTGGGCCATCTCGAAGCGCCTCGGGCGGACGGCTCGAGCGCGGTGTTCAGCCATCGGGGGATCGACAACGTCACGCGGAAGACCGTGATCGCGTTCGACCCGGAGCCGGACAGGCTTGATGTGGTGGGAGACCAGATCCTGGTTGAGTTCACCCTCACGCTGGCCCCCCACCAGACCAGATTGCTCTCCATCACCGTGGACCCGGTGATCGGTGAGGTCAGGCCACTCCGCCTCGAGTTCGATTCCGCCGTGCATCATCTTCGCCGCTCTTACGAGGACTGGGAGCGTGAGTGCACACAGATCACCACCGACAACGAGGTGTTCAACAGCCTCCTCGTCCGCGGCCTGAGAGACCTCCGGGCTCTGTACACGAGTACGGACCACGGAGGGGTCATCGCGGCGGGCATCCCCTGGTATGTGGCGGTGTTCGGGCGGGACGCCCTGTTGAGCTCGCACCAGCTGCTGACCGTGAATCCGAAGCCGGCTCGGGATGCCCTGCGACTGTTGGCCCGGCACCAGGGGAAGAAGGTCGATCCCTGGCGCGACGAGGAGCCGGGCAAGATCCTGCACGAGATCCGCCGGGGAGAGCTTGCCGGGGCGGCGGCCATCCCGCATACGCCCTATTTCGGCTCGGTCGACTCCACCCCCCTCTTCGTCTTCCTCTACGCACAGTGCTTCCGGTGGACGGGCGACGTCGATTTCGCTCAGCAGTTGCTGCCCAACGTCCGCGCCGCCCTGGACTGGATCGACAACCACGGCGACCGGGATGGCGACGGGTTCGTGGAGTATGAGACCCGCTCGGCTCGGGGAGTTCCCAACCAGGGCTGGAAGGACTCCTTCGACTCGGTGGTGCATACCGATGGTCGATTGGCCCCCCCGCCCATCGCGCTGGCCGAGGTCCAGGGTTATGTGTACATGGCCAAGCAGCGCTTGGCCGACGTGTTCGACGCCCTGGGGGACTATCGATCGGCGACTCGGCTGAGGGAGGAGGCGGCGGAGCTGAGGCAGCGCTTCAACGACGCCTTCTGGATGGAGGACGAGCAGTACTTCGCCATGGCCCTGGACGGGGAGAAACGGCAGGTCCGAACAGTCGTTTCGAACCCGGGACACTGCTTGTACGCCGACATCGTCGACCCCGACAAGGCCGCGTCCCTGGCCCGCAGGCTGCTACAACCGGACATGTTCAGCGGGTGGGGCATCCGCACCATGAGCAAGGGCGCCCACGCTTACAACCCGATGAGCTACCACAACGGCTCCGTGTGGCCCCACGACAACGCGTTCATCGCCGCGGGGCTGAAGCGCTACGGATACGTCAAGGCCACCAACCGGGTGGTGACGGCCATGTTCGACGCCTCCATCCACGCCGACTACATGCGGCTCCCCGAGCTCTTCTGCGGATTCACCCGGCGAACCCCCAACCAGCCGGTCGGCTACCCCGTGGCGTGCTCGCCGCAGGCCTGGGCGGCGGGAGCCCCCCTCCTGATGCTCCAAGCCATCCTGGGAGTGTCGGCCAGGGCCCACGAGAACATGCTGACGGTCAACAAGCCTCATCTCCCGCCCTGGCTCAACACGGTGGAGCTGCGCAACCTGCGGGTCGGCAGCAGCACAATCTCGTTGGTGTTTCGCCGGAAGGGCGAGATCACCGGGTTCTCCCTCCTCGACCGCAAGGGGGACATCCGGGTCCTCATGGAGGAGTAGCAGATGAATTCGGCCTTTCGTCAGGCCAAATAAGGCCGAAAGTCCCTAATCCCGCGGCCTCCGAGTGTCGATATGCGCTTCAAAAGGAGGCCTATGCGAGAGCATGCGCGCATCCTCCGGGCCACCCTGGGGATGCGGAGGGAAAACGGGTTCACGGTGCTCGAGACGGTCGTGGCGTTGGGGGTCATCCTCGCCGCGATGCTGACGCTTGCGTACACGGCGAACGTGGGCTTCTCCGACGCCGCGTACGCACGCCAACGCCAAACGGCTTCCGGGTTGGCCAACCAGACAATCGAGCAGGTAAGGGCTCTCCCCTTCGACACGTTGAAGCAGGGCTTGAGCAACTTCGACAACCTCGGCGGCGATCCCAACATCCAGGTGTCTGGCTCCGACTATCTGTTCAAGGGGGTCACGCCCAATGAGAAGATCCCGCACGGGGACATCCCCCTCCCTTCTCCGGGTCCCCCTGTCATTCCCGCCATCGTTCCGCTGGTCCCGCACATCCAGAACCTGAACGCGGGCACGGCCGCCACGTACAAGGTCAGCACCTACGTCAGCCGCTACATAGACCCAGCTACGGGCAAGGAGAAGACCGACACCTACCGAGTCTCGGTGATCGTGACCTGGACGAACTCCGCCCGGAAGGGGCTCGCCAAGGTGCAGGCTCAGAGCATCTTCTTCTCTGGCTCCGGGTGCCTTTCCACTTTGACGCACCCCTTCGCCGCCCCCTGCCAACCATTCCTCTTCGCCTCGGCCTCGGGCAGGGAAGGGGACATCTCGGTCTCAGGGAACGTGGATAACCTGATCATCGACGGCGCCGATCTCCGGCTGGGGGGCGTGACGTCGAACATGCAGATCGAGCAGATCTCGGCTGTCCAGGGCACGACGGAGACGTCTGGGGTCAGCCTTGCCGTCAACGGGCAGCCCGAGACCGACGCCGGCAGCAAGGGCGTGACCTCGGGAGCCGACAACGACCCCGCTCCTCCTGACGCGGACTTCGATTGGGACCCGACCCCGGCGCAGGGTAGCGACGCCCTCTTCGCCAACGCGGGTAGCGGCAGCTCCTTCATCGTCACGTCGAGTGCCGGTGATACCGGCACAACCCTTAGCACGACGTCGGCATCCCTCACCAACCCCCAACCCTGCGTCGACGCGGCCGGGAAAACTCAGACGGACATGCTGCCCTGCGGCGCATCGCAGGCCACTCAGGGCGGCACCGAAACTGCCACGCTCGAGCTCTGGGGCGCCAGCAAGAAGCTCGGCAAGGCGACCCTCGCCTCCGTGGGAGCGTCTCCGTCGGCCCTGTACGCGTTCACCAACCGCGCCGGCATTCCAGAGTTCTCCTACTGCCCAGGGACCTCGGGCGAGGGATGCGTCCACGCCGACGTCCTGAGAACCTGGGGCGCGGTCTCCTTGGGCGGGCTGCCGGACAACTTCGGGGCTGCCTCCTTGCCCCCAGGATGGACCGGCTACCTGCTGACAGGGTCAACCCTCCAGACATCAGCCTCGGCCGAGGCCGGCATCGGCTCGGCTGCTCCGACCGCCACCATGCAGGGCACGATCTCCTACTACAACGGGCTGGGGTATACGCCACTCCCCGTCGTGCCCGGGACCTCCATCATCATCCCCCCGGTTCACGCTGAGCAGCTGGTCAATGCCAACCTCTTCACGGTCGACATCACCGCCAACCTGAGTATCGGAGGAACCAAGGTCGAGCCGCCAGCCGGCGATCCCGGCGCTTGCGTGCCACCTTGCACTCACACTGAGGCTTCGGCCCTCGCCGAGTCGCCCCTCGTGGGAACGATCACCTACACCTTCAAGTACGGCGACCCCCTGTTGCCACTCCCGACGATCGCCAGCCTGACCATGAAGGTCGATCTCGGCGCGGTCCAAGCCAAGGGCACCTACAAGCCCGCCCCCAGCGGTGCATAAGCACCTCAGTCTCCGCCGCCTCCGGTCCGAAGAGGGCATGACCCTCGTGGAACTCACCGTGAGCATGTCGATGCTGACGATCGTGTCGGTTATCTTCCTGAGTGCGCTGGTCCAGGTGCAGCGAGGAGTGGAGCGACAGACCGATCGCACCATCACCAACGACCAGATCAGATTGGCCCTCCAGCAGCTCGATCACGAGATCCGGTCCGGGAACCTCCTGTACGACCCGCAGAACGAGACCGACCCTCTCAACGACATCGCCCCCAGCATGTCGCTTCGCATCTACACGCAGGCGAACGCAGATATCCGGAACCCGGGTAACCAATGCGTGCAGTGGCGCATCACGGACACCGGCGAGCTCCAGTCGAGACGATGGGCCACCAACTGGCAAGATGACCCGGCCACGCTGGTCACGAACTTCCGAGTGGTGGCCGAGGACGTGGTGAACCGGGATCCGAGCGTCAACGTGAAGGCCTTCACTCTCGATCCCGACCCTGCCAAGGGAGGCCGGACGATCGTGGTGAGCCTGGTCGTGAACGCGAACGCGAAGTCAGGGCAGAACGTGACGATCACCCAGTCGGTGACCGGACGCAACACGGAGTACGGGTTTCCCAGCAACGTGTGTGCGGACATCCCCCCGTATTGAAAGGGACTGCGATGAAGAAATTCCGTCGGGAAGAGGGATTCGCGATGATCACGGCGATCCTCGTATCGCTCGTGGTGCTGTCGCTGAGCCTGGTGGTGATCAACCTCGCGGTCCACAACTCGTCCCAGAGCGCGTTCGACCGGGACCGAGTGATGGCCATCCATGCGGCGGAAGCGGGACTGGACAACTACCTGTCCTCTCTGACCAAGCTCGACTCTACGAACCCAGTTCCGCCATGCAAGTCCAGCCTGGACGTGGGCGCTACTCCGGTCGAGCACTACGACGTGAGTGTCTTGCTATTCGACACGTGGCCACCCAGCGGGTCGGGAAAATGTCCGCTGCCCGCTGGTCAGGAGGCGGCCGGCGCCCTGGTGACCGCGAAGGGACTAACTTATGGTGGCCCGACCCCCGGTCCGGCGGCGGTGTCGCGGAGCATGGAGACTGCAGTCCGCCTGACCCCCATCTTCGGCGGGCTCAACCAGGCGATCTTCTCCAACGACCAGCTCAACCTCCAGAACAAGCTCGATGTCAACGGGAACGTGGGCAACGACGGCGACGTGTACACGAACGGCAACTTCCTCATGCAGAACAACACCGTCATCTCGGGCTCGGTCTACGCACAAGGGACCGTGTATATCAACCAGGGCGTCGTCAAGCAGGACGTGTGGGGCAATGGGGCTGTGGACCTGCACAACATCTCGGTTCTGGGGAAGGTGACTTCGTCTACCCAGAACACCGGAACCATCAGCCTGGATATCGCCCACGTCTACGGCGATGCGAAGGCCGGGGGCGCCATCACTCTCTCGAACAACTCGCAGGTCGACGGCAGCCGGACGCCGAATTCGCCGTCCGGCCCGCCCCCGAAGGTCGACTTTCCACAGGTCCCGTACGTCACGTGCGCCTGGGACGGGTCCTGCCCCCCGCTCCCCGTGGGAGGGAACTACACCATCGTGCCCTTCTCGGACTGCACCCTGGCCAAGAACTTCATAAGCATCCCCCACGCGGGCAGCTACGTAGTGCGGATCTCGCCCACTTGTGCACTCTCCTGGAAGAACTCCAACCTCAGCATCGGGGGTAACCTTGCCATCATCACCGACGGATCCTTCACACTGAGCCAGCAGAACAGCTGGACCGGCGTGGGCGGCAAGTACACGCTATTCATCATCCGGCCCTACCAGGCCGGTCTGCCGTGCAGCCCGTCCCCGTCTCCCTACGACGTCAACGTGTCGAACAACACGTCATTCAACAACCTGCAGGTGTTCGTGTACTCGCAGTGCACGATCAACTTCGGCAATAACAACGCAGGAGGGTTCGAGGGCCAGATCATCGGGGGCCAGGTCAACATCACCAACCAGATGGTGGTGAACTTCAAGCCCATCACGGTGCCCGGATTCAACAAGATCGGATACCGGAGCGACGTCTCATACCTTCGGGAGATCCCGACCAGCTGATCTGCTATCTGGCGCAGCCGTCCGTCACGACCGGTTCGGTCCTCGTCTTGGCCTTCCTGAGCTTGGGGATCACCTCGGCCGAGGTGAGCGCGTAGCCCACGTCCCCCTCGGTGGTGGACGCGGCGAAGACCACCCCGACTACCTTTCCGCCCTTGAGGACGAACGGCCCGCCGGAATTGCCCGGACGGACGTCGGCCTGAAGCTCGTAGACGTCACGCTCGACGACCGAGTTGCCGTAGATGTCGCGACCGACGGCGTGCAGCTCTCGCCGAACTGCGGCCGGCTCGGGGTCGAACGGGCCGCCGCCCGGGTAACCGAGAACCGCGCCCTGCGTCCCCCGCTCGACCTCGTCGGGATCGAGGTCCAGAGGCGGGCCAGGAGTGTTCCGTACGTACAGCACGGCGATGTCCAACCGGGGGTCGAACAGGACGGTCACCCCGGTCTGCGCTCCGCCGCTCTGGCGGACCTGGGGCGACCTGACGCCGGCCACCACGTGGGCGTTGGTGATCACGTAATGATCGGCCGCAACGAATCCGCTGCCCTCTTGGACCGCGCCACAGGCCCGGCCGGCGATCTGCACGGTACTGGCGGCCGCCGCGTTGACGATTCCCCTGATGTTCCGAGGTACGTCCACCGGGCTCCCCGGTGCGGGGGGGAGGTCGGCGAACACCTCCGGGAAGCCGAAGCGGTTGAGGAACTGTCGTACATCCGCCAGGAGTGAAGGCGGACGCGGTAGGAACGAGTCGAGGCCCCGGATGATGGCGGAGTTCCGGATCTGCCGGGAGACACTGGGCACGGGCCCGTTGACAAGGTTGAACCCCACGAACCATGTCGCCAGGAGCACCGCCACCAGGGCGACGAACGACCCGGCGACCGAGTCCGCCACCCCGAACACGCTCCGCCTGGCCAGGGCCCAGAACTTGCTCCCGATGACCCAGCCCATGGCGTCCCCGATCCCGGCCAGAGAGAAGAGGACGATGATGGCCAGGACCGCTTGGGACAGGGGGCTGGCCACGAGCCCGGCCACCGCCGGGGCCAGGAGGGCTCCCGCGAACAGTCCGAGGAGCAGCCCCGCGTAGGCGGTGAGCTGGAGCGCCGCACCGCGCCGGAACCCGTTCACGGAGGCTACTCCGAGCATCGCCAGGATCACCAGATCCAGGAGGTCCATGAAGCGCACATCGTGCCATGGGAAGAGGAGACAGGAAGAGAGGGGCCACCGAGCTGCGGGTAGACTGCTTCCGTGGTCACGATCGCGCACATCTCGGACCCGCACGTCGGCTCGCCGTACTTCGTGCCCAACCTGATGAACCGTGTGATCGTCGAGCTCAACGAGCTTGAGCCCGACGTCGTGGTCTGCACCGGCGATCTCACGAACGAGGGCTACCGCCAGGAGTACAAGAACTGGGTTGCCTACCAGGAACGGATCAGGGCGCCGGTCGCAACCATCCCGGGGAATCACGACGCCCGAAACGTCGGCTACCTCCACTTCGAGGAGTTGATCGGTCCGCGCCATTGGGTCCACGACGTTCGGGGGGTCCGGATCGTCGGGGTGGATTCGAGCGAGCCGGATCTGAACGAAGGGCAGATCGGCCGGGAACGCTACCCATGGATCAAGGAGCAATTCGCTCTCCCCGCCGAGCTGAAGGTCTTCGCCCTCCACCATCACCTGATCCCGGTTCCGGGCACCGGGCGGGAGCGGAGCACCGTGGCCGACGCGGGCGATCTCCTCGAAGTCCTGATCGAGTCCGGGGTGAACATCGTGTTGTCAGGACACAAGCACGTGCCCTACGTGTGGCGGCTGGAGACCTTCTACATCGTGAACGCGGGAACCTGCTCGTCGCTGCGCCTCAGGGGCTACACCAAGCCGTGCTACAACATCGTCGAGGTGGAGGGGGACGAGGTGAAGATCTTCCGGAAGTTCCCCTTCGGCGGGCAGACCGTGCTGGCGCACTTCTCTCTGTCGAGCGGGGCTCAGTATCACCGGCAGCTGGAGGCGCTCGTGCAGGAGGCCCGTCCCAACGTCACTCTCGCCTCTGAGTAAGCCGGCCGCCGGTAAGGAGAGCCACCCGCTCACGGCCGGGCCCTCGTGAACCCCGAGCGTCGGAAACGTGGGATGAAGGTCATCGCTCTGGTCGACGGCGAGCACTACCCCTCGGTCACGCGGTGGGGGCTGGATTCGGCTCGGGAGGCGGGCCTCGACGTGATCCTCGCCCTGGTCGTCGGGGGGATCGAGAAGCTCGGGGCCGACCGGAGCCTGGATCTCGGATCGGTGCCGGTCGCGCGTGGCGAGGCCGATCCCCGTGGCGCCCTGACCGCGGCGATCACGGAGCACGCGCCGGAAGCGGTCCTGGATCTCTCGGACGAGCCCGTTCTCGGCTACGAGTCCAGGATGGAACTCGTCGCGGTGGCCCTTTCCATGGGCCTCACCTACGTGGGCCCCGACTTCCGATTCGAGCCGCCGATCGTCGAGGCGCCTCTTCAGGTGGCCACCCTCGGGGTCATCGGCGCGGGCAAGAGGGTGGCCAAGACCGCCATCGCCGGGCACACCGCCCGGCTGGCCGTGGCGGCGGGGCTGCGCCCGATCGTCGTG
>WNFZ01005065.1_pt1 | contig 14779 bp, 14 predicted proteins | sample 5400081 | NCBI WGS metagenome assembly WNFZ01 (sample SAMN13153365, study PRJNA577476) | soil metagenome | isolation source: 80 cm soil or saprolite under grassland replicate 1 | place: USA:California | collected 2016-06-15 | reverse complement strand
GCGCCTCCTGACTGAGAAAGCAAACGTAGATGTTATAGATGTGGTCAGGTCGGCAGAAGAGGCACTGGAAAAACTTCCCTCTATGAAGGTGGATCTCGCGCTCATTGATGTTTCATTGCCTGCAATGAACGGCATCCAGCTTGTCACGACGATTCATCAACAATTTCCAAACCTTCTCTGTCTGATGCTGTCCGGTCATCTGACGCCGTTCTATGTGAAGCGTTCCCTGGAAGCAGGTGCACGCGGCTATGTGCTAAAAGATGACATCTCCGGAGTACTGGAGGGAGTCGAGCGTGTCCTGGATGGCGAAATCTACATTAGCAGTGCCTTGCGTAGTCAGTCCGGATAATCTTCTCGTTGCGCGGTTCGATCATGGAATGGTCAGGGGAATCATCCCGTCCGTGTGTCAAGCGATATTCGCTGAATTTGAAAAGACTCCCGAGTGGGAGTCTTTTTAGCTGGGGAGCAAGGATTCGAACCTCAAACCTCACGTCCAGAGCGTGATGTGATGCCATTTCACCACTCCCCAATTTTCCACAGCGGGCGGTATTGTATCACGCCATGAAAATGGAGGCAAGTCTTACTTACGTGCTGCGCGACGAGTGTTATCTTCCATGTCAAGCATAATCAATAGTATCTTCGAGATCGTCATTAATCCAAAGAAGTAGAATACTCCCGGCAAGGGTTGCTGCAAATACGGTGAGAAAAAGTTCAGCGCGTTCAGGAAGGTCATCCCTTTTTCGAAGAACATGCCGTTGTAATATTGCGCGAAAAACAACAGCAGGGAGACGATCCAATTTAATACGTAGACGGTCAATGTCACCCAAGCCAGAATTTCCGCCCAACGCGAAATCCGCAGGATAGAGTCGCGCTCGAAATAGGTTCCAAAGAAACTTGCCTGTTTTTCAGTTGATTCGCTCATGATAGCCTCTTTTTTCTTGTCAGCGCGAGGAGTGTAATCTGCGACGTGGCAATCTTCTAGGGCATGGAGATTGCCACTCGCTACCGCTCGGGGCTCGCAATGACAGGATGTGTTTTAGAATTATACTTTGCCCTTTGTTATAATAATTAGAATGACTTTTTTCGCCGTGAAAATGTTCCTGAAAGGGAAGAATTCGACGGCTGAGAAAGAAACGAAACATTCGTCCCGCGGGACGTTTCAAATCCGAGAAAAGGCACACTGAATGAATCCCGAAGAGAACACTACCAGCAAGCCAACCGACTACATCCGCGAAGCCGTCCAGGAAGATTTACGAACGGGGCGCTTCAAATATGTTCGCACGCGTCTGCCACCCGAACCCAATGGGTATTTGCACATCGGTCACGTCAAGGCGTTCATGATCGATTATTTGATCGCAAAGGAAAACAACGGCGAATTGATCCTACGCTTCGATGACACCAACCCAACGAAGGAAGAGACTGAATTCGTCGACGCGATCGAAGAGGATGCGCGCTGGCTGGGTATCGAATGGACGAAGGTAACATATGCATCCGATTATTTTGACGAACTCTACGACTGGGCGAAGAAACTCGTGCTGATGGGCAAGGCATATGTGGATGATCAAAGCCCGGAAGAAGTGAGTGCAAACCGCGGCACGTTCACCGAGCCGGGCAGGAATTCACCATATCGCGACCGCGATGCGGAAGAAAACATGGACTTGCTCGAACGCATGAAAAACGGCGAGTTCCCGGATGGTTCGCGCGTGTTGCGCGCCAAGATCGATATGGCGCACCCAAACATCAATATGCGTGACCCGGTTATGTATCGTATCCTGCACGAACCTGCTCATCATCGCACTGGCTCCAAATGGAAGATCTACCCAATGTACGATTGGGCACACGGACAAAATGACTCGATGGAAGGCGTCACGCACTCGTTATGTTCATTGGAGTATCGCGATCATCGTCCACTTTATGAATGGTTCCCGGAACAATTAGGTGTATTCAAGCCCAGGCAAATCGAGTTTGCTCGTCTCAACTTGAACTACACCGTAATGAGCAAGCGCAAACTTCGACGACTGGTCGAAGAGAATTATATAAGTGGCTGGGACGATCCGCGCATGCCGACGCTGCGCGCGCTACGTCGGCGTGGTTATACGGCAGAAGCTATTCTTGAATTTGTACAACGCATGGGCTACTCCACGGTAGCGACATCGAATTCGGGTGTCATTGCCGATGTTGCTTTCCTCGAAGCATGCGTGCGGGATGATCTCAACAAGCGCTCCCTCCGCCGTATGGCAGTATTGAAGCCGTTAAAAGTTGTGATCGACAATTATCCGGATGATCTGGTCGAGGAGATGAGTGCCGTCAACAATCCCGAAGATGCGAATGCTGGCACGCGCAAAGTTCCATTCTCGAAAGTACTCTATATCGAGCAGGAGGATTTCCGCGAGACGCCTCCACCGAAATATTACCGCTTGTATCCCGGCAACGAAGTCCGATTGCGATACGCATATTTCATCAAATGTACTCATGTGGTCAAGAACGAGGCTGGCGAGGTTATCGAAGTGCATTGCACGTATGATCCCACGACGCGTGGTGGCGATGCGCCAGATGGTCGCAAGGTGAAATCCACAATTCATTGGGTATCCGCGGCGCACGCGAAGGAAGCGGAATTCCGCATGTATGATCGTCTCTTCACGAAGGAAGATCCCGAGGAAGGTGATGAAGGATTCATCCAGGCTTTAAATCCAAGCTCGTTGAGCATTCTCAATGGAGTTGTGGAACCGCTGCTCGCGCAGACGAAGCCGGGTGACCGTTTCCAATTCGAACGCCAGGGATATTTTTGTAGCGATATCGAATCGACCGACGCTAAGCCTGTATTCAATCTGACAGTGCATCTGAAAGATACGTGGTCGAAGATCGAAAAGAAAACAAAATAGCTAGCATGGTCCTAGCGGAGATATCCTCATGAGCGCATCCATGTCAGAAAATTTTCAGCAGCAACTGCTTCGTTACTCACAGACCGAAGTAATGAAGGAACGTCACAAAATTGAAGAGACACTCTGGGCGGAATATGGAGCGGAGTTCGCCGTCTTCGTCCTGGACATGTCTGGGTTTTCCCTGCTCACGAGAAAATATGGCATCGTCCATTACCTCTCAATGGTGAGGCGTATGCAGTTGACCACCGAACCGATCGTCAAATCGTATAGCGGAAGTATGATCAAATACGAAGCAGATAATTGTTTCGCAGTGTTTCCCGATTCGCTTTCTGCAGTCAATGCGGCGGTTGCCATGCAATATGCATTTGCAGCCTCTAACATTTTGACACCCGACGATTTTGATATTCATATCGCCTGCGGAATCGACTATGGAAAGTTATTGATCATCGGACATGAAGACTGCTTCGGAGATCCAGTCAATCGCGCCTCGAAAATGGGAGAGGATCTTGCCGCTGCCGGAGAAGTTCTGGTTACCAAAGAAGCAATGCAGATGATTCCTGCTTCAGCAAATCTCAAAGCGCGTGAAATCGTCGTTTCCATATCCGGGATCACCATTCCTGCATTCATGATCGACTATAAAAACGAAAAACAATTTGTTTCCAATCAAAAACTGCGCGGTGCCTCGGCGCCGCGCAGTTTTTTTGCTAGCTATGGAAGGTCATCAGGCGGAGGCGGTGGTCCGTCGCGGCGTACGTAGGTTGTCCGGTTGGCAGAGGCAAATAACGCGACCAACAATACAATCGCCAGCAATCCCAGAAAACCATAAAACAGCAACATCAAAATATTAGGACTCGGCGTTCCTGTCACTGGAACTACCTGAGTGACGGCTGGCGCAATAACAGTAGTAACAATATTCGTGACAATAACCGTTGGCCCAGCAGTCGGAGCTACGATCGTATCTTGCAGAGCAGGCTGGGCGTGTGCTGCAGGAGCAGCGACAAACCCAAATACTCCCCACATTATGATAAACGCGAACAAGGTCAACGTGTAAATCATTTTTCTATTCATAGGAAAATCCTTCGCTTTCCGCTCCAGTCTGGTCGGCGCCAGTCTCTGTAAGGGGAATACTGGAACGAGAGATAAACTAAACTTGCAGCCTCTACTTTGTGTCCCCGTAGACTGCATTCCAAACCGCTTATGTTTTTTATAACGAAGTTTTTTAGGAAGTGTTATCCCCACTCATTCCTATGAGTACCCCGTGCATTTTTGTTTAATGCACGGGGTAACAATTTATGTATTTGAGAACGGGCTACATACTTTCCAATATGCGGATTGCATTTTGCAATCGCTGTAACACTTTCTCGCGCCCAATGATCTCCATACTCTCGAACAAGGGCGGACTCACCTTTTGTCCTGTCACTGCTACGCGCACAATACCAAATACCTGATTTGCGCTCAGCCCTGATTTCTCCACATACTCATGCATCGGTGGCTCCGCGATGAGATGCGAAATTTCGGGCAGTGACGAGAGGATTTCATAGACTTTGCGGACGATCTCTGCCGATTGCTTTGCGTCGAGTCCCTTGGCGATCAATTCTTCCGAGTTCGGTTGCACGTCTTCCTTGAAGAAGAAACTCGCAAACGCGAGACAATCATCCAAGGTGACGAGTCGCTCGCGGATCAATGGGGTGACTTTGAGCAGCGTCTCATTCGGGACCTCAAGACCAGCATTGATGAAATAGGGTTTGATCCGTGCTGCTAAATCTTCATTCGTGAGCAGGCGGATGTGTGTTCCGTTGAAGTGATCCAACTTCTGGAAGTTGATCGCAGCGGGCGACGGAGTCAAGTTGTCAATGCTGAATCGTTCAACCATTTGATCCAGAGACATCACATCATCTTCAGCCACGCCCCACCCCATGAGCACAATCCAGTTCAAAACGCCTTCGGGGATATAACCCAAATCCTTTAGGTCGCCGATGAAAATCGAATATCCATCTTTGATCGCTTCGGTAGCTGTACGCTTGCTCATCTTGCCTTTGCCGCTTGGTTTGAGGAATAGCGAGAGATGCGCCCATACCGGCTCATCCCAGCCAAACGCGCGCAGAATATTCACATGCAAAGGAAATGTAGAAAGCCACTCTGAACCGCGGATCACATGCGTAATATCCATCAAATGGTCATCAATCATTGCCGCCATGTGATAGGTTGGTAAACCATCGGATTTGAGCAGAACGGAATCATCCAGAGCGGTATTCTCGATTGTGATGGGTCCACGCAACAAATCGACAGCAGTGGTTGAACCTTCCTTCGGCATCTTAAAACGGATAACGAATTTTTCACCAGCATCAACTCGTCGACGTGCCTCCGCAGGGTCAAGTTGACGGCATGTGCCATCATAGCGTGGGTTTTCCTTGCGCGCGAGCTGTTCCTCCCGGACCTTTGCCAACCGTTCCGGCGTGCAGAAGCATGGAAAGGCAGCGCCCTTCTCCACAAGCGCCCATGCGTACCTGCTATAAATCTCACGGCGTTCGGTCTGACGATACGGACCATACTTCCCGCCGCGAACAGGGCTTTCATCTGGTGAGATTCCCAGCCAGTCCAAACTGCGGATGATTTCCTCTTCGGCGCCAGGCACGTACCGCTTCTGATCTGTATCTTCGATGCGCAAGACGAACTTACCCCCGGTCTTGCGCGCAAATATATAGTTATACAGCGCAGTGCGGGCACTTCCAAGATGGAAGCGCCCCGTTGGCGAGGGCGCCATGCGAACGCGGACAGGTTTGTTATTCAAAATGATTCTCCGAAATAATCTTGGTGGTTGAAGCGAAAGCCGTCGAAACCACCCATTTAATGTCTACTTGCAATTGATGGTCTCGATATTTCCTGTGACGCTTCGACTTCGCTGTCGCTCCGCTCAGCGCGGCAGATTACTCGACCATCGCTATTCACTAAAATTCAAGTTGCCTGAATCGCATGGCAACACTTTCCACGAGTCCAATGCCTAGCATTAGAGACGTGAGCCCACTGCCGCCATAACTGATGAATGGCAGTGGCAATCCAGAAACTGGTACGATATTTAAGTTCACGCCGATGTTGACCATTCCCTGAAAGAAGATCAAGGTTGCAACACCATACGCGATGGTCATGCCCGCCACATCGCGCGCCTTTTGCGCGGCGCGCAGGCATCTCCAAACCACGAGAACGATGATCAGGATCACAAGCAAGCTGCCAGCCAAACCAAACTCCTCTGAGATGGCAGAAAAAATAAAGTCAGTGTGGCGCACTTTCAAAAAACGAAGTTGTGTCTGCGTGCCGTGACCATATCCCTTGCCGAACCAACCACCAGAGCCGATGGCGATCAATGCCTGTTGCACGTTATACGTCGCACCAAATGTCGCATTCTTATCAGGCACAATGAAATTGGCAATGCGCTGCTGCTGGTATTCCTGCAAAAACGGAATGCGTATCCCAAACGCCGAGAGGGCAACAATGGTACCTACAAGAACGACAGCAATGCCACCAAATAACAATAGATGCTTTAATTGAATCCCATTGAACCAAAGTAACGCAGCCAGAATTACCATGAGCACAACAACGTTGCTTAGATTTGGTTGAAGCAAAATCCAGATCCCCAAAAGCATTACCCAAATAAATGCGCCGATGATCCAGCGCAAGTCTCGCGGCTGATTCTGAGTCTTGTCGAAGTAACGCGCCAGCAAAAGGATTGCAGCGATCTTGGCGAACTCCGTGGGCTGGACGAAGAGCACGCCGACCTGGAACCAGCGCGCCGCGCCGAACACTGCTTGGGCGCTCAGGAACAATGCAAACAACAATACACTCATCACAATGACGATGGGACGATATAACGCCATCCAATAGCGGTAATCGATGGCAGCAACGATAAAGATCAATACAATTCCCAACAGCGCGAAATAAATTTGCCGGTTGATCAGAGGCTCAAGTTCCGTATTCCCCGCTACCGCAGATCGAATCATGGTTGTGCCAAAAGCAGTCGCCAGAACAACCGCGCCCACCAACCAAAAATCAAAATATCGCCATGAGATATCTTTAAGCATACAGACGCGGTTTACTTAGAGCGCTTCCTCGAGCGCCGACGAGCAGCGGCTGCGCTCTTAATGGGAATATCTGCCACCAGGCGTTGGGAGCGTCCATCATGCTCCACACCGATCTGCATAGCCTGCACATCAATATCAACGTGACGCGAAATCGTCTCGATCAAATCATCCTTAAGAGAATCCAGTTCGGCTGGCGTCAGATCCGTACGATCATGAACCAGAACCAATTGCAAACGCTCTTTGGCGTTGTTTGCGCTGCTTTTCTTTCCAAAAAAACGGTCAAAGAAACTCATGCTACTTCCTCCCCGTCAGACGCTGAATGCGCTCCCAGAACCCGCCTTGATGATCGAGTGACATGAAAGGAACATTTTCACCTTTCAGCCGTTTGGCAATATTTCGGAAGGCTTGTCCTGCTCTGCTCTTTGGATCGAGCGCCACAGGCGCGCCGCGGTTCGAACCGATAATCACATTTTCATCCTCGGGCACAATGCCGATCAACTCAATTGCCAGTAAATCAAGCACATCCTCTGGAGAGAGCATGTCACCATTTTTCACAAGCGTGGGATTCAAACGGTTGAGAATCAGCGCTGCTGGACCTTTTTCCTCCGCCTCGAGGATACCGATCACGCGATCCGCATCGCGCACTGCCGAGACCTCGGGATTCGTCACCACTAGCACACGGTCCGCGGCGGCGATAGCATTCTTAAATCCGCGCTCGATACCCGCCGGAGAATCGATCAACACAAAATCAAAGTCTGATCGCAAATCCTTGACGAGACGATTCATGTCGCTCGGAGAGACCGCGTTTTTATCGCGCGTCTGCGCCGCCGGGATTAAATACAGTTCAGGCAATTTCTTATCGCGGATCATTGCCTGTTTCAAACGGCAACGTCCTTCGATGACATCCACAATATCGTATACGATCCGGTTTTCCAGCCCGAGGATCACATCCAGGTTGCGCAGACCAATGTCACCATCAATACAAACAACTTTCGAGCCATCTGCTGCCAAGGCCACCGCGAGGTTGGCAACAGCGGTCGTTTTGCCTACTCCGCCTTTTCCTGATGTGATGGTGAGAACTTTTGCGGGCATAAATTTTTCCTATTGAGAATAACAAAATAAAATCACAAAATATCAATCCAAACAAAGCGAAATGAATTTCATCAGGTAGACCAAAATTCAGCCTGTAATTTCCCGTTTTCATTGATACGTGCCCGCTCAGGCTTGGGGTGCTCCTGCGGTTTCAGCACAGCAGAAACTTCATCTGCAATGCGCAATTGCGTTGGTGAAAGATCGAGGGCGCAAATCATGGCAGATCGATTTCCTTTTGATCCGGCATGGACCATACCGCGCAACCGTCCCCAGATGATTACATTCCCTTCCGCGATGACCTCGGCTCCGGGATTTACATCACCCAGTACAACCACATGACCTGCAAACTCGATCCGTGTGCCAGACCGAAGCGTTCGGTTGAGGAACATCGCAGTTTCTTCGCCGAGATTTTCCACCGAAAACTGGCGGGATTCTTCGGGTCTCGGCTTGGAGATGCGCGTCGCGAGCCCAAGAAGTTGAGCCGTATTTTCGGTTGTCGGTGATTCGCTGATCACTGCCCATAAAGAGATTCCACGTTCGGAAAGCCGATCACGCAAATCCACAAGTTCAGTCACATGCAGCACTTGACTCGCCACATCCAACGCCACACGCGCGCCCTGAAAGAAGGAAGGTTGAGCGTCGACCTGCGCGATCAGCGCGGCGCGCTGTACCTCCCAGGAGGCATCGTCCAATGAGACGAGTAGTCCATCGCGCAAGCCTTTTATTTGGATGATCGAATTCGCCTCATTCATGGATTCACCGATGCAAAGCATTCTCAAAAACGTGATTGTAAATTATAGCATGAAGGTTTCATGGTGTTTGTCCAGCGTTGGCCTTTGCAAGATCAACGGACTTGAGCTCAAAGTATGCCTGCATAACACGTGCCACCACAGGCGCAGCAACCGTACCACCTTCCTCACCGTTATACAAAAATGCGAGGATGATAATCTCAGGATCATCAAAAGGCGCGTATGCCAGCGTCCAGGCGTGTGTCGGCCAGGCGCCGAACTGACATCGATTCGCTTTGCTCGCGACATCATCGCAATATTCCGCTGTACCGGTTTTTCCTGCAACAGCAATCGGTATCGGATACCTTTCATTGAAAACCTTGTAAAGAGTCCCAAGAGGATTTTCTGTGGCGGCAAGGCGTGTTCCCGTTCGGACCGCATCCACAGTGGACGGCTTAACCACCTTAAATTGATTGGTTGGATCACAATAACCCGCTTCACAATTGAAAATTTCAATCTTCGGCGTTTGTGTAATGTCCCATTTCAAGTTGGGCGTGAACGGGGAAATCTGATAGCTGCCGTCCGGCAGCTTCGAGAGAAGCTGGTCAGGTTTTGAAGGGTTTACCCATACATTCCGCGTCGTACCATCTTTGCCCACAATCTCGTGCTCTTCATAAATTGAAAAATCGGTTAGATTCGGGTTGAACCACATTGGAATCACCCGGCCCTCGCTATCCTGCACCTCACGGACAATGGTCGGCTGCATCAGCTTGCCGTGGTTGGCAATCGTGGCTCCAGACATCAACACTTGCAGCGGAGTCGCCAATACATATCCCTGCCCCACGCTGGCGATATAGGTGTCGCCAGTAGACCAAACCTCACCTTTGTTGATACGTTTCCATTGCGGATCTGGGATCAAACCGTCTGCTTCGCCGGGCAATTCGATGCCGGAGCGCGCGTTGTACCCAATTGCCTGGGCATACTGCTTCAGACGCCAGATCCCCAGCCCTTCCGGTATTTCATCCTTATAGCCGCCGCCCAGTTTATAAAAACATACGTTGCTTGAATATGCAATGCAATGGAAAAAATCCAATTGACCAAAGCCCTCAGCGTTGATCACACCATTACGGTTGTAGATCCAATCTACGAAGTCATGCGAATGAAACTCATCACATGGGTCAGTGGGGCGAAATTTTTCACACAGCACAAGCTTTCCAGGCGTTTTCACAATCTGGTTCGGTCCGATTACGCCCTCATTAAAAGCGCCGCTTGCTGTTGAAAGTTTGAATGTGGAACCTGGTGGAAGCTCAGCAGAAATGGCATTGTTTACAAGCGGATGACGCGGGTCCTTCTCCAATTGGTTGTAGTAATAACCGGGGATGAAACGCGCCATGCGGTTATTTTCATAGGAGGGATAGGAAACCATCGCCAGAATTTCCCCTGTTTTGGGATTCATTGCGATCACTACGCCACTGGTGATACGTATGCTCCCAAAATAGGTATTCCAATAATTGATCTCTTCTTTCAACGCAGCTTCAGCGGCTTGTTGCAAGCGCGTGTCAATCGTCAGAACAATATTGTTGCCGGGTACAGAAGGGACTGGTGGCTCAAGATTCCCTAGAACCCGGCCCGCCACATCCACTTGAACAACCCGTGTTCCATTTTTTCCAAGCAATATATCGTCAAGGGATGTCTCCACACCAGCATAGCCGACCTTATCACGGTTCGCGATAAAACCACGACTCTTATAAGCATCTTCAAGCGTCGCAGAGATCGGTCCCAAAAAACCGACTACGTCTGCAGTTAATTCTCCCGTTGGATAATCTCGGATTGGTTCAATTTCCATAGAGACTCCGGGCCAATCCACCGTTTTTTCGCCGATCACGCGTGCGAGTTCTTCACTAATATTGCAAGCAATTTTCACAGGTGTGTATGGGGCAAGCGAATCGCCCAACGCGACCATATCCGCAATGCTTGGACCTGGTACGCATGCAGAATATAATTTGGCATTATTAAGAGATTCCTCTGTGACGGGCCCACCCGCTGGCACTCCAGTGAGTTGGGAAACTTCCCTATAGATTCGTTGCGTATCTGCATCATCATCGGGCAAGCCAGCGGGCGTGATCTCAACGTTATAGGAAGCACTATTCCGCGCTAAGATATAGCCATTACGATCATAGATGATCCCACGTGAAGCAGGGTCACTAATTTCTTTTGTATAATTTTCAACTGCCTGATTGATCCACGCTTGCGGAGAAAGTACTTGATACTTAACCAACTGCCAAATTATCAGACCCACTGCGCCGATCACAAACGCGTAAATCACGAACACGCGCCAAATCGGAACCTCGAATTTGTTACCTGTTTGCGAACTCATTCAGCCTCCGGGGAGGGGTAAACCCAGCGCGACAGGTCGCGAATCACGGCATAGACCGGGACAGCGAGTAACATATTTAATAATACGCTGGGCAACACCAGTAAACCGAGAACATCTTCCAAGGGCATATTCACCCCTGAAAGACTTAACACTGCAAAAGATAGAAGACTCAAAATAAGCGTTCCCAAAAACGTCATCGTAAACATTGCCAGCAAGGGAGCTTGCCAAACACGCCGTTGCAAGATCTGTGCCAATGCCACAATAATCACATAGCTCATTACAGGAACATACCAGGGTATTCCAGAAACGAACCCGACCATCAAACCAAGTGCGATTGCCCAATGCCAGGCAGAATCCACATTCTCCTGCAAAGCCCAGGCTGCAATCATAACGAGAGGCAGGTCGGCGATTCCAGAAAGCAAATAGATGCGGCTGATCACAGCCGTTTGCAGAATCACAGCAAGGATGATCACAGGGATCGCAACAAGATTACGCATTCTGGATTATGGCGTGGGAGCCAATGGAGTGATATCCACAGGTTTAAAATTAACAATAACCAGCACAATTTGCAGACGGTTGAAATCGACCACCGGTTGAACCGTCGCCTGTTGAAAGAGATCGAATTCGCGCGTTCGGACGTTTACTACTTGTCCAACGATCAGGTCAGGAGGATAGCCACCTCCCAAGCCGGACGTAAGGACAAGATCGCCTTGTTGAATATTGGTATCTTGCGGGATCAAATCCAAGGATACATCTCCAGTGACTGAGCCGCTCAGGGAGGCAATAATGACATAATGCAGAAACGGACTTGGATCACGCCCAATGACACCGGCAGCGCGATAAGTATTTTCGGGGCGCGCCCGCTCGAAGTCAACCAGAGCCGCCAGGATTTGCGTATCTCCCACTTGTTGTTGCAATTGAATCACCTGCGACTGCAATTCCGCGACTTCCGATTCCAACTCTGTATTGCGTTGGCGCAAGGAAGCCATATCACGTGGCGCGGTTAAAAAATCCTGCACGGCAGTGAAACGTGTTGAAAACCAGGTCTGTAAATTAACCAAAGATCCTGTAAATACATTGGAGGCGGAACTAAAATAACCTCCGAATGCCAGCGCCACTACTCCCCCCGCGATCAAAAAAATGATCGTCGTCTGTAGCGTACGTGATGAAAAGTTTCTCATTTTATGTTTTTATGTTAGTGTACAACCAGCCAGCTAGCGCTTGTCTTATAAGAAAAAGTAAACTTGTTGAACGGATCGGTAAAGCTGCATCAAATTCAAGTTTACCCAATTTTGCGGCACTCTGTAAGTGGTAACTGAATAACCTCACATATTGTGGCGAGTGCTTCCACGTTCCAAACCAACCAGATAACGGCTCAAAACATCAAAATTTTCAAAGACCATTCCGGCGCCGCGCGCCACACAGGTCAGGGGGTCTTCTGCAACCCATACGCGCAATCTTAATTCATCCGTCAAACGCTCTGCCAATCCCTGCAGCAGACCGCCTCCACCCGCGAGACAAATTCCAACATCCATTAAGTCCGCGACGATCTCAGGCGGAATCTCGTCGAGGGCATCGCGGATCGTATCCACGATCACTTGCACAGAACCTGCCAGCGCCTCGCGCATTTCCACCGACGAAACTTCGATACTCTCCGGCAAACCGGTAACTAAATTTCGTCCACGCACTTCCATTGTTTTTTCAGGTTGGAGCGGATACGCAGAACCGATCTTCCACTTGACTTGTTCGGCAATCCCCTCGCCTATCAATAAATTATATTTGTTGCGCAAGTACTGGACAATATCTTGATCCATCTCATCGCCGGCAACGCGTAACGAACGAGAAGCAACAACGCCACTCAACGACAACACGGCGACTTCAGTCGTACCACCACCAATATCCACAACCATGCTTCCCTTTATTTCCTGGACGGGAAGACCCGCTCCCAACGCAGCCGCGATCGGTTCCTCGATCAGATAAGCGGCGCGCGCCCCTGAAGCCATCACAGCATCATACACCGCGCGCTTTTCGACTTCTGTTACACCTGTTGGGATTCCCACCACTACGCGTGGACGTGGAAGAGGTACAACACTCTGTTCATGGACACGTCCGATAAAATACTCCAACATGATCTGTGTGATATCAAACTCTGAAATCACACCATCGCGTAACGGGCGAATGACCGCGACGTTACCCGGGGTCCGTCCCTGCATCTCCTTGGCTTCCAAGCCGATGGCTATTGGTTGGCGCAATCGTTTGTCAATCGTTACCCAGGACGGTTCATTAATGACAATTCCCTTGCCCCGCACGTTTACGAGTGTATTCGCGGTCCCCAGATCTATTGCGATATCCAATGAAAACAGGCCCAAAAGCCAGTTAATCGGGTTAAAGGCCAAAGCAGGCTCCTCGACGTATCGATCAAAGTAGTATCTTTTGCTGAGGTATTATACCTAACAATTCGTATCCTAGCGCGTGACAAGGGGGTTAAAATAACCAGTACTGGAAATACTATCACTTTCAACCAAGGAGCAATCATGGCCAAAGTCGCACTTGTAACCGATAGCACTTCCTATATACCTAAGGACCTCAGGGAAAAATATCCTATTACAGTTGTTCCACAGGTCGTCATTTGGGAGGGACAGACCTATGAAGATGACGTCACAATCACGCCGGCGCAATTCTACACACGTCTCAGAACAGCAAAAGTGATGCCATCCACATCCCAGGCTTCTGTGGTCAATATGCAAACCGCATTCAGCAATTTGATCGACCAGGGATATGATGTGCTAGGAATCTTCCTCTCGGCAAAACTCTCCGGCACGTTCCAATCCGCAGTGCTTGGACGAGAGCAACTCACCAGTGGCAAAGAAAAAGTGGATTACATCGACGCAAACACAACCGCCATGGCAATGGGTTTCATGGTTTTGACAGTTGCCCGCGCCGCGGTGGATGGAGCATCCTTAGCGGACTGCAAAGCGTTGGCGGAAAAGGCGCGTGACCACGTCGGTGTCTATTTGACGGTTGACACGCTTGAATTTCTGCATCGAGGCGGACGGATCGGTGGCGCGCAGCGCTTCCTGGGTACAGCTCTAAATCTCAAACCCATCCTCGCCATCGAGGATGGACGCGTGGAAGCCGTAGAGCGCGTCCGCACGCGTGGCAAGGCGTTGGATCGTCTTGTCGAGCTAGTTGCTGAAAAATGTGCTGGAAAATCACCGGTACGTATGGCAACCCTGCATGCCGATGCGGAAGCGGATGCAAAGATCATGCTTGATAAGATCACTCCACTTGTTCATCCGGTAGAATCAGTGTTTGCCGCGGTTAGTCCAGCGGTGGGTGCGAATACTGGTCCCGGTACGGTCGGGCTTGCCTGGATGGCGGGGATGTAATTTAAGGTAGTGACGGCTGAAGTCGTCATTATGCGACTAAAGTCGCCACTACGCATCATCGACGAAAGACGTCGCAAGGCGTCTTTTTGTTTGCAGGTATAATTTGAGTATGAAACATCCAGACCCTATCGTCCACCGGACTGCTCCGCTGGTCATCGGCATCGCAGGTGGCTCAGGTTCTGGCAAAACAACGGTTGCACAAGTCATCCTGCAGCGCGTTGGACGAGACCGAATT
>WNFZ01003452.1_pt1 | contig 14779 bp, 14 predicted proteins | sample 5400081 | NCBI WGS metagenome assembly WNFZ01 (sample SAMN13153365, study PRJNA577476) | soil metagenome | isolation source: 80 cm soil or saprolite under grassland replicate 1 | place: USA:California | collected 2016-06-15 | reverse complement strand
GCACCGTTGTCCGCGAGGCGGTCAAGGCTCTGGAGGCGCGTGGGGTGTTGGAGTCCGTGACAGGCGGAGGTGTCTCAGTTCGACTCGCAGACTCTGACATAGTGTCTCGTTCTTTACAAACATATATGCGGCTCTCGAACCGTGTCGATTTTGAGATCCGCCTGAATGAGGTTCGTAGAGTTTTAGAGGTGGAAATGGTTGCCCTTGCAGCCGCTCGGAGAACCGCTGAGCAGCTAACAAAGTTACATCAGATTTGTGAACAGATGCGAGCAAGTGACAACACCGCCAAGGAAATGGCAGAGCTTGATTTTCAATTACATGTCACTTTGGCAGAAGCAACTCAGAATGACTTATTCAAGGTGTTGCTTGCGCCGCTGATCAACCAGTTGCGGGATCAAATCATTTTGACATGGGAGGATTTCCCGCGCCCGGTAAATGAGGTCTTTGATCAACATGAAGCTATAGTATCTGCTGTTGAGAACGGAGATGCCGAAGCCGCGCGTCAAGCAATGTTGAGGCACCTGAATTATTCACGCAACGTGTTAGAGGAAATTCGTAAGCAAACAGAGGGAAAGCCCCATGAAAAGTAACACTTCTCCACTGCCAGTTGCCGTTGTGACGGGCGCCGCCCAGGGAATTGGTCGAGCCATTGCAAACCGATTGGCGCGAGATCATTATGCGGTTGCTCTTGTTGACATCAATGCTGATGCTTTGGAGAATGTCCAGAGGGAAATTGAAGAACTAGGCGCACCGGCGTTGTGCTTATCGGCGGATCTCGCTCAGTTGAAAGATGTTCAAGAAATAATCATTCGCGCTTCCGAATGGGGACCATTGACCGTATTGGTTAATAATGCAGGTCGAGTATTTACACATCCATATCTTGAAGTTACAGAAGATGAATGGGACGCCATCTTCACTTTGGACCTTAAGACGGTCTTTTTTGCTATGCAATATGCCGCAAGACATATGCAGACCGGCGGCCATATTGTCAATATCTCTTCCATCTCTGGTCGTTCCGGTCGACCAGATCAAGCACCTTATGCTGCTGCTAAATCTGGGGTGATCAGCCTCACCCGGTCTGCTGCGCTGGCATTTGCCGCGCAAGGGATTAACGTGAATGCAGTTTGCCCGGGCGTTGTAGATACGCCAATTACGCGGCGCATCCATGAATTACGAGCAGGTGCACTCGGTATCACCCCTGAAGAATCATTAAGTCGGATGATTGCGCGCATTCCTCTTGGTCGAATCGAAACCCCCGAGGATGTTGCAAACGCGGTTTCGTTTCTCTGTTCACCTGATGCAGCCTATATCACCGGCCAATCGCTCAATGTGTGTGGCGGAATGGAAATGGACTAATGTCGCTACCTCGCGTTGTGAACCTTGCAGTTGAAAACTGGCAGGAGCATCCACGCTTTCCGGGCGTTTCTTTTCAAGCACTCCTGACAACTTTGGACAATCCCTTCGCGAGTGTCAATGTAATCCAGGTTCCACAGGGTGGGCAGGTTGGTCGTCACCAGCACCCTCAACAATTTGAAACAATCTGGGTCATTAGAGGGAAAGCGATCCTGACATTGGATCGCACGGAGGTGTTTATTCGAGATGGACAAATAATCGCCATACCGATTGGGCTTGAACATTCTTTACGCAACGACGGCTCCGATTTGGTAGAACTGCTGACTTTCTTTACCCCACCACTTCTCTAATGAAAAAAGCGGCACATACCAACGCTGCGAGCCAAGCTAAGAGATAACTTGACAGTGAGCGAGTCAGAGTTTCATTCCTCGGTATCGATTTGAACCCGCTGCCAGCAGGTGATCATTTCCAACAGAAAGGAATTTGCTTATTGACTATCGTATGTACCGCTTCCTTATAATTGTAAACGATTTCGCTCGAATCCAATTTTTATTTTCTTACTAGTAAAGAGGAGAAGTCATGAACAGCAACAACATGCTTATCAAGACAATGAGCATACTGATTGTGTTCGGTGTATTAATCACCGCCTGTGGTGCTCCCGCTCCCACTGCAGCTCCAGCCGCCACGAATCCGCCAGCAGCTACACAAGCCCCGACCGAAGCAATGACCCAGGCGCCAACCACAGCCCCCTCCGGCAAGAAATTTGATGGTGTGACCGTCAACTTGCTCACATTTGCCGGCCCACAGGTTGCCGAACCGCTTCAGCGTCGTGGACCCGATTTCACTGCCGTTACCGGCGCTACGATCAACGTAATCACAGTCCCCAACAGCGATTTATATCAAAAAGCCCTCACCGATATGGCGACCGGAACGAATGCTTATGATGCATTCCTCTTCGCGCCCTCATGGATTGTAGACTTTGCTCCTACCGGTTATCTCGAGGATCTCACGCCTCGGGTGCAGGCAGATAAAGACTTGCAATGGGAGGATGTGATCAAATCCATACAGGATTTCAATTCTTATCAGGGCAAGATTTACAGCATTCCGCTCGATGGTGATATTCACACGGTTTACTATCGAATAGACTCGTTAAAGGATGCAGGGCTGGAACCACCCAAGACATGGGATGACTATCTAAACGTTGCCAAAACATTGAATGGAAAAGACCTCAACGGGGATGGAGAACCTGATTATGGTTCATGTATCTCAAAGGCTCCTCACCAACAATCCTACTGGTGGATTTGGTCTATCGCCGCGCCATACATCCAGAGTCAGGGAACATCCCAGGGAACATTCTTTAACACCAAAGATATGACGCCGCTGGTCAACAACGACGCTTTCAAACGCGCCTTGGAAATCTATAAAGAATCTGGCAAGTATGGTCCTCCTGATGAAACAAATCAGGGCGTCGGCGACAGCCGCGGTCTCTTTACCTCTGGGCGATGTGCCTTGACGCTCGATTGGGGCGACATTGGCACTCTGGCAATCGCAGAAGGTTCGAAGGTCGTTGACAAGGTTGGTACATTGGTCACACCCGGTTCGAAAGAAGTATTGGATTGGAATACCGGGAAATTGGTCGCTTGTGACGCGACGACCTGCCCGTATGCTGTCGATGGGGTAAATCACGCCCCTTATGCATCCTTCGGAGGCTGGGGCTGCGCGATCAATGCAGCAGCCAAACCAGAAGTAAAAGATGCTGCGTATGCCTTCTGTTCCTATATGGCTCAGCCGGCGCAAGCCAACGTGGACGTGACCATTGGGAAGACTGGCTACAATCCCTACCGCATTTCACAATTCGATAATCTGGACGCCTGGGTTAAAGCAGGCTTTAGCGAGGCGGCAGCCAAAGATTATCTGGGTGCTCTCAAGGAGAGCCTTAGTAGCCCGAATGTAGTACGAGATCTGCGTATTCCACAAAACCAAAGATACATACAGGTGGAACTGGATGCGGTTCTTGCTGACTACCTCGCCGGAAACCTCACGACAGATCAAGCTGCGCAACAACTCTCTGATAAGTGGGAAGAAATCACGAATGAAATAGGTCGTGATTCCCAGCTCGCTGACTACAAGGCGACCATTGGTGCCAAATAGACCTGTCATGCGAGTAGAAGATAATGTTCAGGGCTCAACCCCCATTGGGTTGGGTCCTGAACCCTCCACTTCAACGAATACGGAATCGGAAGAATATAAACCCTCGCGCTTGCATGCCTTTTCTGGGCTAGTGGAACGACTGGCTGAGTCGGTATTTCTTTTGCCGTCGGTCCTGGCTTTGCTGTTCTTATCCATCTTCCCGCTGATTGCTTCGCTCTATGTTTCGTTATCTCGATTTAAGATCGCGAAAGGTGGTTTCACACTTACCTTTATTGGACTCGATAATTATAAAAAGCTGTTCCTGGGGTCTGAGCATACTCATCTGTTGGGATTTTTTGCGCCCAGTACGCCAATCAGTTGGATTGTGTTTGCGATCATCGTCATCATTCTTGCGGTTTTCCTCGCCAGATATTTCATTCGCGAGAAAGTTTCTGCGGGCGGGCTTATCGGGCGAATCCTTTTGATCATTGGTCTGGCAGCGTTGTTCTGGATGTTAATACGTACGCTGACTCCCGGCGGTCGATTCGGGTCGATCAGTACTACGCTCCTGTATGTGTTCGTTGGTATCTTTTTTCAATATATCCTCGGATTAGGTTTGGCATTGCTGACCGTACAGAATATTCCGGGTCGCCGCCTTTTTCGGGTGCTATTCTTGCTGCCGATGATGATCACTCCGGTTGGAGTGGCATATCTCTTTCGTATGATCACCGACACAGGGAAAGGACCTTTTGCACCAATATGGCAGGCGATGGGATTGGTGAATTTTTCGTGGGTGAACAATGCCTGGGGTGCTCGAACCGCGATCTTGATCGCGGACATCTGGCAGTGGACTCCCTTTATGTTTATCGTGCTCGTCGCGGCGCTGGAAAGTCAGCCTGTTGAACCGCTTGAAGCCGCGCTGGTAGACGGAGCGAATCCCTGGCAACTCTTTCGCTATGTCACCTGGCCCGCCATCCTACCGGTGAGCATGACCTTGGTTCTGATTCGCTTGATCGAAGCTTTTAAGATCGTAGATTTGCCGAACGTGATGACCAATGGAGGTCCGGGCACAGCTACGGAGTCTCTGACTCTCCAGGCATTTATCTACTGGCGAGGTCTTGATCTGGGCGGCTCTGCCGCTGTGGCGTATATCCTGCTCTTCCTCGTGACCTTTTTCGGCATGATCTTTGTCAATCTGATTCGGCAACGGACTGTAGAAGCCTTATAGGAAATAAACATGTTTGATTTTAACCAATATCCCTGGAGCAAGACGTTCAAGCGTTGGTTTCAATATAGATCGATCAGCACGCCGTCCCCTGTTGGTGCTATTCTTTCTTATCTTGTACTGGGATTCTGGGCGTTGCTGGTCTTGTTTCCGCTTTACTGGCTAGCCGTTACTTCTTTAAAGTTACCCAACCAGGTCGCCGAGGGACCTGTCTATATTCCCTATATTGACTTTCAACCTTCTCTACATGCCTGGAAGTACATTTTGATTGGAGACCTCAGCAGAGATACACTGCGCACGTATACAAATACAGCCATTGTGGCTCCAACAAGCGCTTTGTTGGCATTGATCATAGGAACGACAGCTTCCTATGCCTTGGTTCGGTTCGAATATCGACCACGTGTCGGAGCGATCCTCACCTTCATTGGTTGTTTAGCGCTAGCGATCCTGGCCATGGCGTTGCATGTTCCGTGGCAAATTGCAACCGCAGTAGCAGTGGCTGTATTCCTTATCCTCCTACAAACTATAGGTCGGCGCTTCAAACGTGCGCTTGGAAATAACGATATCGCCTTTTGGATGATCTCGCAGCGCATGTTGCCTCCGGTTGCCGTGGTGATCCCGATTTATATTTTGTTTCAACGTCTTCATCTGCTCGACACGCACATCGCTCTCATTATCACATATGTAACAAGTAACCTGCCGATCGTGATTTGGTTGATGCGCGACTACCTCAGCACGATTCCACTTGAATTGGAAGAGTGCGCAGCAATTGACGGAGCTTCGCCTTATCGCATCTTTTGGTCAATTGTGCTGCCATTGTCTATTCCAGGTTTAGTGGCTACGTTCTTGTTTGTGCTCGTCTTTACATGGAATGAATATTTGCTGGCGCTGTTCCTCTCTAGTGCGAAGGCGCAGACCTTGCCGCTCACGATTGCAGCGCAAAATGCGACACGCGGTCCACAGTGGTGGTACATGTCAGTCTTAATTCTGATCATGATCATCCCGGTGATCGTCATCGCTGTGTTCCTTGAGCGTTATATTACGCGCGGTCTGTTAATTGGCGCGGTCAAAGGCTGATGATTTCGATGATGATTGATTCCATTCCCGATGTGATTCAATCTGGGCTTAAGCAGCAATTACCACCCAAGACTGATTATGGCATCGCTTTTATCGGCTGCGGTGGAATAGTGAATTATGGTCATATCCCGTCGTATAAAGCCCATGGTTTTCATATGATCGGTGGTTATGACCTCAATCCGGAAGCCGCGGCAAAAACGGTACGAGAACATGGCTTACAAAAAGTGTATCCAACGCTCGATGATATATTAAATGACCCGTTGATTCAGATAGTGGATATTGCTGTGCTGCCCTGGGAGCAAAGAGATATCGTTGCTCAGGCAGTCGCGGCGGGGAAGCACTTGCTTTGCCAGAAGCCCTTCTCAGACAAATATCCTGAAGCAGTGGAGATGACTAACCTGGCACAACAGGCCGGACTCAAGATCGCAATTCAACAACAGTTCCGTTGGAGTTCGATCATTCGAGCGGCGCGAGCGCTCATTGATGCTGGTTGGCTGGGGGATATTTTGGATGTGCAAGTTCAGGTGAGCATCCACACTCCCTGGGACATGTGGCCCTGGCTCGCCAGTCAGCCGCGCCTGGAAGTGCTATTCCATTCCATCCACTATTTAGATTCACTGCGATTTCTATTTGGTGATCCAATACTTGTCACCAGTCGTCATACCAGAAATCCATCCCAGCAGGCTAAGGGGGAAACCAAAACGATCACCGTTTGGGAGTATCGAAATGGACTACAAATCCTGATCGCGATTTGTCACTTTGATTGGTCGCCCGGTCTGTATTCACTCTTTCGCGTGCTCGGGACCGATGGGCTGATCGATGGCACGATTGGCACCAACTATGATTATCCCGATGGTCGCAACGATACGATCAAATATACAAGTCGAACATACCCTGAAAGCAACTTTTCTACAACGTTGCCAGGCAAATGGATCCCCGATGCATTCTATGGTCCGATGTCTTCGCTCATGGAAGCGATTCAAACCAATGGTGAGCCAATTACATCTGCGAGAGATAACCTTGGCACCTTGCGCGTGGTGGAAGCGTCCTACCGTTCAATGCAAGAGGCGCGCAGTGTTAATCCGGCAGAAATCACAGCATAGATATTGAGTGAGGAGAAAACTCCATGCCTTTGACTCCCGAGCGATTGCAGGATGCGTACCGGCAGATGCTTGTCATCCGCAAATTTGAGGAGGCGATTCGCGACTTGTATCAAAGGGGAAAAATTCGCGGCTCGTTCCATCCCTGTGTCGGGCAGGAAGCGACCGCGGTGGGTGGCTGTTGGGCGTTGCGAAAAGACGATTACATGACCTGCACCTACCGTGGGCATGGTCAAGCGATTGCAAAAGGACTAAGCGTCCGCGCCGCGATGGCGGAAATGCTAGGCAAAGCGACGGGTTGTTCCAAGGGGAAAGGGGGATCAATGCACTTTACGGATCCCTCTGTGGGATTACTGGGTGCGAACGCGATCGTGGCAGCCGGAATCCCACACGCGGCTGGCGCGGCGTTGGCTTCTCAGTTGCAGAAAAAGGATAATGTCGCGTTGGCTTACTTTGGGGAAGGTGCGGTGAATCAGGGCGCGTATTTGGAAACTCTAAATTTAGCAGCCATTTGGAAACTACCTCTCATCCTTTTCTGCGAAAACAATTTGTATTCTGAGATGACTCCTTCGCATGAAACAACTTCGGTAGTTGAGACATATAAACGCGCGGCTGCCTTTGGATTCGATGCCGTTCAAATTGATGGCAACGATATTGAATTGGTGTTCAACACCGTCGAAGGAGCAACTGCGAAAGCGCGGGCCGGAGGTGGCCCTATTTATATTGAAGCAATGACGTATCGTCTCTGGGGCCACATGATGGGCGACCCGGAAATTTATCGCACAAAAGAAGAAGTTGCAAAGGCGCGCGAGAATGAGCCCATCCTCCGATTGGGACGGCGGCTCATGGAGCTTGGTTGTACTCATTTGGATTTGAGTCATCTTGATCGTGAAGCGGAAGCCATCATTGACGATGCGCTCCAGTTTGCGGAATCCAGTCCCGTACCAGAACCAGAGGATGCATTCACGGATGTATTTGTTTGATCTTATTGACGTATCTCGTGAGGCGACAATCATGTCGCCTCACGAGGGAAATGAACTTTATGCCAACCATAACCTATGCCCAAGCCTTGAATGAAGCCCTGCGTGAAGAGATGCGCCTCGACCCACGCGTCTTTCTCATGGGGGAAGACATCGGCCCTCACGGCGGTATCTTTCGCGTGACCAAAGATCTGATCGATGAGTTCGGCGCCGACCGCGTGCGCGACACCCCGATCAGCGAATCCAGTTTTGTCGGGCTCGGCATCGGTGCGGCAATGGCAGGGCTGCGACCCGTGGTGGAATTATTATTCATGGATTTTGCTTTAGTGGCCGCAGATCAAATCGTTAATCAGGCTGCCAAGCTTCGTTATATGTCAGGTGGGACAGTGTCTGTCCCCATTGTTATTCGTGCACAACAAGGCGGCGGACGAGGGAATGGCGCACAACATTCGCAATCGTTTGAGTCATGGCTTGCACAAGTGCCAGGTTTGATCGTCGTGGCGCCCTCCACACCAGCAGATGCAAAGGGATTGTTGAAGAGCAGTATCCGCGCAGGCAATCCTGTCATCTTTATTGAACATAAACTTTTGTACAATACAAAAGGCGAAGTGCCTGAGGCAGATTATTCCATTCCCATTGGCAAAGCAGAGATCAAGCGCGATGGGCGCGATATCACAATTGTGTCTTATTCGCGGACATTACTATTTGCGCTGGAAGCTGCAGAGACTCTCTCTCAAAAAGGAATTGAGGCAGAGGTCATCGATCTGCGTACGATCGAACCGCTCGATATGGATACGATTCTTGAATCTGTAAGAGGAACTGGGCGTTTGCTCATCGTGCATGAATCTCACGGCAATTGTGGACTCGGGGCGGAGATCATTGCCCGAGCGTATGAACAGGCTCCCGAGCGGCTGGTCATGCCTCCCCGTCGATTGGGAGCGAAGCATGTTCCCATCCCGGTGGCGGAGCCGCTTGAAAATGCGGTCCTACCGCAACCCGCGGATATCGTGGAAGCAGTGGAGGCGATGTTCTGATGAAAGAATTACATCTTGCACTGATTGGCGGACCGCAATACGACGGTCTGTTGGAAAAGTTGCCAACCTTCGAGGAACAGACCGGTTACAAATTGCATGTGGATGTGTGTATGCCGCATGTCGAATTAAATGAACGCATGGCAAAAGACCTTGGCACCGAAAATGGTCATTATGATCTCATCTCAACCCACACAAAATATTCTCCGTCGCAAGCGGAACATTTGCTTCCATTGGACGATTTTGTAACGGTAGATGAGTTGAGCGACTTCGTCCCGCGCGTTCTAGATTTATGCAAGTTTGCAAATGCAGGCGATCTGACGCACGAGCGGCTGATGCAGCTGCCGCGCAACCTCGACGCCCGCATTCTTTTTTACCGCGCCGATCTTATTTCCCTCCCGCAAACATGGGAAGAAGCGCAAGCCCAAATGGTCCAACATAAACGAGACGATTTTTATGGGTTTGCATTTCCGGGTAGACATTCCGGTTTGTTTGGCACATTCTATGAAATGCTGGGCATGGCAGGCGGCGATTTGTTCGATGAGAATCTACAGCCGATCTTCAATAGTGATGCCGGGGAATGGGCATTGGACTATCTCTATCGTCTACACTCGGTTGAACGTGTCACGCCACCGGATCTGATGGAGAACTGGTATTACGATGAAATCTCAGATCGCTTTCGCCGCGGTGATGTGCTCATGATTGGCGACTGGCCCGGATTTTATGGTCTGTATCAGAAGCGGGAGACGTGTCCGGTATTCGATCAATTCGATGTTGCAGTATATCCTGCAGGTTCGGGTGGGATTCGCAAATCCTATTCGGGCGGACATACCTTTGCGATTCCCAAAGCGGCGCGCGATCCCGAAGGCGGACTCACTTTGGCGAAATATCTCACCAGTCCGGATGTTCAATGGTATGAGGCGAGTGTCAGCGGCCACACGCCGGTGCGCCAGAGCATTTTCGAAAAAATGAAAACTGATCAGTCTCAACCAGGAACCGAGCGTGACGCTAAACGAATGGCTGTCCTGGAAGAGACCATCACTCATTATGCGATGATCCCGCCCAAGTTCGCGAAATACCCACTCATTGAGGATATATTGTGGTCTGGTGTACAAGAGGCGATCACCGGGAGACAAACACCCAAAGAAGCGCTGCTCCTCATGGAAAAAAAAGTAGGCGAGGTTTTATCATGATATGCGGATTCTGGCACGTTTCCTTCACAGTCAGCAATTTGGATGCGTCGGTGAAATGGTACACCGAAGTATTGGGCTTGGAATTTGTGCGCAGCCAGGTCCAGCATAATGAATACACCAGCAAGCTGGTTGGGTTTCCAGAGGCACATCTTAAGGTCGCTCAACTGAGCGTACCGGGTCAGACAATTCCTATCTCGCGCCATCATATCGAGTTGGTGGAATATGTTCACCCGCGTGGAGAAGATATTCCCTTGGATACCAATCGCACGGGCGTCGGTCACTGGGCATTCATCGTGGACGATATTCATGCGGAGTTCAAAAGGCTCAAGGCTCTGGGTGTGAAGTTCAAAGCCGAGGAACCTATCGCTATTGAAGCTGGGGTGAACAAAGGCGGATATACGATTTATTTCACGGACCCGGATGGCATCACGTTGGAATTGTTGCAACCACCGCCGTAATAAATTTCATGCTCACGCCTTTATCCCTTCGTCCATCTTTTGGCTTCGGTGATCGACTTGGCCTGGCGACGCCGGGTCATATTGTCGCGGTACGCAGAACCAAGTTCGCGCCGATCTTTGCCCAGCAATCAGTCCGCGAGAATACACGTACAGGACGCACACCTCAACAAGTCATGGACGATGCCAAGCGCGCGGTCGACGCCGCGGGCTGGGATTCGCCCTGGGGCGCGGACGCAGATCACTTGAAAAGCATCGAGGATCTTCTGCCCTTTGTGGAAGCTGGATATACATTCTTCACCGTTGACCCTGGTGAACACGTAGACAATGCGGCAGATACTGATGCTCTGGATGTGCTGCAGCAAAAGATAGCCTCCTCTAAATGGGAGGAATTATCCGCGTTGTATTTGAATCAAAGTGGCGAGCAAACGTGGGGAAAGTTCGAGCCTGAAACATTGATGCGGGCGACAGCCAAGTATGGCAAAGCCATCCAGCATGCAGTTGCCATGTTCCAGCGTTTATCCGAAATGAAGGATGAGTTCGATTTTGAAGTCTCGGTGGACGAAACCGATTCGCCGACCACACCTCTTGAACATTTCTTCATCGCAAATGAATTGAGGCGATTGGGCGCACGCTTCACCTCACTTGCGCCGCGCTTCATTGGTCGCTTCGAAAAAGGTGTGGATTACATTGGTGACTTAAATGCACTTGATACCGAACTGGCAAAACATGCCGCGGTCACAAAGCACTTCGGAACATACAAATTGAGCCTGCATTCGGGTTCAGATAAATTCAGCGTTTATCCCTTGATTGCGAAGTATTGGGGAGAACAAATCCATGTCAAGACCGCGGGCACGAGTTATCTCGAAGCGTTGCGAGTACTTGCAAAATGCGAACCTGATTTATTCCTGAAAATATATTTCCTTGGGCGGGAGCGTTATGAGGTGGATAAGAAGTCCTATCATGTTTCGGCGGATGTAAATTTGTTGCCGAATACCGACGATTTGCCTTCTTTGTTGAACGACTTTCATGCGCGCGAGGTACTACACGTCACGTTTGGTTCGGCGTTGGCAAGGTTTGGCACCGAAATAAAAGCAACTCTCGTAAAGTATGAATCAACATACGTAGAGGCATTGCAATCTCACTTTGAGAAACATTTACGCCTCCTCCAGACGCAGCCATGAATCTTGAGGAGTTCCAATCTCTCTATGATTTCACAGATCGCACAATATTGGTAACAGGGGGAACCGGTGTGCTTGGTTCGAGCATCGTTCAAATGCTCCTAGAATGTAACGCCAATGTTATTATTTTGAGTCGAAATCGTGAACGAGCAGTAAAGTCTGTGGCAGAATACATAAAAGAAGTGAATAGCAAAGGACTGGCGCTGTGTGTTTATGGCGATGTGCTCAATGCGGAAACACTGCAACAAGCGAACGAAATTATCAAAGGGGAATTCGGCGCGCTGGATGTCCTCATCAACGCCGCGGGCGGGAATCACCCTTCCGCGACCACCTCTGCGGAGTTATCCTTTTTTGATCTTCCTGTGGACGCGCTTCGGCAGGTGGGCGATTTGAATCTGCTTGGTACAATGCTTCCCTGCCAAGCGTTTGGGCGGAGCATGGCAGAACGCGGACAAGGTGTTATTCTCAATATCTCTTCGATGAATGCGTTCCGTCCGTTGACGCGTATCCCCGCCTATTCAGCCGCAAAGGCTGCGGTCACAAATTTCACGCAGTGGCTGGCTGTCCACATGGCGCAAAACTATTCGCCGCGTATTCGTGTTAACGCGATTGCGCCCGGATTTTTTATCGGTCAGCAAAATCGACGATTACTGTTAAATGAAGATGGGTCGCTAACGCCGCGCGGTCAAACTATTTTGGCACACACGCCCATGAACCGCTTCGGAAATCCGGAAGACTTGCTTGGTGCAACGTTGTGGTTGATCTCGAATGCATCCGCGTTCGTAACGGGAATTGTAATTCCAATCGACGGCGGGTTCTCGGCATTCAGTGGCGTTTAGAATGTACATGGTTGTTCAACCATTGCATAAAATAAGCTAAGGATTTACGATGTCCTCATGTTATGGATGCCGCAAGAAATACGATAATCTGGCAAATCATTTCAACAACCCCTATAAATGGAGGACAGCATGAGTGGAAAATTATCAGGAAAGACAGCTTTGATTACAGGAGCCAGTGCTGGGATTGGTTGGGCAGGTGCGCTGGCTTTGGCGGGGGAGGGCGCAAACCTGGTTCTCACTGCCCGCAGACAGGAACGCCTGGCGGAACTGGAGTCAGCCGTTCAAAACGCGGGTGGTAAAGCCGTGTCCCTGGTTGGAGATGCAACCGAAGAAGATAACGCCCGCCGGGCAGTTGATTTCGCCGTCCAGAACTTTGGGTCTCTGGATATCTTGATCAACAATGTTGGTATCGGCAACTATAAAAATCTCGTGGACACATCAGCCGCAGACTATGATGAGATGATGGATACCAACATGCGCTCTACGTTCTTATTCACACGGTATGCCGTGCCGGTCATGATCAAACAAGGCTCTGGCACGATTCTGATGATCTCGTCTATGGCTGGTATTTATGGATTTGGTGGTGAAGCCGTATATTGTGCCACTAAATTCGCACAAGTAGGGTTTGTACAGGCTCTGGATAAGGAGTTACGTCCGCATGGGATCAAAGTTGGAGCGATTTGTCCTGGCGGGGTAAAAACCGAGTTTGCCTTAGGCAAAGGAAGAACGGAAGAAAGTGTCGCAGCCTCTGGAATGCTTGACCCTGAAGATGTCGCTGGAGCGATTCTGATGGCGTGCACACAATCCCCTCGCTCGAGGATCATTGAGGTCCAAATGCGCACGATGGATGAGGCATTGACATAATGCTTATCTGGAATCATCAGTTCGCGAGCTGATTTGGAGAAGTAAATAGGAAGCGAATTTTTATATGATTGATGCTCAGGCGGTTGCAGAAAGCGGTTTGCTCCCAGAAGATACAATAAGGGAGACTCTGGAACGAGGGTTAGCCCAGAAATTCCTGGGGCAAAAAGTTCTTGTCTTAATTCCCGATCACACGCGTTCTGTGCCGTTGCCTTTTCTGTTTCGTTCGCTCGTGGAGATCTTGCATGATGCAAAGCAACTCGATTTCATGGTTGCCTTGGGAACACATCCTCCGTTGAGCGAAGAGAGTATTCATAAACTTGTGGGGATCACAGCAGAGGAAAGAACAACAACCTTCAAGCACATTGGCTTGCTGAATCACGAATGGAATACACCGTCTGCTTTAACATCGTTGGGTGTGATCGAAGATGATGAAATCAAGCAAATTGCCGGGGAGAACTGGCATTCGTCTTTACCCAATAAAGTAGACATCCGAATCAACAAAGGCGCGCTGGAATATGATCATGTCATTATTCTCGGTCCTACTTTTCCTCATGAAGTAGCTGGGTTTTCTGGTGGCGCGAAATATCTGTTCCCCGGCATCTCCGGACCTGAGATGATCAATGCCACGCATTGGCTGGGTGCGTTGGCAGGAGTTGTGGGCACGATTGGAATTAAGGATACGCCGGTACGCAGCATGATCCATGCGGCGGCGAGCCGATTGAAAACTCCCATTACACTGGTCGCATTGGTGGTGGAAGGTCATGCGTTGAGTGGTCTATTTATCGGCGATTATTTATCAGCATGGAGTGCGGCGGCCGATCTATCGGCGCAACGTCATATCTGTTGGGTGGACACACCGTTCAGGCGTGTCCTCTCCTGTGCGCCTCCCATGTACGATGAATTATGGACCGCTGCAAAGGCAATGTATAAACTTGAACCAGCTGTTGCCATCGGTGGCGAGGTCGTGATTTATGCGCCGCACCTGGATACCGTAAGTCATGTGCACGGAAAATATATTTATGAGGTTGGTTATCACATCTTGCCGTATTTTCTCAATGATTGGAAACGCTTCAAAAATATTCCGCTGGGAGTGCTGGCGCATAGTACCCATCTGCGCGGCTCAGGCGTGATGGAGAACGGAATCGAAAAGCCCAATGTGAAGAAGGTGACGCTCGCGAGCAAGATTTCCGCGGAGGATTGTGCGCGGCTCAACTTGAGTTATCTTGATCCGGCGAAAGTCAACGTGCAGGAGTGGAAAGATAAAGAAGAGGAAGGTATCTTATTTGTACCCAAAGCGGGAGAGATTTTATACAGAGTGAAATGACGACGACGCGTTTTATCATCGTAATGG
>WNFZ01005747.1_pt1 | contig 14780 bp, 6 predicted proteins | sample 5400081 | NCBI WGS metagenome assembly WNFZ01 (sample SAMN13153365, study PRJNA577476) | soil metagenome | isolation source: 80 cm soil or saprolite under grassland replicate 1 | place: USA:California | collected 2016-06-15 | reverse complement strand
AAGCGCCCGCCGTCCATCGATTGAGGACTGAAAATATAATTGCGGCGATCTGAGACCCACACCCCATTCGCCTCGAAGCCAGCGGCTCTCACGAGCGCGAGGTACAGCCAGTTCAGCTGAGTTCGGGTCCCGGCACCTTGCCTCAAAACATCTTCTGCATTGGCGGCGTTTTTCTCTTTGTCGCGTTTCTTTTCATCTTCAGTCCTTGGCAATTCGAAACTTGAGTTCTTCAATTTCTGTACGCGAGCATAGAGCTTCTGGAGTTTCACATCGTCGGAGTCTCCGGGCGAAATTGTCTGTGTAACCGCCTGCTGAATGGCACCGCGTTTACCGACGAAATCCTCCAGTTCGCCATTGCGTTTCTTGCCTATCTTCTTCCAATACTTGTTTGGGTCCAATTCGGTCAGCTCATATGTTCTGAAGTAGATGAAATCGACCCGCGATTTCAGATCGTTTTCGGGAGGCATAAAATCTTCCCGTGTAAACGCTGCCACATTGTTGACCTCAAGCCAGACCAGGCCGTCCGGATTTTGCTTGGTGGACGGCATGCCAGGGGCTAAATGTTCGCTCCAGCGCAAGTTCAACGAAGTATCGCCCCCATAAGGCCGCAGCGTGAACTTGGCGTGCTTTGTGAACAACTCGTGACTGATGATCCAATGTGAATCATGGATCCACCCGCCCTTGAACTCGATCGTGTAGTAGTACTCGATAATGCTACCCACCTGGACGTCAGGGAGCGTAAAGGTCTTAGCATCGTATTTCGTGCGACTGTTCTGGAAGATGGTCTTGTCCATAACGTTGCCTTCAAAATTCGTGATAGACCCATCCGGATGGATCGTTCGCGCTCTTACGGCCTTGACTTCTTCAAATTGCCCCGAGAACGGAATTTCAATGTCCGCGTATTTGCGGCCTGCCTCGGTGAGTATCTTGATTCGAAAATAGTTGTCCTCGTAACGGCCCGTTAGCCTCTCCGTGTCAATGATTGTTACTCCTCCATGGGAGAGGCGGCCCACATCATTCCGGTCAACCTCGCGATGCAAGATGACACCAGGGGCTCCAGATGCAAGCGGTTCGCTCGTCATCCTCAGTTCATCGGTATTGACCTGCTGAAATCCAACCGCAGCTCTAAGAGGGACAACAAGGAAGAGAAACGATGAAAGAATGAAGGCGAAAAACAGGGAAGATCCACTTCGGCGTGCGGACATAACGTACCTCCCCTAGGTGCATTGGGTCTGCAGACCGTCTGCAGTCAGAAAACGCGTTGCTCCTGGTCTTGAAAGGGTTTGGGGATACTGGCGGGGGAAGTGGTCCAACCCCAATCAGAAGCAGCATACCACGCGTAGACAAACGTCGGGCAAGATTCCGCCACCTTGGCAGAGACGGAATGTGGGTTGGCAACTCAGTGAATGGGCACTCTACTCTACTTTGACCGAAAGGGCCGATTGCGAGACCAATGTACCCTGCTGTGCGGTTACCAAGATGTCACAGCGGCCAACCGTCGGAGAAAGCTTGAGCATAATGGGGACCGAGCCATCGGGCTCGGGTTCCGGCAGTTTTAGAGGCTTACGCGCGATCTCTCCCGATTGCTGTGGGTAGAGCACAAAATACAAATCAACCGTACTGCCGGATGCAAGTGAGTCTGACAGCACAGGCAACATATGTGCCGGATCCACTGCGACAGCAGCACTCGTCGAGATAGTGCGTCCGGTCGCGAAGTGATCGGGGCGAACAACTTCAAGCGAACTCAGGCCGAATTCTTTGCCGGAGTCCACGTAGAAGGCCAGTCTTTTGACAGCGGTCTTTCCTGACTGCTCGTCGGTGACGGCGGCGTCCAGTTCGTAATGACCTCCGGGGAGCTCGATCGGCTCGGCATACAAGATGCGATCGTTCGCAGCCGAGGTGGTCGTCGAGTCAGCAATGTCCCGCACGAGCTCGCGGCTGATCTTCCCCACCACTTCCCCTTTTGCGTCGCGAATCAATCCAACAAGGGCAGCCTTGATCCGGCTGCGACCCGTCTTCGGATCAGCAGTTGCCCGAAGCCCTGAGACCGGGACTTCGAAAGCAACCTCATGCTCAACCAAATACTGTCGCGGACGGAACTTCATCACCGCCACGCGGTATGGGAAAGCGTCTTCTGATCCGTGTGCGTTCATCGCAGCGATCGCGTTTGCTTCAAATGGCTGTAGAGGGCGTCCATTCAGGTCGGGAAGAGCGAAATAACCTTTTCGCGTGCGCACTTCCAGGTGAGAGCGAGCAATCTTGACTTCGATTTTGCGAAAGTGACCGTTATAGTTGGTCGCCGAAGGAGTGTAAGCAATTTCGTAATGAGAGCGAATGTCCTCCATGACCCGCTTCATCGGAAGTGCGATCTCATTCGTGTCGGTCACCACAAAACCGCCCGTCGATTCCGCCAGTTCGCGCATTGAGGCCACGCGTGTCTACGCCATAGAAAGACACCCCGGAACGGTTTGCATAGCTGACCAGGTTATCGACAGCGTCGTGGCGGTTCACAGGAAAATCTAAGCCGTCGGAAAGGTAAATGACCACTTTGCGCCCTGGTAATTGTTCCTGGCTGTGCACGATCTCACGCAGTACATCGAGCGCATCCATCCCGTTGTAAAGGCTGTTCGCGAATCGGAGGCCTTTTTCGATGCGGGCTTGCGCGAGAATTGCTGTACCGAGCGCGACGCTGACATCCTGCGAAGCGGCATCCCGAGCAAACAAAGGATCTCTGACAATCGTGGGCAGTGGACTCATGGCCGCATTGCGGACTGCAGCAGCTGTGGTGAGGTTGGTCCTTGGGTCGCTCAGCAAGTTAGCCGCTGCTGCCTGCACAGCCGAATCCGCACTGCTGACTACTGAAGCGCGCACTGAAAGGCTGTCATTGTCATTAGAGGTGAGACCCTTGGCGGCAGCATCAACTGCCTTTGATATGGTTTCCTTGTTGGCAGTGTAGAACTGTACGACTCTAAGATCGTGGCTTACTCGGTAGAGAGAAACGTACGTGTTGGGCAGGTTTCCGCTGTCGAGGAAGTCTCGAACCGCCGTGCGCGCGAACTCCAGGTTCAGCGGAGCAATGTCAGCGAAGACCACGGCGACGAAATTCATATCGTGGACGGTTGTGGTTGCCCCAGACGCGGTGGAGGCACTTCTTTCCTTGTCTTGCGTGCCAGTTGCGGCAGTTAGAGTTGGGGGTGTTTTCTCCCCGGCGAGTTCTTCTGCGCCTTCAACATTTCGGAAGGAATTGGTCTTCTGCAGCACACCATCCTCGTAGATCTGCACTTCTTCCGGCCGAAGGTTGGTAACCAAATGGTGGTGCTTATCACGTACGACAACGTCGACGAGTACTTCGCGCCGCGTGGAACGCAAAGTGGCCGCGTATCCGTCTGCCTGATTGTTCGGGGCCACTTGTGCGCTAAGGGTTGCGAACGCAACGAGAACCGCTGGAAGTAGTAAGCGCGAACTCATGGACTCACCTCCATCCCGATCGGCAGAAGTCTTGTTGCGCCGGCCTCTGTGCGACGAGCCCACGATTGGCTCGAGTCGAGAGAATGGGTGGGATTGTATAATAAGTACGAAACTCGAATTGTCACTGGCGAGTCTCCAGGTGTCGAGCCTGCAAGCCTTATGTCTGAAGGCAAAAGCCTACTAAAGGTTTGTCACCGAGGAAGATTTCTATGCTCGCGAAGCTTGTCCTGCTGCTCGTCACCTTGAGTTTCATTGCGATCCCTCGCTCAGCACAGCCGCAGCTTACACCACCGCCCCCGGTGAAGCCGCCGGGTCCGCCACCTTCACCAGGAAGACCAGAGTCCGTGCAAGACACCGGACTGTACGGCTATTGGACTCATATGACAGACTCAGGCCGGGCGGGGGCTGCTCTGTTGGGCAAGGTTGTCATCGAAGGTGAGATGCTGCCATGGGACCCCATTCTCGTCACTGTCGCGTGCAAGGGCAACACTGCCTACACTACGCAGACAGATCCGAGGGGGGTTTTTGCAGTCCAGCCATCCAAAGTCGCTGGCGAGCTCAGCCAGCAGGGTGACGTGCAACGGCAGATGCAGGTCCATTATGAGGGGTGTGTAGTCGAAGCCTTCCTGACGGGGTTCCGCTCCACGAGTTTGCCCATTACCGTTCACAGCCTGCGCGACGATCCGACTTTGGGTACCCTCACGCTCTCTCGTGACTCAAGCGCACGAGCAGTGGCAACGAGTGCCACGAGACAGACTGCGCCGCCTTCAGCCGCACAGGCCTGGAGCAAGGCTGGGCAGGAGATGTTGGCGGGTAAGCCAGGGCGCGCGCGGAAAGAACTCGAGAAGGCTGTTCGGGACTATCCACAATTTGCCGATGCCTGGTATGAGCTGGGCAGAATGCAGGTGTTGTCGAGTCCGCGCGACGCTCGAACCTGTTTTGAACGGGCCATTGCAGCGGATCCTAAATTTGTATTGCCTTTTGAGCAGTTGGCGTCGCTGTCTCTCCAGCAGGAAGACTGGGAGAAGGCTGTCGAAAACACCAATCGTTCCCTGCAACTCGATTCGGAGGGAACGGCGCGAATATGGTATTTCAGTGCGCTGGCTAATTATCAACTCGGCAGATTCGATGCCGCTGAATCAAATGCCAAGCGCCTGCTTTTCAAAGATCCCCTGCACAACATTCGCAACGGAGAGCAGTTACTCGCTGCCATACTTGCACGCAAGGCGGACTACGCTGGAGCTTTGTCCCATTTGCGTAACTGCCTGACGTACATTACCGATGCACCAGAGGTGACGCTTCTCAAGGAACAAATCGCACAACTACAGAAACGCGTCCCCACTCCCAATTAACCGAGTTTACTTCAATCAGTTTCGATCTGTAGTGGCGGGAAGCGGAACAGCGGTCATAGCATGAACCTGCGGTTCCTGCGGCAATGGCAGGGAAATTTCAAGAGATCCCACGCGATCCGTAGATGTGTCTCTCACGGCCACCCGGATCGAAGTCGCGGTTATCGGGACCTGCACCTCCTGCATGGCACGATAGATTTTTTGATTCGTAGGTTCCCATGATTCCGGTGCTGCTACCTGCAACGCTGAAAAAGGATTCGAACTGTTTCCGTCTGCGGCTTTTTCAATAATGGCGTTGACGACGTTGCCTTCGGAGTCAAACGCAACCACAGCGAACTCGAGCGGTAGCGACTGATCCTTCGAGAGCTTAATCTGGCTCGCGACCAGAGCGTAATAAATGTCGTAAGTCTGGATCTGAAACGGCTTAAGCGCTTTCGCATTCTTGTGCCCGCGTGAAAATGCAGGTTGCTCCGCGAACATCGCCATTTGCTCAGGATTGGCGACAACCGGCGCTCCCACGGGGTGAATGCGTGCCTTGAAAATCAGTTGATGCACCATGGGCGCGCCGTGCTGCAGGCTCGCGTAAATCGTGCGTTCCTCCTGTTTGAGCTTAGCCTGTTGTTCGTCGTCGACGGGTTGGTTCTTCTTCGAGGGCCCCTGCGTTACGGTTGGGTCGTCGGCGTAGTAGGAGCGGCGGTACGACAGAAGATATCCGCGCTTTTTCAATTCCACCGCAATCTTGCGCAACCTTCCGTCATAGTCGGGATTGGTGGGGGAATACACTACTGTGTAGTAGTTGCCTCCGTCATTAAGCGCTTCGTCAAGCGCCGCGGTGACGTCATTGTCACTGTAGAAGGCTCGCCCCCCGGTTGCGGACGCAACGGCGTCCTCTTCCGCATAGTTTTGGTTTAGAGAAGAACCTTCACTCTGCAGTCGTCCAGCCAAAGCCATGCCGCCAGCGGACGGATTGCTAAGGGAATTCGTGTCAGAGCCAGTACCTCCCCGTGTGTCGACACTTTGAGGCACGCTGGTGCTTCCGCCGTTTGGCCTTGCGCCGGTGAGAGCTCCCTCTGGATTTACTACAAGCCCGCGAACATTGACTGGGTAGACAGATATTTGTGCGCGAGTGAGCGCATTGACTTCTTTCCTGATGTCCTGCTGAAGGTCAACCGGATATGCCTCGCTCGGGAACAGCGCTAGCGGAAACGAACCCGATAGCCAGATCAGGTTCTTCCTGCCAGGGATGCCATCGAGGAATTCGCCGATATGAGTGAGTACGCCGATCATCGGAACCGGATTGCCGGCATTGAAGTTTCGGGAAAGGAGGAAGACTCTGGGAAAGTGAGGTCTCGGTTTGTCGACGTTGACTGCGCCGTAGAGCAAGTCCTTGTCTTCTGTGAAACTCTGGACCAGATGGGACCCGTCAGAGTGTACGTAAATAGCAAAACGCGTTCCCTCGGGCTTGCTGCGGATGAACTGAATCACCGCTTTTCGAGCGGTGATCTGGTCTTCCATCTCCATGTTGACCATGTCGAATAGAATCACGTAGAGTGGTCCGCGCTCTGGCACTTTCGGAACGTTCACAAAAACATTCGGCGGGAGCGCAGTGTTGGGGGGCAGAGAAACCGAAGCGGAATCCAGGTGATGGGCTTCAAACGCCAGAATGCGTTGCGGATGCCCATCTTCAGAAACGGAAAAATCATTGGCCGCAAGCCCGTACACTGGTCTGCCGTTCGAATCACGAACGGTCACGTCAACGACCACTCGGCGAACCGTCTTGTGCAGAACCATGACGCCAGCGGATTCTTTTTCAGGGGTTGTTACAGCCTTCTGCGCAAACAACGCGTTTGTGCCACAAACAGACAAGGCTAAGGGTAGGAGAAAGCCTAGACGGGCAAGACCAAACTGAGCTCTCATATGAACGACCTTTGCCGAACGTGCGGCGGGGAAGTTCCGCAGGTCGAGTACTGTAATTCTACCCCTCCGTACAGTTAGGAACTGTAAAGAATTGTTCTGCGACGGGCACCTACAACAAGTTCGCCCGCTTTCGAACAGCTGCCATCTCTGAGCTCACTTATGCCATTGCGCCGAACTCAGGGAGTGAATTGGATCTTTACCTCGGATGCATAACGTCGATAGTTTCGAAACGCGATCTCGTTGAGGTCAGTCTGTTTGCGACCTCGCCGCAGGCTCACTGCCGCTCGCATCGGCATTAAATAATCATGAGCTCCGATAGCGACATAGTCATAGTCCACGGTCATGGTTGCTCCATGGATGGAAAAATCCCGTGGCAGATTGTCTGCCTGGAGTGTGATTCGCCGTACCCCGCCGGTGGCCCTGTCGATATACACCAAGCCATGGAACCCAGCTGCGACAGTTTTCGTTCCGTCACTCAGACCGATATTGGCATTGGCTTGGTCGACGCGATAGGTAAGAACATCGACCATGCCGGCCCCGAGGGAAGCGCTTTCTTTCCATTCGAAAGCGGTCTTCGACGTCGGTTTGAAGACCAAATTCAGCAGTCCGCCAAACTCTCCGACAGAGAGCGGCCACGTGGAATCAAGATCGTTTCGTTGAGCGGTGGTACGTTCACCATTGTGCTCCACCATGGTTCGCGTTTCCTGACTATCGACGTAACGCAACAGTTCCGCCAAGGTGTCCCTCCGTTTCCAATTGCCACTACTGGAGGGGTCCACCGAACGATTGGTGACCTCCAGACAAACGAAGTTAGGGAGAGATTTAGCGTAAGTGAGGGCGTGTGTGCGCGCGGCAGAAGCGATCCTCTCAACTTCGTCGGCCGTGGGCGCCGGAACCGAACCCGGTGGCAAGGACGTGATTACAAGACCGCGAACTGCTCCCGTTGAGGGCCGGTCCAAAACGGCGGCGACCTCAAGTCCACCAGCGGTTTCCCCGAGATACGCGGGAGGAGTGACGCTGGCCAGTTCAGGCCCATCGATCCGCAACGTGAGGGATCGCTCCACAACGTGCGTTCCCTGGGTAAGAGTCTGCACGATCTGGTAGTCGCCGGGCGGCAGGGGACTAACTTGCATGGCCGCCATGTAGGGCACGACGTGGGAGCCATTCGGGTTCCGCAGCGGCAACGGGACCTGCGCAATCGGTTCGTTGTTTCGCAGCACCGTCATTTCCAGTCTAGGTTGTTCAGTGGCCTCCGGATCGGCATGGATGAGGGAAAACAAGGAAACGCTCTTCACCCCGCTCACGACACGACCCGAAAAATTTGGAATCACCTTGTTGTCTCCGTACCGCAAAGGTTCCAAATCATCGGTCTCTTCCGGTAACGGATCCAGGCGGCGCACCAACGATAACTCGCTCAGGAAGGGGCCCGAGCCTCGTGACGACACCAGGAAGTTAGAGCGTATCGCGCCCGCCTTGCCACTGTTCTCGTCGAGCGCCACGGCCTCGAGAACGTACTCGCCAGGATCGACAATGAAATGGCGTTGCATGGTCACCACATCGGAACGCAGAGCTTCCGGCTTGGCATCCAAGGCAGCATGCCGAGGCACATCTTCGCTGAAATGTTCGACCACCTGTCCCGCCTTGTTCTTGATCTGCGCAACAATCGCTATGTGGAGAGAATATAAGTTTGAGTTTGGGTCATCGCGCAGGTTCAACTCAGCAACGGGAACCTCGACCACCAGTGCATTGGTGTATCCAGTTGTGAGCTCCCCGAGCTGCAGGATCGCGGAACGAAACTTCAGATCCTGAGGCAGTTGTTGCTCCCCGAAGACCTTCAACAACGGACCCTCGAATGCTCGTACTCCGGACGAATCGTCCGCCGGCAGCGCGTAATAGCCAGCTTTGGCGCGGACCTTCAGTCCGGATCGAACCGCTTTTACGGTAATCGGGCGGAACTGCCCATCGTAATCTTTGATCGGAGGAATGTACGACGCTTCATAGTAGGTACTCAAATCCTTGATCATCTGCTGCACCGGCTTGCGCGGGTTTTCTCCCGCCGCGATATAGACGCCCCCCGTACCCTCCGCGACTTCGGCCAACGTACTTTTCTTCTCGTTCCCTGCACGACCCTCAAACCGTTCCAATTGAGTTCCTACCATGGTTTGCATCCCCGGCGAGCTCACGTCACCCATGGAGTGCATCGGAACACTTCCGGGACCGGTGGGCGCCTGCGGTGCACTTACCTGATTCGCAGCCCCGGCATGCATAGCACCGCCCATCGCCATCATGGTTACTAATCCCTGGGCAGTCTGTTCACTCATGGAGTTCGCATCGATGGTGTAGATGCTTACGCTGGAACGGTTTGCAGTTCCAATAATGCTTCCCAATATCTCGCCGGCGCCCATGTTTAGCCGCAACTCTTGTGCGAAATAGATCACGACCTTGCGTCCGGGAAGTTTTCGCTCAGCTCGCGCCAGCGCCAGCAAAGCGGCAAGAGAGGGACTGGCGTGCTGCTCTTGCACAATACGCTGTGACTGTTCGAGAGCCGCGAGCGTTACCTGGGCCAGGGTTCGCTGTCCTGGAGTGAGCCTTATTCCCGATTGATCAGCGCCGGTCCGGATGGTTGCGAGTAGATTCTTCTCCTCGGATTCAACTCCGATTTGTGCTTTTGCGCCTTCGCCTTCCGTGGCCCGGGTGATTGCCTGACTCATGAGACTGCGGTCCTGAGTGAAGCCTTGATAAAGCATCATCCTCCCATGCACATTGAGCACCGATACTGCGAATCCATCGAGTGGAATCTCTTTCAGGATTTTGGCGGCTGCATTCCGTGCATTCCTGGACGCGGCTAAATCGAGATCGTCGAATAAAAGCGTGATGGGTCGAGCGACGGTGGATTGGGCACTGACGAGACGAAGGTCAGAAATCTTGACCGTACTGCCCCCATCTACGATCGAAAAATCCTCGGGCCTCAGATCTAAGACAGGTTTGTTCTTCTTATCGCGCACCACCAAATCGAGCGAGACTTCGTCAACGTTGCTGACGATGGTCGTAGCCGCTGTGTTTTCAGGGAGCGTTTGGCCAGATACATTGCTAGGGATGAACGCGGCGATTGCGAGGACTGGAAGAAAGGCATTAAGTAAACATTGTGCGCGATTTCTTACGGACATGACGCTTCTCCATGGCTACTGAACTGCTTAGTAATAAGGTAATTGTGTCCCGCTAAATCGTTTCTGTAAAGCACATCCCACGATCATGACGAATTTTTACAGAAGCGGTGTCGTATCGGTGCCGGCTCTTAAGCCCACTTCAGTTGCGGCGTTGTTGTTAATGTTGCTGCTGAGATGAGGAGAGCTCTTCGAGAAGTTGCGATGCCTCGGCGTTGGCGGGGTCTAACTTTAAAGCATGGTTCACCGCGTTCTGCGCCTCAGGAAACTTCCCTTCGATTCCTAAGGTTGCTGCCAGATTGATCCAGGCCTGGGTGTATGTGGGGGCGGCACGAACTGCTTGGCGGAAATGGTCTTCCGCAGAAGCCGCATCCCCGCTACGGGAAGCCAAGTACCCAAGTTGATTGTGGGCGATGGCCATATCGGGATCGGCGTGAACCGCCTTCTCCAAAGCTGCGCGCTCTCCAGCGGAATCTCCGACTTTGTCCAGTGCCAGGGACAATTTGTAGTTGAGCAGCGCATCTTCCGGGGTGGCTTGTAACGCCTCACGATAGAGGGCAGCGGCTTTTTCTGGTTTCCCTGAATTGAGTTCCTTTTCCGCCAAGACGGCTTTACCCTGCGCTACAGTGTGACTGGACTGAATCTGCGCGGTCTCTCGATAGAGCCTGAGTTGGTTTTCCGCTGCGTTTGTTTCGCCCAGCTTCTTCAACACCGTTGCTAACTCGACGTGCACTTCGGGGTCCGGGACGCCAAGAGAGATTGCCTTCTCCAAGTGTGCTCTCGCACCATGCAGATCGTTGAATGTTGCCAAGACGAGGCCGAGCTGGTAATGCGAGTAATAGAAATCCGGCTGGATGGCCACCGCTTGCTGCAGATGGTTACGGGCGGTTTCGTATTCCCCGTTTTGCCGCTCCAGCGTACCGCTGACATACAGGAAGTACGCATCGCGAGGATGCGCCGCAAGCAGCCTATGAGCAAGCGGCATGGCATCACGAGTGTTGTTGTTTAGTAGAAACAGCCGGAGATGGAGTGTTTGCGCGTCCGAATTCCCGGGATTTTTCTTGGCGAATTCTTCTGCCAGTTTTAATGCCTTCTGAGGCAGGCCCTGATTCACCCGAACTGTTGCCAACGCATTCGTGAGGGGGAAAGATGCCGGCGCTTGGGTTAGTGCTGCCGCGAGTGAGTTCTCCGCTTCATCCAGCATGCTCGCCTTGCCGTAAGCCTGAGCCAGATCGAGGGTGAGCTTCTCGTCAAGTCGTGCCGCGCGCAATAGGCTTATCGCGCCGCCGTAGTCACCTTCCGCAATCAAGTGCTGGCTCAATCCGTCCAGCGCAGCTTTCGATTGGGGGTCGATTTTGAGCGCTGCCTGCCATTCAATTTTGGCTTTCCCCGTATCCCGAATTTCCTCAAGTGCCGCTGCGAGCTTGAGATGTGGAGCAAGAGTGTTGGGGGAGAGTTGGATCGCTTGCTGCAACGCCTTGACCGAACCATCCAGGTCACCGGACATATCCAGACTTGAGCCGAGCAGTTCCAGAATCCGGGGCGACGCCGGACTCAGCTTCAGCGCGGAGCGATAGGACTGCACGGCGCAGTCGTACCGGCGGCGATGATCGAACCAAATGCCAAGGTCTGCGAAACCTTTCGCGCTAGGCTGGAGGCGCACCTTGGCCTCGAGTGCTGCCGGCCCGACGCACGCCCCGTGTGCCATTCTCGCCAGCAAGAGCGCAGTGGTGATCGCGAGGATGCACGGGCTACGCATGGGCTTTGTTATCCAGAGCAATTGTGAACAGGTGCGACCTAGAGTCATCGTGGGATCTAATAGGTGCACGCGAATGATGGTCCGCAGCCGGTGCCTTTCAGAACCGCTCACTTCGACCCTCCCTTCAAAACTCAACGGAACGGCCTCCCTTTCACAATCCCTTGGCCTTCCTTGATGGTGACCAATTGGTCGGCGGCGATCTTGGTAAAGGTTTCAGAAACCCCGGTTGGCCAGCGGACTTCGATGTCCGCAATCGTTATCTTTCCTAAGCCAAAGTGTAGGCGCGGATCGTTTGAGGACAAGAAACTCGATTGACTGGCGACACATTGCGCCTGAACTTTGTCGCCATAGTGCACGAGCACGCGCGAACCGATCGCACTGCGGTTGCTTTTTGTTCCTTCGAGACGCACCTTCAGCCAGTGATTACCCGGGGGCGCGTCATTGCGCAGAAGGGACGGTGGATCATTCCGATTCATGATCAGAATGTCCAGATCGCCATCATTGTCAAAATCACCGAAGGCGGCGCCACGGCTGACGTGAAACTCAGAAATCGCGTTCCCCGTCTGGTTTCCAAGCTCTGCAAACGTCCCGTTACCCTGATTGCGCCAGATCATTCGCGGATTCCGCGCGGGGTATTTCGCATACACGCGTTCTAGTTCAGGAGCTACCGTCCCAGCGACTACGAACAGATCAGGAAATCCGTCGTTATCCAGATCGACGATGCCGGTGCCCCAGCTGCTAAAGCGGCGTTCCGCGCCAAGCCCCGCGACTAAGGTCACGTCATCGAACTCCCCTTTGCCGTTGTTGCGATACAAACCAGGGGCCTGGTTCACGAAATGAGTCTTGAACAAATCGAGATGGCCATCGAGATTGTAGTCCCCGACTCCTACGCCCATGCCGCCCATCAAGTTGCCATCCCGGTTGACCGCTACGCCACGCAACATCGCTTCTTCGCGAAACGTTCCGTCGTGGTTGTTCAGTAGAAGCATGCTTGGCGTCGCATCACAAGCCACGAAGATGTCCTGCCAGCCGTCTTCATCGGCGTCGAAGGCAACGGCGGTAAATCCATAAGAGCTGCGTAAGGCGCTTATGCCAGACTCTTTCGACACGTCGGTGAAAGTGCCATCGCCGTTGTTGCGGTAGAGGAAATGCGGAGGGAATCCCAAGCCGCCCGGTCCACAGTTGGTGGGCACGCCCTCAAAGTTGCAATTCGGTATGTCGAGAGAGGGCTTCGCCGCATTGGCCAAATCTATCTCGACATAATTCGAAACAAAAAGGTCCAGTAACCCGTCGCGGTTGTAGTCGATGAATGTGCAGCCCGATCCGAAGTACGTTCGTGCCCCGTTGAGTCCAGCCTTGACGGTTACATCGGTAAAAGTCCCGTCCCCATTGTTGCGGCAGAGCTTGTTCTGCCCGTAGTAAGTGATGAACAGGTCTTCGAATCCATCGTTGTTGTAGTCGCCGACACACACTCCGCAAGCCCACCCCGGTGCGGCGAGGCCGGACTTCTCGGTAACGTCGGTGAATGTGCCGTCGCGATTGTTGTGATACAGACGATTTCCTGCACCCAGCGGCGGCGTGCCTTCGAGCGTGCGCCCGCCCAGAATGTAAGCATCCATCCATCCATCGTTGTCGTAATCAAAGAAGGCACAACCCGCGCCGTTTACCTCAACAATGTAGGTGTTCCTCTTGGCGTCGCCGTAAATCATGGTGTGAGTGAGGCCGGCACTTTGGGCCACATCGACAAACCGTGAAAAGGGCACATGATCCTTACCGGCTGCGGCCCAAAGCTTATTGCGAATAAGCAGCGGAACGAGCGTAGCCGGAACTGTGCGCAGCAGGCGACGTCGAGTCCAGTTTCCAGGCTTGATATTACTCATGTCCGGCGGTTTCCCTTGGGGTCTGATTCCATCATCAGTGCTGGGCGAGCGCCTTGGCAAGAGTGTCGCGAAGAAGCAGGGCTTGGGGATTCTTAGGATCGAGTTGCAGAGGTCGCCGCTCTTGGACGCCAGAAACCCCAACTGGTTGTGTGCGGCTGCCAAGCCCGGACTAATCTGAACAGCTTTATCGAGTGCCACGCGTTCGGCTGAAACGTCGCCCGCCTCGTCGAGCGCAACCGCGAGCTTGTAGTTCAGCTGAGCATCCTCCGGAATTACTTCAAGCGCCTCCCGATACAAAGCCGTTGCTTTCTGCGGATCTCCCGCTGCCAGTGCCTTGTCCGCTTGTGCGGTCTTGCTCACGGCCATGGCTCGGGTCTGTCGTCCCCGAAGCTCCTGCTGATAGAGCTTCAAATGCTCGGCGGCTGCCTGCGTCTCTCCTAGCACGCGCAAGGCTTTCGCCAACTCCAGGTGGACCTCCGGTTCCGTGGCGCCCAACTCGAGCGCTTTTTCGAGTTGTTCCTTCGCTCCCTGGGGCTCATTCAATTGTGCGAGCACTTGTCCCAGGTTGTAGCGCGGAGCCGGATCCGCCGGATCCGCCGACACAGCCTTTTCGAGGTAGGTACGCGCTGCCTGCAGGTCGCCGGCATCGTGTTCGAGTACGCCGTTCAGATAGAGAAGAACAACATCCTGCGGCGCTTCATCGAGTAGCTTGCGGGCGAGAGGTTTGGCCGCTTGCAGATTGCCGGCGAACACCAGCGCCTGAAGATAGAGTTGCTGAGTTTCCGAATCGGAAGGATGCAGTCTAGCGGTTCTTTCGGCTATCCTTTCAGCCGCTTGGGTGTGATGCTGCTGGATTTCGAGCCGCGTCATGGTGTTGGATATTCGCATTGACGATGGATATCTTTTCAACCTATCCGTCAGCAACCTGGAGGCCTCCTCGAACTGCTTCAGGTTTATGTAACCTTGAGCGAGATCAACGATCAGAGTCTCTTCCGTTGGTGCCGGCCCCAAGAGAGTCAGCACATCCGACGATCTCCCCTCCCGCAATAGAGCTCGGGCGAGTCCGTCCAGCGCCAAAGCAGAATGGGGGGCGATTTTCAAAGCTGCTTCCCATTCCGCCTTGGCTTCGGCGTTGCGCTGCGACTTTTCAAGCGCCGAGGCAAGAATCACATGAGGTTGGAGAACGTTGGGCGATACTTCGATCGATTGTTGCAGCGGAGCAATTGCCTCTTCTGGACGCCCA
>WNFZ01004169.1_pt1 | contig 14781 bp, 10 predicted proteins | sample 5400081 | NCBI WGS metagenome assembly WNFZ01 (sample SAMN13153365, study PRJNA577476) | soil metagenome | isolation source: 80 cm soil or saprolite under grassland replicate 1 | place: USA:California | collected 2016-06-15 | reverse complement strand
CAGTCCGGCGTCCCTGCCGGGACGCAAAATCGGTTATGTCCAACTCCGGTGGTTACGCTCGCGCTCCACCACCGGCTAATATCCATCGTCCCTCCGGGACGAAAATGCATCGCTTGACTTGTGGGGAAACTAATGGCGTCAGCGACCTGAGCATCGATCAAAAGGCCTTTTGATCGATGCTCAGGTCGCTGACGCTCCCCGTACCGTACCGGAGATCACGCCACCTTCCCGTACCTGCAATCGCAATCCGCTCTAAGTTCAAAGATCGAGAGCGCCGGCGCTTCTCCTGGCAAGGCTCACTTCATTGCCGGCAGCCGAAATCTATGACTCACAAGGTGGGCGGGATGAAGAACTGGGCGGCGTCCTAGCGCTGCTGTGACTTGAAGGATTGCCGGCAGGATCATCATTCAAAATTCGTGCGGCCATCTTATGCCCCAGATCGTTATGCTAGACACTCACAACGCAGTAGAATTCATGGCCAGCTATAACCACTACCGTATGAAAAGGAGCAAAGTATGGAACTCGGCGCGTTTTCGATCAGTTTGGCTGTCAAGGATCTCGAGGCTTCGAGGGCCTTCTACGAAAAGTTCGGTTTCAAGGTCTTCGCTGGGGATGCGTCGCAGTACTGGCTGATCATGAAGAACGGCGATCACGTATCAGCACGTGTGAGGAGGATGGCTTTGGCCGTCTCCATTGATAAAACTGAGCCCTCGGGTAGGCTTTGGGTGGGGCTAACTCTTCGCTGGAGTATTTCTCAATGAAAAAACTGATACTGTTTTTCGCTTTCGCGATCGCGCTCCAACTCATTTCCAGCGCGTCAACGAGTGGGCAGAACTCCGACCTCCAGCGGTGGGAGAAGATAGCCCGTAATGTCACGATTATCCGCGATGACTGGGGTATCGCTCATGTCTACGGCAAGACGGACGCCGATGCGGTCTTCGGGGCGATCTACGCCCAGGCCGAGGACGATTTCAACCGTGTCGAGACGAACTACATCAACTCGATGGGACGGCTCGCGGAGGCCGAAGGCGAGTCCGCAGTGTGGCGGGATTTGCGCATGAAGCTTTTCATCGATCCCGAGGTATTGAAGAAACAGTACGAGTCGAGCCCGCCGTGGCTGAAGACGCTGATGAACGCCTGGGCCGACGGTCTGAATTTTTATCTCGCAAAGCATCCACAGACGCAACCGAGGGTGATCAAGCGCTTCGAACCCTGGATGGCGCTCTCTTTTAGCGAAGGCAGCATCGGCGGCGACATCGAAACGATAGGCCTGGAGCAGTTGCAGGCATTCTACGGGGACGGCCGGGTCGCAGTCAGGTCGAATGACGAACGCGAGCTCTTCGCCGAGCCTGAGCCGACTGGGTCGAACGGCATGGCCGTCTCGCCGTCGAACACTGTTGCGCGGCGCGCCTTGCTGCTGATCAACCCCCACACGTCTTTCTTCTTCAGGTCCGAGTTGCAGATGACGAGCGGCGAAGGGTTGAACGCTTACGGCGCGGCAACGTGGGGACAGTTCTTCATCTACCAGGGCTTCAACGAGCGATGCGGTTGGATGCACACGTCAAGCGCCGTTGACGCGATAGACAGGTATCTCGAATCTGTGGTCAAGAAGGGCGACGGCTTTTATTACAAGTACGGGAATGAAGAGCGGCCGGTCACGACGTCAGTGATTAAGGCGCCATATAAGACCGACAAGGGAATGGCCGAGAAAATCTTCACCGTCTACCGCACTCAGCACGGTCCTATCGTCTCCTCGACGGATGGCAAATGGGTCAGCATTAGTCTGATGCAGGAGCCGGTGAAGGCGCTGACGCAGTCCTACACGCGAACCAAGGCGAAGAACTATGAGGAGTTCAAGCAGACGATGGAACTGCACACAAACTCGTCGAACAACACGATCTTCGCGGACGCCGACGGCGACATCGCTTATTTTCACGGGAACTTTATTCCGAAGCGCGATCCCAAATTCGACTGGACAAGGCCGGTGGACGGCAGCGATCCGGCGACCGACTGGCGCGGCCTGCTGTCCATCGACGAGACGCCGAAATTGCTGAACCCGGCGAGCGGCTGGCTCTACAACAGCAACGACTCGCCGTGGTCGGCGGCGGGCCCGAGCAGCCCGAAGAAAGCCGACTATCCGGCTTTTGTCGATTCGGGCGTTGAGTCTGCGCGCGGACTGCACGCGGTCAGAGTCCTGCGAGACAAAAAAGATTTCACGCTCGACTCGCTGATCGCGGCGGCCTACGACAGTTATCTGACCTGGTTCGAAAAGCCGATCCCCGCATTGGTCAAGGCGTGGGACCAGACGCCTGCGTCCGACCCTCTCAAAGCGAAAACGTCCGAACAAATCGCGCTGCTGCGCGCGTGGGATCTGCGGTGGTCGGCGACGTCCGTTCCGACATCACTCGCCGTGTTCTGGGGAGAAGATATTCAGCGCAGGGTGAGACGCGCCGGCTTGTCCGCCGTGGACTACATCGCCGGCGAAGCCACGGCGGAACAATTACTACAGTCTCTCTCGGCGGCCTCTGACAAACTCGCGGCCGACTTTGGAACCTGGAAGACGCCGTGGGGCGACATCAATCGCTTTCAGCGTCTGACCGACGACATCGTTCACCCGTTCACTGACGCCGGCCCCAGCATTCCGGTTGGCTTTACGTCCGGGATCTGGGGATCGTTGGCCTCGTTCGGCGCGCGTCCGTATAAGGGGTCGAAGAAGATTTACGGGACCAGCGGCAACAGCTTCGTGGCCGTCGTCGAGTTCGGCAAGAGCGTGCGAGCCAAAGCCGTGACCGCCGGCGGAGCGAGCGGCGATCCGTCGTCGCCCCACTTCAATGATCAGGCGAAACGCTACTGCGCGGGCGATCTGAGGGACATGTATTTCTACCGCACGCAACTCAAGGGTCACACTGAGCGGGAGTATCATCCGGGGAACTAAATCGAAACAGGAAACATCGGGGCGCCGAATGATTCTGCAGAATCGCCCAGACGGCGTTCAGAGTACCGCCTTTAGGCGGCAGCGGCGGCTTTAGCCGCACAACCTGGCTCGTAAACGAGCCGCTGCCGCCTAAAGGCGGTACTCTGAACGCCGTCTGCCGAAACCGCAGTTCCTAACGCGTGGGAGGAGCGTTCAAGATGAGCAAGCGATCGCAAAAGGAAAAGGCGGAGGCTTTGCTGTCTCTCCACAGGGACGGTGGCCTGCTGGTATTGCCAAACATTTGGGATCCGATCGGCGCGCGGATTCTTGAAGCGAAGGGCTACCCGGCTGTCGCGACCGCCAGCGCCGCGGTGTCGGCGTCTCTTGGTTACCAAGATGGGGAGAAGATCAATCGCTCGACGCTGATTGATGTTCTTGGGCGCATCGCGCGCAGTGTGGATGTTCCGGTGACCGCCGACATCGAAACCGGCTACGGCGAATCCCTGTCAGAGCTGGAACTGACGGCGCAGCAAGTGATCGAATCAGGCGTCGTCGGCGTCAACATTGAGGACAGCCTGGAGAAAGGGGCCGGCCTGCGAGCAATTGAGGAGCAGTGCCAGAGGATCTCAACTCTCAGACAGGTTGCGAATCGCCACGGCGCGCATCTCGTAATCAACGCCAGGGTCGATAGCTTCGTGGCGCCCTCGTTCGCGGATGGCCGGCGAGCGATGGAGGAAGCCGTGGTGAGAGCGAGAGCTTACGCCGCGGCCGGGGCAGACTGCATCTATCCCATCGGCCCGGGGGATGAAGCGACAGCGCGTATGCTCCGGGACCGGATTGAATCTCCGATCAACATACTTGGGGGACCGACCGCCGCGCCACTTCCCGTGTTGCGGGAGATCGGTATCAATCGAGTCAGTTTCGGTCCATTCGTGTTCCGTTCGTGTCTGAGGAAATTTGTGGACGTTGTCGAAGGTTTAAGCGCCAATGGCGATTACGCCAGTCTCGGCAATCTGATGTCGCGTGATGAGGTCTCCGAATATCTACGCAGTGGGCATGAGTAGCCTCTGGCGTAACGTATTAAGAATTCGTGTAATACGGCAGGTTTCAGGTGGACGAATAGCCACAGAGTATACAGAGAGCGCCGCAGGACATAATGATTTCTCTGTGACCTCTGTGACCTGCGGTGGCTAACAGTCTTCATATGTTTGAAAACCGGTATACTGCGCTTCGTGTCCATTCTGGCCGAAGAGAAAAACCCCGCGAGGAGAAAAACAAATGATGCGTTCTCTGATTTTCGCGATGACAGGCCTTCTCCTGGCCGCTCAGAGCAGGCCTCCTGCATCGCCCGCCGAGCAGCCCTTCACCGTGGTTGAATCATCCATCCGCGAGATGCAAACGGCGATGGCGGAACGCCGCGTCACCGCGCGCGAGATCGTTCGGCAATACCTCACGCGCATTGGCGCCTACGAGGACAAGCTCAATGCGGTGATCGTCGTGAACCCTCACGCGATCGAGGAAGCTGAAGCCCTCGATCGCGAGCGCGCGCAAGGCAAGCTCCGCGGGCCGCTGCATGGCATCCCCATCGCCCTCAAAGACAATATTCACACGACCGACATGCCGACCACCGGAGGCGCGCTCGCGTTTGATGGACTGGTTCCGCCTTACGAAGCGACACTCACGAAAAACCTGCGTGAGGCTGGCGCGATCATCATCGCCAAGACCAATCTGACAGAGTTGGCCAACTGGGTGGCGACCGGCATGCCGGCGAACTACAACGCGCTCGCCGGGCACGGGTTCAATCCGTATGATCCGCGGCGCGACCCACGCGAGGCCACCTTCGACGGGCGTCCGGCGCTGTTCACCGGAGGGTCGAGTTCGGGCGTCGGAACCGCCGCTAATTTCTGGGCGGGGAACGTCGGCACCGAAACCTCCGGCTCGATTCTGAGCCCGTCAAATCAGAATATGCTCGTCGGTATCAAACCGACCATCGGCCGCGTCAGCCGCTACGGCGTCATTCCCATCACCGCCGACCAGGACACCCCCGGCCCGATGGCCAAGACGGTCGCCGACGCCGCGATCATGCTCGGCGTCCTTGAAGGCGCGGCGGCGGATCCCAACGACCCGGCGACTTCGAAGTGCTCGCGCGTCCCGGGCGGCGACTACACGAGGTACCTCAACCGCGAAGGGTTGAAGGGAGCGCGCATCGGAATACCCCGCGCGTTCTTCTACGACAAGTTCACGCCGCCGGGGGCCAAAGAGCCGCGCGGGGGGCTCGATCCGGCGCAGGCTAAGGTCATGGATGAGGCGATTGCGATCCTCAAGCAGCAAGGGGCTGTCATCGTCGATCCGGTAGAGATTCCGAGCATCGTGTCAACCGATCCGCAAGAAAACTTCCTGCTCTGGAACGTCTGCTCGGGTCTGGACAATGCAAAAGGCAAGGACGCCGCGTGTTCGATTGTTTTCAAATACGGAATGAAGCGGGACTTCAACAAGTGGCTGGCCTCGCTCGGCGCCGCGGCCCCGGTGAAGACGCTCACCGAATTGCGACAATGGAACATCGCGCATCAGCGAGCGGGCTCGCTCAAGTACGGCCAGGCGTTGCTGGACATCTCGGACGAGATGAATGTTGAAACTGACGCCGCGCGCTACCGGGCCGATCGAGAAAAAGACTTGCGGCTCTCGGCGACCAATGGCATCGACGCGGCGATGAAGAAATATCAGCTCGACGCTCTGTTATTCCCCGGCCCGAGCAGCGCGGCCATCGCCGCGAAGCCCGGCTACCCGACGATCATCGTGCCGTTCGGCTTGATTCCGAACGCGCCGCTTGCGCCGGCCCCGCCGTTCCCCGAAAGCTTCGCGGCAAAACCCGCGCCGTTCGGAGTGGGCTTCACAGGCTTAGCTTGCAGCGAGCCTCGGCTGATTGAGCTTGCGTATGCGTTCGAGCAAGCGACGAGACGCCGCGTCCCTCCGCCGTCTGCGCCGTAGCGACGAACAGGACTGAATCAAACGATACCGTGTCAGTCTTTCCATCAGGCATGTATCTGAAGCGTGCGCATAAATCGAATCTGCGGAGCCTTTGGAGTGCGGGCGCTCGGGACCGCTTTGGTAGTCCACTCCGATACTGCGGCAATGATAGAAGGAAGCCTACGGTGTCTCTTGTACTGGGAGTTCGCAGAATCCGGAGATGACTACCAAAGCGGTCCCGAGCGCCCGCACTCCAAAGGCTGCCGCCAGTTCATAACGAGTTGGGATTCTCGCCTTAACTCGAAACCTCATCAAAGAGCGTCGGTTGTGAGTGTTCGGGTACTATGAAGTTGCTCAATCCCACACCGACCAAACGGAATCGTTGATCAGGGGCCGCTGCGACGCGTTCCCGCAACGAGAGCGCAATCGCCGTTAACTCCTCGCAGGTGGCGGGAGGGCTCGGCGGCGTATGGCTGCGCGTCATGACGTTGAAGTCGCTCGTCTTCAACTTCAGTACGACCGTTCGCGCGATACGCGATTCTTTCCTCGAAGCCGCCCACACCTTTTCGGCCAGACGCCGAATCAGCCCCTCTGTCTCAGAAAGCGGCAGGTCACGTTCGAAGGTGTCTTCAGCGGAGATCGACTTCGTTGGCCTGTTGGACACTACCGGATTGTGGTCAACGCCGTTCGCCAGTTCATATAGACGACGGCCATACCTGCCGAACTCGCTTTCAAGCGCCTCCAGACCAAGTCCGCTGAGGTCCCCGACAGTTACTATGCCTAATCCCTTCAATCGGATTTCCGTGACTTTTCCCACGCCGGGAATCCGGCTCACGGGGAGCGGCTGGAGAAACGCGCTCACTTCGCTCGGCTGGATCACAAAGAGTCCGTCCGGCTTGCGCCAGTCAGAGGCGATCTTCGCGAGGAACTTGTTCGGCGCGACTCCGGCGGAAGCGGTTAGGTTGATCTCCTCTCGAATCTGGCGCCGAATCAGCTTTGCCACTCGAGTGGCGGTGGGCAAACCTAGCTTGTTCTCTGTCACGTCGAGGTAGGCTTCGTCGAGCGAAAGCGGCTCTATCATATCCGTGTGCCGCGAAAGGATCTCTCGCACCGCGCGCGAAGCGGCCTTGTACCGCTGGAAGTCGGGAGGAATAAAGATCGCGCCGGGACAAAGCCGCGCCGCTCGAACCGCGGGCATGGCGGAGCGAACGCCGAACCGCCTGGCCTCGTAGGAGGCGGCGCACACGACGGAACGATTTCCGCGCCACGCGACGATGACTGGTTTGCCGCGCAAACTCGCGTCGTCACGCTGTTCGACGGAAGCGTAGAACGCGTCCATATCGATGTGCACGATCTTTCGAAGAGGCGTCTCCGGGTCAGGTTCGAGTTCGATCTCGTTTCGCTTCATGAAGAAGGCTTCTGGCGGCGGCGCGCGCCGCCGCGGTTGCAAAATCGCGCTTCGATTCCATGCGAATTATAGCTCGCGACATTGAAAAGTTAACCTGCGCCGAATAAGTACCGCGAGCGGTGGCGAGCATGGCTCCCGAAGTAGGCTACTGGCGGGAGCCATGCTCGCCACCGCTCGCGGTACTTATTCGGCCGGAGACCGTTGCGATTGTTGACAGACGAAACTGAGCGAGATCATAATTCGGCGTCCTTCATATTTGTACCGTCCTTTATTTACAATCTTTGAACAGTGGGCTGGTAGCGCTCGTTTAGCTCCCAGCGATATACAAACAATTCAGCTTCGACTCTTAGCTGAAGGCTTATAACCAATTGACAACTACTCGGAGCGTAAGCTCTCCCGGAACTCGCAGAGGAGCCTTCATGTCGCGCTGCGACGCCCGGAAACAATGAAAAGCGCAGTTCGTAGTCCCGCCTTTAGGCGGAAGCGGTTGGGCGTCACGGAATAGGTCTGCGTCTGACGCTTCCGCCTAAAGGCGGGACTACGAACTGATTCTCTCAGGAGGAACAAGCTCATGGCTGTTTCGCGGAGAAACTTTATCAAGGTAGCCGTCGCCGGCGCCGGTGGAGTCGTCGCCTTCGGCTTCGACCTCGCTCCGGCTTACGCCGCCGTCCGCGAGTTGAAGATTGCGCGCACGACCGAGACGCGATCGACCTGCCCCTACTGCGCGGTCAGTTGCGGCGTGATCATCCACACGCTCGGCGACAGGGCCAAAAACGTCACAGGCGCCACCGTCGTCCACGTCGAGGGCGACCCCGACCATCCGATCAATCGCGGCACGCTCTGCCCCAAAGGCGTCACGCTCAAACACGACATCCTCGGCAAAGGTCGCTTGACCCGCCCGCTTTACCGCGCCCCGGGCTCCGATCGTTGGGAGGAGAAGAGCTGGGATTGGATGATCGACGAGATCTCCAGGCGGATGAAGAAGACGCGCGATGAAAGCTTCGTCGAAAAGAACGCCGCCGGGCAGACTCTCAATCAATGCCAGGGCATCGCGATCGTCGGCGGCTGTACCGACAACAACGAGGTCAACTACCTGCTGACCAAATGGACGCGCACGCTGGGGGTCGTGCACACCGACAACCAGGCCCGGCTTTGACATGGCCCCACGGTGTCCAGTCTGGGCGCCACATTCGGTCGCGGGGCAATGACCAACAACTGGGTCGACATCAAAAACGCCGACGTGATCCTGGTCATGGGAGGCAATCCGGCGGAGAACCATCCGTGCGGATTCAAATGGGCGATCGAGGCCAAGAAGACGCGCAACGCCAAACTCATCTGCGTGGACCCGCGCTTCAACCGCACCGCGGCCGTCTCTGACCTCTATGTCCCGATTCGCGCGGGAACGGACATCGCCTTCCTGGCGGGCGTGATCAACTACATGCTCGCCAACAACCACATCCAGCGCGAATACGTCGCCAATTACACCAACGCTTCCTTCATCGTCAAAGAGGGCTTCACGCTGCCGGGCGATAATGACGGCCTGTTCTCCGGCTTCGACCCGGAAAAACGCGCTTACGATAAATCGTCGTGGGGCTATGAACTCGGCCCCGACGGCTACGCCAGGGTCGATATGACGCTCGAGAACCCGCGCTCGGTCTATCAACTGATGAAGCGCCACTACTCGCGCTACACGCCGGAGATGGTGGCCAACATCTGCGGCTGCACGAAGGAGCAATTTCTGAAGGCCGCCGAGATCATCAGTTCGACCTACCTCCCGAACAAGGCGGGGACGATGTTGTATGCGCTGGGCTGGACGCATCATACTTCGGCCGTGCAGAACATACGCGCGGCGGCGTCATTGCAGTTGCTGCTAGGAAACATCGGCATGCCCGGCGGCGGCGTCAACGCGCTGCGCGGCCATTCCAACATTCAGGGCGCGACCGATATGAATCAGACGCACACGCTGCCCGGCTATCTCAAAATGCCGCAACCCGCGCATCAGACCTTGAAAGATTACCTCGAAGCCAACACGCCGAAGAAGTTGCGGCCCAACTCGATGAACTATTGGGAGAACATCGATAAGTTTCTGGTCTCGCAGCTCAAGGCCTTCTTCGGCGGAGCGGCCACTCCGGAGAATGAATTCGGCTACGCCTGGCTGCCGAAGATGGACCGCGATTATTCGTGGACCTACATCTACGACGACGCGTATCGCGGCGGCGTCAAAGGCCTGGTGACCTTCGGCATGAACCCGGTGGGCAACGGCCCGCATTCGAAGAAGATGATCCGGGCGCTCGCCAAGCTCGATTGGATGGTGGTGGTCGAGAATTTCGAGACCGAGACCGCCATTTTCTGGAGATCGCCGAAGAAGTACGAAGGGCCGGAGACGAAGGAGATCATGACCGAGGTCTTCATGCTGCCGGCGGCCAACTTCGCGGAGAAGGACGGCACGTTCACCAACTCGGCGCGCTGGCTGCAATGGAAGTGGAAGGCTCTGGACCCACCAGGCGCCGCCAAAGCTGACCAGGAGATCATCGCGCGGATAGCGCTGAGATTGAAAGAACTCTACGCGAAGGAAGGCGGCAAGCTGCCGGAACCGGTGGTCAATATGTCGTGGAATTATTCCGACCCGGCGAACCCCAACCTCGAAGAGGTCGCCCGCGAGATCAACGGCAAAGCGCTCGAAGATTTCAAGGACGAGAAGACCGGGACGGAGTACAAGAAGGGGCAACAGTTGCCGGGGTTTGCGGCGCTGCGCGCCGACGGCAAGACGCTGTGCGGCAACTGGATCCATTCGGGCTACTTCACCGAAGCCGGCAATCTGGCGCAGAGGCGCAATCCGGCGGATACGAGCGGGCTGGGCTACTATCACAACTGGGCCTGGAATTGGCCGGCCAATCGCCGCGTGCTCTACAACCGCGCGGGCGCAGATCCGAATGGTAAGCCGTGGGACCCGAAGCGCGCCGCCCTGGTGTGGAACGGCGAGCGGTGGGTCGGCGATGTGCCGGACATCAGGCCTGACTCCAAACCGGAAGAGGGCCTCGGGCCGTTCATTATGAACGCCGAAGGAGTGGGCAAACTCTACGCCGTGGAGATGAACGATGGCCCGTTACCCGAACATTACGAGGCGTGGGAGTCGCCGGTGGAGAATCCCCTGCATCCGAAAGTCAGCTCGAATCCGGTCACGAAGACCTTCAAGACCGATCAGGACGTTTACGGCAAGAAGGAGCAATTCCCGATTGTCTGCACGACCTATCGTCTGACCGAGCATTTTCACTACTGGACCAAGCACCAGAACATCCTCAATCATTTGCAGCCGGAGTTCTTCGTCGAAATACCCGAAGGGCTGGCGCAGGAGAAAAGTATCAGGAGCGGAGACCAGGTGAGGATCAGTTCAGCGCGCGGCTCGATTGAAGGCAAGGCGATGGTGACCAAGCGGATGCCGGCGCTCAAGGTAAATGGCCAGACGGTCTGGCAGATCGGTTTCCCGATCCACTGGGGATTCGCCGGCAGGTCGGACGGCCCGCTGGCCAATACGTTAACGCCGACCGCGCTCGATCCCAACTCATCAACTCCCGAGTACAAGGCTTTCCTTGTCAATCTGGAGAAGGCGTAATGAGAGTGGGCAGTGGGCAGTGGGCAGTGGGCAGCGAGCAGTAGAGAAGTATCTGCTGCCCACTACCCACTATCCACTGCCCACTCTGCCTGCTATTTCCGAGAAAGTGACTGCATATGCCAAGCAACATGGAATTCAAACGCATCTCCGCGAGTCCTGCTCCGGCCACGGGTGTGCGCGAAGCCACGCAGGTAGCCAAGCTCATCGACACGACGACCTGCATCGGATGTAAGGCCTGTGAGGTTGCGTGCCAGGAATGGAATGATCTGCTGGGGATCGACGAGGCCGCGGGGCCGGCGCATATCGAGTTCGGCTCATATCAAACCCAGCCCGATCTGACCGCCAACTTCTGGAACCTGATCCGCTTCAACGAGCACGTCGAGAGGAACGCCGACGGCGGCGAGAGCCTGCACTGGCTGATGGCGAAAGACCAGTGCCAGCATTGCGCCGAGCCGGGCTGTTTGGAGGCCTGCCCGTCTCCGGGGGCGATCGTCCAGTATGCCAACGGCATCGTGGACTTCCAGCAGGAGAATTGTATCGGCTGTGAGTATTGTGTGACGGGCTGCCCGTTCGACATCCCGCGGCTGAACAAGCGGACCAAGAAGGTCTACAAATGCACGCTCTGCTCCGACCGCGTCTCCTATGGCCTTGAACCCGCTTGCATCAAGGCATGCCCGACCGGCTGCCTGCAGTTCGGTACGAAAGAACAGCTCGTCCAGATCGCCAATCATCGCGTCGATCAATTGAAAGCCGACGGCAGGCCGAAGGCCGGAGTTTACGACCCACTCGGCGTCGGCGGGACCGGCGTGATCTACGTGCTGGAGTTTGCCGACAGGCCTGAGCTCTATGGTCTTCCGAAAGACCCGACAGTGCCGCGGACGATCACGATCTGGAAAAAAGTCCTCAAACCTCTAGGTTCGCTGGCGATGGCCGGCGCGCTCGTCGGCGCGGTCTTTCATTACCTGCGCTTCGGACGTAACGAGGCTCCGGACCTGCCTAAAGACAAGAGAGAGGAGGTCAAATCATCATGAACAGTCATCCACTGACGCGGCCGGCGGTAGAACCGCTCGGTCAGGCTGAGATCGCCGCGATTGCGCGGAAACAGGAAGATGTGATGGTCAATGATGAATTGATCGTGCGCCACAAGGCCGGCGTGCGCCTCGCCCACTGGACGTTGGCGGTCTTCTTCTTCCTGGCGATGCTCACCGGCTTTGTCATCTACACGCCCTATTTTGCCGGGCTGGCGGGAGTGTTCGGCGGCGGCGCGATGGCGCGTTTTCTGCACCCGTGGTTTTCACTCGGCTTCGTCATCGGCGTGGCGTTTCTGTTCGGCCACTGGCACGCGCGGATGATGAGCGAACCCGGCGATCAGGAATGGCGAAAAAATTTCCGCTCCTATATGCGATATGAGATGGAACTCAAGGAAGTGGGCAAGTACAATGCCGGTCAGAAACTCTTCTTCTGGTCGGTGATTCTGGGCGCTTCGGCTTTCCTGCTCTCAGGCATCGTGATGTGGTTCCCGAGCTCGTTTCACTGGTCTCTGCGGTTGCTGGCCTATTGGGCGCACGAAATCACCTTCATCGGCTTCGTGGTGGGCGTCATCTATCACGTCTACATGTCAACGACCGCCATGCCCGGCACACTGCGCGCAATGACGCGCGGGACAGTGACCCGGGCCTGGGCGCGATGGCATCATCCGCGTTGGCACCGCGAGGTGAGTGGGAAGCAGGAGTAACGGGGGGGGATGATCGCAAAATATTCCTGGGAAGATCGTATTGAACGCGCGCGGCAATTGGCTTCAGGTTTGGCGCATGCGAAGGAGATTCTGAGGTTCTACGCCGAAATCCTGCAGTGGCAGCAGGGCGTCTTCAACTTTCTCGCCGAGCGATCGCAACAGCGACCGCTCAGCGGCGCATTCGAAAGTGATCATCCCCTCTTGATTGAGAGCTTCGGCTCGCTGCTCTACCTGGTTGGCGCCCGAGGTTCGGAAGCGCTCGCCGGGCAGGCGGGTGAAATAGCGGCGGAGCCTGAGAGTTGGCGCGAGACGCTCACCGCTTATTGGAACGGCGCCTCGAATCCCGAGGAGAGTTTTTTTGCGCGCGCATGCTTGCAACCCTATCTCGAATTGCTCGCGCGTGAGCGAACGCCGCCGCTCGATTCCCAGATCAACGCCACCGCCGCTCAACAGCGAGCCACGCTCGACGGGGCGCCTGCCGACCGCTTGTGCCCATTTTGCGGGCGCAATCCACAACTCGCATTTCTCTCCGCCGATGTTTCCGCGCCCGGCCTGGTAGAAGGCAGCGTGGATGGAGGACGTCGCTTCCTGATGTGCGGCGATTGCGGCGCCGTCTGGCCCTTTCAGCGCATCGCGTGCCCATCCTGCCTCGAGGTAGGCGTGCGAGTCGAATGTTGTGACACTTGCCGGCGCTACCTCAAATCCATTGACCTGACAAAAGACGCGCGACTCGTCCCGCTCGTCGATGAGCTGGCCGCAATTCCGCTCGATCTCTGGGCGCGCGAGCAGGGCTATCGTAAAATTCAGCCGAACCTGGCGGGCATGTGAAAACCTTATTGGAAGGTTGCGAAAAATTCCGCGTCGGATTGCGCGAAAGCCAGCGCACTGCAATACAATGACTGCAAAATCACAAGTTGAGGATCAGAGACCATGAAAAGAATGTGTCTGCTTCCGGCTTTGCTCATAACGTTAGTAAGCGTGAGTTTGCCAATCTTGCTTCGCGCGCTGGCTGAGTCGACGCGTCAAAACGAACTTAGTCGCCAGGAAACAGATCCCGGCGCGCCCAAGTTCGTGTCATTTCCCAGTGGCGACCTGACCCTTCATGGTTTTCTTTACAAACCCGAAGGGGACGGCCCGTTCCCGGCGATTATCTGGAATCACGGCAGCGAGAAACTCCCAGGCCAACAACCCGAACTCGCCAGATTTTATACGAAGCAGGGCTTCGTGTTCTTCACGCCTCACCGCCACGGCCAGGGCCGGTCTCCCGGCGCCTACATCGAGGACCTCATCGAAAAGTATGCGGCGACCGAGAAAAACCGAACCTCGGTTGGGAAGTACGTGGTGAAACTCGCCCCCTTCGCCCCCGCCGCAAAATCGTGGGCCAACACTGAATTGCGGAAGCGATTGCTCGAAGCCGTCCGGGACGCCAAGTCGCCATTGTTTCTCATTCAGGCGCAGAATGATTACAGTCTCGGTCCGAGTGAGGGTCTCGGCCCGGTGATCAAACGAAAAGGCCCTCCAAACCAGGCGAAGGTCTATCCGCCCTACGGAACTACCCCTCAAGAGGGGCACTATGGCTTTGCGACGAAAGAAGGCGGCATCGCCATCTGGGGATCGGAGGTTCTCGACTTCTTCCGGGCGGCGAGTCGATAGGGCCAGGTCATTGTCGCCATGAGGAAAGCCATTAAACGACAGCAGCCTGGATCTGTTATTACTGCGCCGCCAGAAGCAACCCGCGCAAACTACACTGGATCGGTTTGCGATTGCGTGTACTGGGAAGTGGCGCGATCTCCGGTACGGTACGGGGAGCGTCAGCGACCTGAGCATTGATCATGTGGTCACATGATCAATGCTCAGGTCGCTGACGCTCCCCGTACCGTACCGCTTGCCGCCAAGTACAAACATTTGCAAACTGCCATAAGGAGACAAACCGATGTTTGGAAAGATTCTCATCGCCCTGACGTTCACATGCGCTCTTTGCGTAAGCGCGACGGCGCAGGACGCCAAAAGCGTTCTCGAAGCGACAATCAAGAACATGGGCGACATCAAATCCGCTCAGTATTCCGGCAGTGGCGCTCAGTTCAACCTGGGGCAGAGTGTGAGTCCCGATGCGCCGTGGCCGCGCGTCGAACTCAAGAGCTTTA
>WNFZ01004520.1_pt1 | contig 14783 bp, 18 predicted proteins | sample 5400081 | NCBI WGS metagenome assembly WNFZ01 (sample SAMN13153365, study PRJNA577476) | soil metagenome | isolation source: 80 cm soil or saprolite under grassland replicate 1 | place: USA:California | collected 2016-06-15 | reverse complement strand
AGACCAAGAACCAATTACCAATGAGTTTTGGTACGGGTTCCTAAATTGCAATGCTAGCATTATCAGTTCCACCGAACCCGAATAAAATTTGCATTTTTTATAAGTATATGCTGTAAATAATATATATAATTTACACGGTAGGAAATATGTTACTAATTAAAGATATAGCCTATCGTTCAATTTCGAGTCACCAATCTCCAAGATTGAATGTAACTAACAAAGCAGATCTATAGTAACTTCCTATTTCCTTGGAACTCTTACTTTTTTGTCAGATCTTTTTTCGAATGCAGTGCATTAGCCTGGTGTTTCTTTCTCATTTGGCAAATACAACAATTCAATATTTTGAAGAATAGTCAAAGCAAACCATAAATAATTATTCAGCAATAAATACTCAAGTCATGAAAATAATTAACGCTCATCCAGGTATGAGTGAAGCTATGACACAAGCGAAACAAAAAATTTTATTGAAAATACTAAAAATACTCTTCTAATTCGTATAGGTTTAATAGATGAGAGAGGAGAGCCAAAAGTAACTCCACTTGCCTATTACTTTGATAATGCGAATAACAAAATGTACATTACTACACTTAACACCTCTAAGAAAGTTGATTATTTACGAAAGAATAATATCATAGGATTTTGTATCGACGATCCCACCCCTCCATTCAAAGGAGTTCAAGGTAAGGCAGAAGTCAAAATTCTTGAAGATATTAATGCAAACACTGAATTAGCTAAAAAGATGATGATCAAGTCCACAGGGAGTCTTGACAACCCTATCGCAAAATGGCTGTTAACCGAAATTGAGAAGGGAAATGAAGTGATATTGGAGATTACTCCTAAGTATTTTTCAACTTGGAGAAGTGCAATTCCATCAACACTTACCTGAAATTATTATTTTATGCTCTCTCTTTAACCCATCATGTCTTACTGAATCTACTATGAAAATATTGATACCATAATTAGTAAATTAATCTAAGGTTTAAAATTTAATTATTGACAAAGCAATTTATGAAGATAATGAGGATAAGGTGGGTTGGTATCATGCCAGTCAACAACCATTACGCAGGATTTGGAGTGGCAACTGCCCATGTTTAGGTTGATGAATGGTTTACCTTCTGCAGAATGTGGAGGTGACAAAGAAATCGACACTGCTGTTGAATCAAAGCACTCAGGACAAGAAGAAAAGAGCAGGACCTGCTCAAGTTTAGAGAAACACCATATTAGATTATTCCAGGTAATTCAGCAAAATTAGTTCTCTTGATGCTAAGAGTGCTTAGAGCGGTTGCTTAGAGCGGTATGTTTGTCCATTGTCGGTGCTTACTGTATTGTACCTCAAAGTATAATAAAGAAATAACACTATTTGGTACTTGCTATTCGGATGCTAACCAATGATATTATGAACTATTATGCAATTTTAGGAGTACCCCCATATGCTAAATATCGAGAAATTAAGGCTGCATATAGGCGTCTAGCCTTGAAGTATCATCCAGATAGAAATAGTTCGCCTATTTCTGAAAATACTATAAAAATAATAAATGCTGCTTTCGAAGTTCTTTCAGATAGAGATAAAAGAAGACAATACGATGAGAATGCAATTTTTAATGGAGCACATAAGAAAAAGTATCAAACTCAATCGTATTCAACTTCTTCTCATGTTAATAGTAATAATACTGTTTATTCTGATTCTGGTCGTACCAGTGGTGATGACGAGTATCATGATACCTATGTAATAAACAGGAATAGAAATGAAACTGATGTCAAATCAGAAAACGAATCGTCAATAACGAGTATCTCTGGTATATCAAAAGGTCGTTTTCATATAATTATAGAACCTACACTATGCATGGCTTTTGGAAGCTGTGAGACACTTGCTCCAAATGTATTTGTAGTTGACAAGGATAAAATGATAAATCCAAAGGCAAAGTTGAAGTCAGAAACTGGTGATGATTTTGAAAAAATACTTGCTGCAGCTCAGACATGTCCTACAAAAGCAATTATAATTAGAGATAGATATACTGGCAAACAGATTTATCCTTGATTCAGTTTTTCTAAAGTGCCATAAATCTAATCGCCTTGGGAATGGAGTTTTAACGGTTTTGAGCTAAAGATTTGTGATTGCATACACTAGTGTCTTGTATCACACCTCACTTGTTACAACATCTATTTTAGAAAGACAGAAAAAAAGCAGGTTACAAAATTAGAATGCTAGCGTTATCAGTTCCACCAACCCGAATAAAATTTACACCTTTCTAATTTTTCCTTGTAAACATTATAAAATACCTCAATGTAGAAATTCGTTACTAAGTAAAGGTATAAATGTGAGCCACAAATCTTGATTGCCAACATTTTGAATCTCAATTAGAGTAATATACAATTTCGTTTTGTTCTAGATTATTGTGTCAACATGTTAATATAGTAAATTTACCAGTTCAAATATATGAAATACAGAAGCAGAACAGAAATAGTGTCGATGATTCTAGAAGCAGCAAATGGTGGTGCAACAAAAACAAGAATCATGTACAAAGCCTTCCTTAGCTATGCTCAATTAAAAGAATATCTTTCTGTACTTATTGAAAATAATTTGCTCGAATATTTAGAAGGTACACAAACCTACAAAACCAATGAAAAAGGATTTAACCTCTTAAGGATGCATAACGAAATAGGAGAGCTTCTACAAACACCAATAAGAGAGTCAAGAATAGAATAAAATAAAAAGTGGTGGGTTCAAATTTCAGAATTCTAGCATTATCAGTCCCACCGCATCCGCACCTTCAGAAGTACTCTAAAAGCATCAGTTACCAATATTGGTAAAAATATACTGCTATCGAGCAATTTCTTTTGTTAACTTATTTATATGTTAATTATAACTTTAGTTAGTATTAATATAGCAAGCTTATCATAAACGACTGTCACAGCCTAGACATATTTCTTAATTTTTGTCATTTAATTCGTTAGCTATTATTACAAAACGACCCAAATTTTGCATTAACTCATTTAGAGTAACAATATTACTTTGAACATCGATAATTAATATGCAATGGAATTAAGGATTTTTTCTTTTTCTATCTCATAATGGACCACTCACAGTGGGTAAACCAAGAGCAACAGTTACGAAATAGGAGACTATCCATATTATGACGGCAATAATAGCAGCCCTAGTCCAGCTAAGTCCGTATAATCCCTTTAATGCCAATAGCCAAGCTATGCCTCCCACTACAAGTGCCAATAATCCATGACCAAAGAGATAGTATACAATAACCCAAACTACTGCTCCTATTACAGCTGTTATGAATGCTTTTCCGAGGTTTGTTCTTCCTCTAAATAACTTGGTTACAATGAAGATTACGATTGTTGAGATAACTAAACCTATTACGAAAATGACAGCCGGATTATCTATTTCTAATGATGCCATTGTGCCCTAGTTTATTGTCAGCTAGAATAAAAAGTTATAGAGACCCCTCATTAATACTTTCAATCTGAAAAACCATAATGATCAATTATAAAGGAAACAAAAAATAATGAACATGGTAAAAAGCAGTTTAGAATAGCCGTTTATAGAATAGTTAATGGTTACGTGTTGTATCACCCTCCCATATCATGCGAATTCCATTACTTGATACTGTAATAGATGGACATTCTGAGATTCCAGCATTGCCTAGCGGCTGCATTACTATATAAAGTAAAGTAAAATCGACTTAAAAAGAAAAACAATTATGGTAAAAAAATTAGGATTTAAGTCTACTTTGCGAGTTTCACACTATTTTCTTTATCACTACGATCTGCTCACCATCACAGATTTTTATAAACCAGTGTGATTACTAAAATTATTTGCCAGAGGATGATTTCTTATGAATAATGTTAGTCTTGTATCGGATTTATTATAATGTCGTAAAACGGACTTATTTATAAAATCTATTTAAATTATAAAGTTCATAATTATACAATGGATAGTATGAGATGTGAATATTGCAAAAAAAATATCCATTCTCTAAACCAAATTCTAGATATGTTTGTATGCAACGAGTGCTATCATAGACTAATTTCTAAAATATACTATCCAAATGCTATAGAAGCTTAATTCACCTATTCAAGGGCTGTTCAATAAAATTAAAATAAACTCTTTACTATTCTATTTACAGTGGCGTCTAATGAAATAAGTGATAAGTTTCTTTTGAAACTTTTTGATAAAACAGGAGATAAGGAAGGAATTAGATTTTTTGATAGATATCAAATTGGTAGGGAATTAGACTTGAACCTAATCCAGACCGATGATATTGTAGATATTTTGACGTCAGATGGATTTGTAGCCAAGGATGAAGTAATAGGAACTAAGATTCGAATTACTGAAGAAGGTAATAAGAGATTTAGAAATAATCAAATTTAAGTAAATCAGCTTCAGAATTTATCTTAAAAAAGGCAGTAAAGTTGCTCTATAAATAGGATTTAGTGTATTATATTGTATGCCTAAAAGATCCTCTAGTAAAAGATCTAAGGTCGATACAGCGTTATCTGCGAGAACAAAAAAGGCGATAGATTCACTGCCCGAACACGCTCAACATATTTTTCAAAAGACACACGCAAACGCAGTAAAACAATATCAGAATCCTGAAAAAAGACGTGCTGGCAAGAGTCAAAGTGCTGAGGAAGTAGCTCACAAAGCAGCTTGGGCTGCAGTTAAGCAGAAATACAAAAAGCAAGGCGACGAATGGGTAAGAAAGTAGCGAGCAGTGATCTTTCATATGCTCTTAATTAAATGTAAAGATTGTGGAAAGACGATCCCAGCAGGCTATCAGCAAGATAGGCGATCATTTGAAGCAACAAATTTTACAGAACAACTAGAAAAATGTCCAAATTGTGGTAACGTAAGACCGTATTTTAAAGTAAACTATTTCTTTAAAGAAAGTCGAAAGTGATCATTGAACAAGTTAGATGAATACGACAAGGCACCTTCATGATTTCATTTGATTTTTTATACTCAATTGGAATTTGGCGTTCAATAAGCCTTTTACAAATTCTTTTTAGGTTAGTTGAATATAGACAATCTATGTGCAAACGGACCGCGAAGATCTGTAAGAGGTGCAAAACTGAATATTATGAAGATACTGGATATCTGTTTGCGGTTATTGTTTAAGCCTCTTAGATAATTGGGAATAAAATTCAATTTTATTAAAACGTAATTTTAACTGAAGAGCAAATCAAAGTTGATGCTGAAAATGGATCACATACACTAGTGTATTGCATCCCACCGCACTTGGACTAACATCAAAGTCAAAGTAGAGAAAATTGAATTGTTGAATAAATGGTGTTGCGTCCTTCATTCAACCAATGGGTCCATCGGACGCAAGTTTCAATACAGGTGCAAATGTCTTGCCATTAACATTGCTTATTCTGATTACAGGCTCGTTTACGGTTTGATTTCTTTCCCACCAAGAAACTGCCACTCTCCCTTCATCTGCCGATATTTCTACGTCCACTGAATCAGAATTAAGAGTATTGCTGAGATTAACTTTGTCGGTGAATGTTTTGCCTGCATCAGATGACAATCGATACATTACCTCATCGTTGCCCGTTTTATTGGTCCACCATGCAACATAAACATCATTTTCGAATATCGATGTTTGCGTACCTCCCTGAAAATCTCTTTTACTAGTAACTGCATCTACTTGCTGTTGTATTGTTGTGGTTGCTGCTATAATTGCACTACCAAGAGCTATCATTACGATAACATCCAAAGCCAATTTTTTGTTCATAACCAATCTATTAGATAGGTATTATTTCAATCTGTATCAAGTATTAATTTGCACTGAGATTAAAGCCGATGGATGTAAAAATCATTTAGAATTGGATTTACTTCAATGTAGAACGTTTAAAATATAAATAAAATGAGTCTTGTGCTACTATGCCAGGTTTTTTAGTTTAGGTATGTGTTTTATTATCGAAAAGTAATGCAACATTTACTATCAATATCTCTAATTTAATTATTTTTTGTTATATCTTTTTCATTTTCTTTAAAGAGTCCAGCAGCAAAGTAATGTTTATACAATCCACGTTTACTTGATGTTATCCTGACCATTTTTTCTAATTTGTCTAATTGATATTGAACTGTTCCCATTGAAACATTCATTGCCCTTTTGATATGACGTAAGTGACACCCTGGATTATCCTGGATGAAACATAAAAACTTTGTCAACAGTGTCACCAGATTCATCCATTTAGATGAACCCACCCAAAAAGTTTAACGAGTAGTAACGTAGTGAATATCCATATGATAAATTCTCTTGCAAAGATACAATAAGTGCTTTTCAAATCAATCCCTTTATTTATAATGTATTGGTACAAGAGTGTAAGTGATTAATAGCCTCTCCTCTCATAAACGGTAACTTACTGATATACTTGTATCAAATTTCTTATTAATGATGCAATTTACTTTCATCCAATGGAAAATAAGTTAATCTTTACCTTTGTGACATTAATCACATTGATTGTCAGCGTTTTGGTTGTAGCTAGTCTGGGTTCATATAGTCAACAACAAACAGGTATTGGTGTTAATTATGTAATTGCCGCATCAAAAGTGCAAGCACAAACTCCTGCATTTGACACATCCAATTTTCATGATCCACTGAAAATAGACAACAAGTACCACTCTTTGAAGCCGGGCACCATAATGACTTACAAAGGCACTGATGAGGAGGGAAACTCGATGCGGGATATTATCACTGTTACCAACAATACAAAAGAGGTCCAGGGGATACCCACACGCGTCGTTAATGATACTGTCTTTGTGGAAGGAAAATTAGAAGAGACAACAAATGATTGGTATGCGCAAGATGACAAAGGAAATGTATGGTACATGGGAGAGGATACGACTGACTTTACCAACAAGAAAAACCCCCATGAAGGTTCATGGGAATCCGGAGTGAAAGGAGCCGAGGCTGGATTAATAATGCTAGCAGAACCGAAGGTAGGAATTACGTATGACCAAGAGTTCGCCAAAGATGTCGCTGAAGACAAGGCAACTGTTCTGAGTTTGGACAATAATGTCACAGTTCCTTACGGTTCTTATTCGAATGTGATCAAAACTAAGGAGTTTTCAGCACTTGAGCCTGATGTCGTTGAACAAAAATACTATGCAGCCAATGTAGGAGACATCAAGGAAAAAACTCTCAAAGGTAGTAAAGAAGGAATTGAATTAGTAGAAATCAAATGACAGTGAATTAAACGAAGAAACTATAAAAAATCAGAGGAAATTATCAATATTAACAAATTTTTTAATTCTGAAAGATTCGCAGAAAGTTACGAGCACTCAATACAGATGTCAAAAGTATTAAGCTAAATTTTATTGGTAGCAGTTCCAAAAGTGGCAGGGTAAGCATTAAAGAGGTCAAGTTGAATGGAAGATGAGACCAAGAACCATATTACCAATGAGTTTTGGCACGGGTTCCTAAATTGCAATGCTAGCATTATCAGTTCCACCGAACTCGACCTAAACTTTACATCTTTTCAATATATCCCTTGTAAAATGTTATATACAAAAGGATGTAGTCAAAGCTACTTAAAAATGAACCATTATGTGATAGTCCCAATAGTCATCACTCTTCATATAGTTACCATATTTGAATATATATAATAAAAGAAAAGCTAGTATGACGACATATCATAACTGCAATAGAATAAACTAGGATAGAACCAGAGACAAGAGGATTAGTCTGTTCCCCAAGGATTATCGATAACAAATCGCCAAGTTCCGTCAGGCTGTTGACGTAGAACATCTGCAGATTTACCAACTATATCAACATTGTTTGCCATCAGACCCAGTTCCACTGAATGACCACTCGGTAGTTACAAGAGCAATATCGCTAGCATTAAGTACTCTCTTTACCTTGAGGTCCAATTTGCCGTTCATATCAATGAAACTCCGCAAGCTTTCGCGTATATCAGCTGGAGTTTTAGCAAGCTGTCCTGGTTGAGAAGCGAAACATGCGAGAGGTTCATATAATGTCATTAAGGAATCTAGATCTCTTGCATTGATACCTTCTGTTACTGAATTAAATACTTCTTCAGGTGTCATCTTCTTAGACAAATACTGATGTTATAATGCCTGATGCTATAAGTTTATTTATTTGCAGATTTTTTGTGGGATTAGCAGTGGGAGTACTTTATATCAAATCCCTGCGAGGATGGAATAAAACAAGCATATGATTATTTTCAATTAGACTAGTGTGAATTTCCACATGGTTCCCACCGAACCCGAATTATTGTTACTAAACTTAGTAAGGTTATAGAAGGTTTAAAATTTAATCTAAATATTAATTACAAATATTCCTGTTTCAGAGCTACAATGCAGAGCTTAAATAGTTACGTCCTTTTCTAATTAAACGATGTCTAAAATTCAGGTTAGTGCCAAGATGAAAATTCGCGAAGCGATGCTGGAGGGTTTCAAGCGACAAGCAACTGAATGTATCCAGCAAGCCAAGGAAAAGGATCCTGGGACTCTTCAATTCGACTGGTTTATTAGTACTGATAAGAGTGAGTGTGAAATTCGTGAGACGTACGAAAGTTCTGAAGCATTCCTAGCACATCTATCCAACCTTAGTGAGCTATTACGGATACTTTACGAAAAATTTGCTTCTGATCACTCGGTAATAATTTACGGTGATCCTTCACCGGAACTATTAACAAAAGTAAAAGCGAGGGGAGTTGACACAAAGTTCTTCTCCTTCTTGCAAGGACTCTAAATCAAATGAACGGCTAATGACATTATTTCATCGTATACAACTGTAATTTATCTCTCCTCATGTCATTTTTCGAGTTGCAAAATAGTGTCAATTCTGTCCCTCATTCCACCGAAGAAACGATATCAGCTCCATAATTGGACTAGTGTGAATTTCCACATGGTTCCCACAGAACCCGAATAAAATTTACACTTTTCTAATTTTTCCTTGTAAACATTATAAAATACGTCAATGTAGAAATTCGTTACTAAGTATTGATATAAATATGACACAAAAATCTTAATTGTTAGCATTTTGAATCTTGATTAGAGTTATATAGAAATTCGTCTTGTTCTAGCTTATTGTGTCAACATGTTAATATAGTATAATTTTTGAATTTGATACTTGTACTAAAGTATTTTTATATTAAATCCAAATTACACACGTTACTTTTGAAATATGTTCCATTGTTAATATTTATAATTTGTTTTTCAATAATTAATTTGATTTATCTTACTGTCATGTTTTTACCTATAGTCTTAGGAACTACTACCTCTTCAGTAGGGATTCCGGCTGCTAGTTTTAACAAGTCAAAGACATTACGGATTGGAGTAGTTGGTGACATTGACTCCAATCAAGGATTAACAACACAGTTGGAAATCGCTAATCATTATAATGTCCAGGTATTGATTATACCGGGAGATTTTGAATATTCGAATGGAAAGAAGGTGTTATCTAGTCTTCAATCTCATGGATTTACGAAAGAAAATGCTGACATTGTTGTTGGGAATCATGATTCTGGAACAGAAGTTAAGTCGTGGTTAGGTAACAGTCGAACTTTTGGACAGATTAAATTTGATTTTCCTGATGATAAACTTGCTTTGTTCAATATTGATGCAAATATAAAGTTTGATTGTTCCAGTCCACAGTTCGAAATTGTGAAGTCGCAAATCGAATTAAGCAAGGCTTGGTACAAGTTTGCAGTCGTTCATCAACCGTTTGTGACTGTAAAAAGTGTTCATCCTCCTAATGGTGAGTTTGATTGTTACGATCCTCTGTTCAGAGCGGGCAGAATTGATGGCGTATTACAAGCCCATAACCATAACTATCAGAGGTTCAACATTCACGGCTTGATGTACGGTGTGTTTGGTACGGGGACACATGACACCGGTTCCAGCATGTATCCTTTAGAATCTGATACCTGGCAAGGAAACAATTGTTTAAAATGCATTACGGGTGAAAACGGAATTACGATTATAGATCTCCATTTTAACAATATAAATTCAAAACATTTTGTTGGATGGTTCATTGGTATGAACCATGAAGTGCTCGACGGCTTCGAGTCATTTAATCGTCAGTCATGAATTAGTCATAAATTAGAAAGAATAGTTGATAGACTGAATTGAATTGAATTATTTAGTAGTATGTTGTAGAACTCCGATTATGTTCAAGAAGAAAGAATTTATCCCATCCTTATTGATGGGCTTAATATTAGTTGTCGCTCCAACCGCAGTTGTTGTAACCTACGCAGTACCATATTCACACATGGGAGGTAATACGGAAAGGGTTCAAGTTACGGAACTATTGCAAGCATTCAGCAATCAGAAGAAATGAAGTCTCCAACATGGATTTTGTCGGGGCACTGGGGAACCAATCTAATAAACAAGACAAAGACAGATTTCAATCAAACCAACCAACCAAAATTCGACGCAACATTTACGATGGTTATGCTAACGGGTCCGCTAGACACCAGCACCATATATCGAATTATTCTCTTACCAACGTCAAAACTGAAAACGGTATAGCAACCTACAGTGGTCTTGCAACTGTAACAATGAAGGCGGGTCCTGTAGCCAATGTTCCGGTTGAAATAAAGATCATTAACAATAACGGGATATCAAATTGGTTTGACCCCGCCAAGGTTGAAAAGCACTTCGGTGAATCACCAATCTATGGAACCGTTTTTACGAAGAAAGATATGGAAAGTAAAGGATCTTTGGTCCCAAAGGCATAACATGACAATTAAGGGGACTACTACCAATAGCATGTGCTAAGTGTAAGAGTCCGTATTGAAATATTCCCAAATCCAAAAAATGAGATAATTATTTATTGTTTGTTTACCAATGATCTACTACTCACTTGATCAAACTGATGGGAGGCCTCTGGTCTGCATTCCACCTACCTAATCCTCCCGTCACGTTGCAGTCAAACTATTTTTATATTTACGTGGAATGTTTATCTTTTAGGACATGTCTGTTTTCCATTTACGGAATAACAATCTGAGGGTAGAACCTTCTTTTTATCTAAGTCGTTATCTGTATCAGAAATAAAAATGAACCAGACGGAAAATGCTATAGGTACGGCTGAGACTATTATTATTGCTATAATCAACCTTTTTCCAAATAGCCTCCTCATTGAAGTTGATTTGTCAACATCATCGTGAAAACTCATTCAGAAAATTACAAGGTAAAATAACTATTAACGCTTTCATTAAAACCCAATAGAAGCTGATTATTTATCTATCGGTTACGAGTTTAAATAACCATTAACTGGTGGGAGGACTAAGGTCTGCATTCCACCTCTTTAACCTCCCATCAGAACAAATTGAATCTTTGAAAACTTATTTATTTTCTTTAATCATAATTCTATGCCTTCTTTCAATAGTCCATGGTAGTACGGATTGTTTTTATTGACCCAATTCGTCCTCCTATTGGGCTTTAACTTTTTTATAATTTATTGGACTAAACGTTGAACATGTATCAAGTAGTTTTAGAAAATAAATATGATTATGACAATCGTTCATTTGCGTTTTGCCAATCGTGTTACTGGACAGCAACTATTCTTACTAGGATAGAAAGTTACGAATGTCCTGTTTGCCGTGGCGAGAATATTGACTTGATGCCCTTAAACTTGAATGAAAAGTATGAATACCAGTTAGAACCGAATAAGGGACTTGAAATTAACTTTTCGATAAATGAAGACATATTGGATGTAAAGACATAAAATTAGAATATCATTAATCTCGTTTTCGCTCCCAAATATCACTCCTCCCATCGGTAAATCCACCCTCAAGGCCTGTAATTACTAATATTGTTTTAATTTTATTCATTTCTCTTTCTCATGGATGTAGTGCAGGGTATCAGGTTTGCTTATTTCTTGATCACTTATTAACTGATGAGGAATATTCTTATAGATTGCGCTAGAATTAACTGAGGTAAGGACATGTCTAGTAACAACAGGATCGTTAGTGTAGTGGATGACGACATAAGTACTGCTACGTTCTTTCACGAGGCTTTGCGCCAAAATATTGATGGAGTTTCAGTTTTCTCCTTCATCGATTCCGTCAAGGCATTTGAGCACTTTACAGAGAACAGTGAGAACTATACTCTAGTTATTTCTGATCTAAGAATGCCAGGTCTAAATGGTTTAGAATTACTCAAGAAAGTAAAGACTTCAAATCCTAAAGTAAGAACGATATTGATGAGTGCTTATAATTTTGACGAAGAAGAATTGTACCAGCAATATATGAAAGAGGGAGTGATTAACTCAACTATTGAAAAACCTGTGACAATGAATAGGTTATACCAAAGAGTACAAGAAGAATTAGATGTTAATTAAATAGGCATATGAAGAAGCGAATTTTGATAGTCGATGAGGAAAAAGACGTAGGGGGAACTTTCGAAACGATACTCAAAATTATGGATTCGAGATAGATTACTTTACAGATCCGGCAGTGGCTTTGGAAAAGTTCAAACCAAATCTATATGACTTGACGATATTGGATATCAACATGCCTGAAATTAACGGATTCGAATTATATGACCAACTTAAATCACGGGATTCTAGCATCAAGACCCTATTTATAACAGGACTGAATAGTGTAGAGTCTTATAATACACAAAATAGCAAAGTGTACCCCTTAAAGGGACAAAGACATTTCATGGCGAAACCCGTAAGTATAGCATTTGGATAGTATATTTTAGAAACTAGTTTATGATAGCAATCATTACATACGAAAATATCTAAAAATTGATTTAGAGAGTGGATATTTTTCTTACAATAGTCGCATTTGATACTCTCCAATATACTATTATGAACTTTATAATTTAAATGGATTTTATAAATATGTCCTGAATGCTTCTTCAATTACTGTTTGTTGATCGTTAACATACACATGAACACTTATGCTAATGCCTTTAGCAGTTTGTTCTAACTTTAAGGAATGTGTAAATTCTTGTTGTGGTTGGTGTGATTGCAGAGTGAATAAGAGAAGACAAAACAAGAGATACCAGAACAAAACAATTGGTTGTAATCATAATACAACACGAGCGCTGCAATTTTTTCTCCTTGAATTCAAACGATGCAAAGAGATAACTATCTCTACCTTAACAATATCATGGAAAATATGTTAATACTATTTTTTGGCGTAGGACTTTGTGTTATTGCTATTTTTCTCTACCTTTATTTCCACGGATAGTTATGGTCACAGGAGTGGGTGTCATGCAGCTCACAGCTGTCCTTCTGATACAGGCAGTTACATTTGTGGTGATACCGGTAATTTTTCTCAATGTCCAGGCAATGATTCAGATGATAATACCGACAACAATGATGGCGGTGACGCCGCTGCGGCTGACTCGACAACAATCAACAACAAGGAAGAGAAGGAAACAGGCTGGTCTGATATTGAATATCTTAGTGATGCAAACAATAACACGATGGTGGATTACAAAAACCTCTTTGGTCTGAATATTGGCGAAGTCTATAATCCTAACTCTGTCGACAATGCTGACTGGTTCCTTGGCAGCAGCAACTATGAAGACCATGTAGATTACTATCTGATACCGTACAACTACAATTGGCACTTTTACTCTAACATATCTGCACCTTGGTATGGCTGTGAAGCTCAGAGTAAGGCGATGCTTGTGACCGCTAAAAAATACAATGAAACAGGGGATTCCAAATACCTTGAATTTTCCAAAAAAGTATTCAATGGTTTAAATTCTCCTGTTCTAAATCAGGACGGCTGGCTTTTGGGAGTGGTGGCTGAAAATAATAATGCTACAATACTGAACAGTCAGCTGTTTTGCGTTGCGAACTTGATGACTTACTACGAATATACCGGGGACGAGCGAGCGCTGACACTATTCAAGAAGGCTGTAGCCATACTGGAGTAAAATATCAACGACCTATCGGAAGATTGCGGTACCTACTACTCTTTGTCTAAGGATAGGCTTGTATCGCACCAAAAGCATCCAGAATACATTCAGATGCTGGAAAGGTTGTATTTGATGAAGGAAAGCAACATGCTGAAAAATACGCTGGACAAATGGCAGCATGACTATCTGTTTCCTTGTTATTCTCGAGCTTCTTGAGTAACCAATCTAGCAACTTGAATGAATCCCACTGATTCCTAAAATGAATTCGATGTTTTGTCGAAAATCTAAATATTATTGTAGCAAATCTATCTACCTTATCTCCAATTTCACTAAATGATTATGAAGAACGGACTTGATATTTCATTACATCTGGTGTGGGACTGATAGTTGCAGGAATTGGAGTAAGTTCAGGTGATTTGTCGTCTAACGTTTGTACTGCAATAATCATAATGGTTGCCGTAACTACGGTAATAACTCCTGTTTGGCCAAAGAAAGCCTATAGTCGAGAACCTGCAGCTACAAATGAGACATCAGAAGCAGCAAGATAATTCCTCTGCATTTATTGAATTAAGAAAAGCTATATAATCAATCAACAGGATCCTACTACATGGATTGTCCGAATCCCAGCGAACCCGATATAAAATTTACATGTTTCTAAAATATTATTATAAATATTATATACAAAGAAATGGTAATTAAAGCTAAGAAAATGAACTCTTTGTTAGTCAGACTAATCATTTCTCCTCATATAGTTACCAAATTTGAATATGTAGAGCTATTCATTCTCAATTAGAGTAAAGTAGAATCCCATTTTGTTCTAGATTAATGTATCAATATGTTAAAATAGTAGATTTTATTATATCCTTAATATGAAATACAGAAGTAGAACAGAAATAGTCTCAATGATCCTAGAAGC
>WNFZ01003451.1_pt1 | contig 14786 bp, 10 predicted proteins | sample 5400081 | NCBI WGS metagenome assembly WNFZ01 (sample SAMN13153365, study PRJNA577476) | soil metagenome | isolation source: 80 cm soil or saprolite under grassland replicate 1 | place: USA:California | collected 2016-06-15 | reverse complement strand
TTCGGCACCGGACCACACGTATGCGCGAAGCAGCCCGTCTCGGCCAGCACCTGGCTGTAGCTCTGCGCAGCGGCCGTGAGCTCGCTGCTCAGCGTGAGCGGCGCTACACCCGCCCGCTGGCGCTCCATGTTGGTGAGCTCGAGCACGCGCGACACTGACGCTTTGACATCGTATTCAGCGGCCGACACTGGCAGGGTTGGGATCAGGAGAGCGGCCGCCGCGAGCAGCACAGGTGTGATCGATTTCACCGAAAACATTGCGCGCCACATTAACCAAATTGACCGCTGCATCCCAAATCGATTGCCGATGCAACAGATGTTACGATCCAGTCACGGGCTGATGCGAACGGACGTTCCCGACTTCGATGTCCCGCTGGATGGGCTGGTCATGCGGCTGCGTCGCTCGGAGCTCGAAGCCGTCGCCAGTGGCCTGGGTGAGTTCGACTCGTCCGAAGAAGGCGATCTGCTCACGCTGGTGGCGGCACTGCGCAGGCTGCCGCCGAACGAGCGTGCACCGACCTGGGAGCTGGCGACGCGGCGCTTCGGGCGCCACAAGCCGCTGGCTCAGGCTGCCGGCGACATCGGCCTCGACGAGATCCTCGCTAAGGCGATGCTGGATCGATTCTGCCGCGGCCTGACCGAGGTCCCCGCGCCGGAGAAGCTCGCAGCCGATCGATCAGAAACGCAAGGTCAACGCCCGAAGCCCTAGGCTAAGAGCGTGCGCTGCTGGGTGTGCGGTGCGACGGCTGAAGGCGTGTGTCGTTTCTGCGGCCGCGCCATCTGCAAGACCCACGCGCGCACTCAGGCGTTTCTATTTGCTGCCTGGCCCACCGCGGCAGGCTTGCGCGGTCTGGCGATCGAGGACGCCGTCTGGTGTGGCGTGTGCCGGCCTCGACCTGATCCGATACCGTTGGAATTCCTCGACGCCGAGGAGAGTCAGTAGGGGTCTAGGCGGCGACGACGTCGTCGACTCCAACGAGGCCATCCTGAATGCGGCCGCGTAGCACGAGCAAGTGCATGAATTGGCGGGTGGAGAACGGGTACGGGGCGACCGCGCGAGGCTTGCGACCGAACTTGTACGGGTGGTCGTGGTCGGCGGAACCGGTGCCATCGAGGCTGCCCTGCTGGGCTTCAGGGGATTCGGGTGGGGACTGCATGAGTGAGAAACGCTCCATCGAGTGGATTTCCCGCAGCCTAGTCCCACAGAAATGTAATGACCGTATGCTGGCTCACGTTTGAGCGGTGAACTACTTCACACCTACGGCTAGTCGGTTCAGTCGCTGAGGTCAGCACCGATGCCGTCGTCATCGGCGAGATCGCCGTCGGCGTCGCCGGGGTCTTCGCCGGCCTCGAGGCGGTCGACCATGTCGCCCCAGTCATCGCCCAGGTCTTCACCCATCTGCTGACCGAGCTTGCGGGCCCAGCGGGCCACGCTCTTGGGGTCGTTTTCATCGAGGTCGCCGAAGCTCGATGGATCGGCGAGATCGTCGAGCTGGCCATCCTCGCCCTTGAGCTGGAAGACGCGCGAGACCAGCTTGCTGAGGTTCTTAGAACCGCAGTTGGTGCACGTGGGCACGGCCGCACTGGCGGCGGAGAAGGTCTGGTAGTAGAGGCTGATGCGGCGGTGGCAGTCAGCGCAGCGGTATTCGTAGATGGGCATACGGGCGGAACAAAATCGAGCGAATTGTAACGCCGAAATGCCTTGCCGACGCGGGGTTTGAGTGCTAGGGTTGCACTATTCCGCAGGTAAGGACCAGGGAGGTGCCAATGACTCTCAGAAAGCCACATGTCACCTTCTGTCGCTGGCAGGTCGATGGCTAGCGGCCCCATCGGCGAACGCGGCCGATCAGGGGCCAGCAGCGACGCGTCAGCGTGAGCTCAGGGCCCGTCGGTTTGCGCCGACAAGGCGGCCGGGGCCGATCTCAGGAGCCGGGAAGGCGCTACACGTGCCGACGCGCCGCACCAGAATCCGACTGAGCGTACAACACTGTTAATCCAGGAAGGCGATCTGACAAGGATCGCCTTCCTTTTTTGTGCCCGCACCGCGGACCCTATTGCGTGAGCTGATCGTCCTCGCTCAGTGGGGGTAGCGGTAGCGGTGTGCTCTGCTTGAGCAGCCAGCCGATCCACGCGGCCACGGCGTAGACCGCGGCGCCAACGAGCAGAGCACCCGCGGTGCTGACGTTCGCCGCCGCCGATGCCACCAACGGCAGGCTGAACTGGGCGAAGTTGCGCGGTACTGGTGTGAGCGACATCACCGGCGCACGCTCTTCGCGGCTCACCACCTGCGCCAGGTGCGCGTAGAGCACCGTTCCAGTGAGGGCCACGGGTACCGACCGCAGCCAGGTTGCGATCGCGACCAGCCACAGAACAGGTGACACCGCGGTCGTAGTCGCGGCCAGCGCCGCCACGACCATCGCCGGCCAGAACAGGCGGGCGGCGCCAATCCGATCCACGAACCGACCGGTCAGCCAGGTCGCGAACGTCGTGAGCACGCCATACACTCCGAGCACCAGGCCGATGGCCGGCGCGGGGTCGCGCGGAACCAGCTCCGCGATGCGCACCGGAAGATAGGTGTCGATGATGCCCATCGCGCCGCGAGTCAGATACCAGCTCAGGTAGTTCCAGCGCAGAACGGGCCTTCGCCAGACCATGTCGATCGACTGCCGCATGTTGGCGATCACCGCGAGCCGGCGATTCCGTCCAGGCGGCTCGGGCATGAACAGTGTGATCAGTACCGCCGCCAGCAGACAGCCCAGGCCATCGAGCAGCATCAGCCCACGGATGCCGATGGTCGGGATCAGCAACGCGCCGATGGGCGGCCCGAGGCTCACGGCGATCGGATTGGCAGCCTGCACGACCGCGATGGCCGAGGCCATACGACGATCGGGCGTGAACAGGCTCTGGGTGGCGATGATGATCGCGATGTTACCGAGCGTGAGGCCCAGGATCACGCGGGCGAAGAACAGCCACGCCAGGTCAGGCGCGGCCGCGCTCAGGCTGTACGCGACTGCCTCGATGTACTGGCTGCGGACGATGATCAGCTTGCGCGAGTAGCGTTCGGCGAGCGAGCCCCACAGTGGCGCCAGTGGAAACGCGACGGCGAAGGTCGCGGCGGTGAGCAGGCCAGTCCACGGTCCGATGTCGCTCTCGGGCAGCCGCAGGTCATCGCGCAGGAAGAGTGGCGTAAACGCGGTGAGGTGGCCGATGGCAAGCGATTCGAGCAGCGTCGAGGCGGCGAAGAGCGCGGTGATGGCACGCCAGTCGCGAAACGCCAGGCGCTCCAACAGGGCGCCGCCGGCGCGCGCCACGGCACCATGGTAACGACGGCGTGCCATAACCTTGGCGGATATGTCCGGCTGCTCGGAGCTCGCGCGGGCGTTTCTCGATGAGACCTTCACGGAGTCCCCAGTCCTGGCCAGCCAGCTGGGTGTGGACGGTTTCGACGATCAGTTGGATGACCTGTCCGAGTCGGCCATCGAGCAGCGGCGACGACGGTCGCAGGACTGGCTTCGTCGCTTCGAAGAGCTCACCGACGCCGACTGCGGCAGCTTCGACGAACGTATCGATCGCGACCTGATCCTGTCGCTGCTGCGCGGCCGCGCCATCCTCGATGACTGGCAGATGTGGCGGCGCCAGCCGGATCTGTATCTCGGCCCAGGTCTGGGTGGGGTCTTCACCTTGCTGCTGCATCGGCTCAAGCCCGAGCCGCACATCGCGCAGGCGGTCGTGTGTCGCCTGAGGCAGGTGCCGCGAGTCCTCGACGATGCCAGACGCAATATCGCGCCCGATCTGGCGCCGAGCGTGTACGTCGAGCGGGCGATGCGCCAAGCCCGCGCGGGAGCGCGCTATGCCCGCGAGTTGCTGCCCAGCGAGCTCGCCGATGAGTCGCTGCGAGCCGACGTCGCCGAGGCGGGCGCGATCGCCGGCGATGCCATGGATGCGTACGCGACCTGGCTCGAAGAGCTGCTGCCTCGGGCGCACGGCGAATGGGCAATCGGTCACGAGCGGTACACCCGCCTGCTGCGCGAAAAGGAATTGCTCGGAGACGATGCCAGCTCGCTCCGCGAGCGCGGTCGCCGCGAATATGAGCGATTGGCAGAGGAGCTTCGCCGCTGCGCCCAGGAGATCGAGGGCACCGATGACTGGACGAAGGTGCTGCGAGGCCTGAACGCGGACCACCCGCCGACGCCGGAGTCAATGCGCCAGTCGTATGCGAAGGAGACCGAGCGCGCGAGACAGTTCCTGCGCGAGCACAACCTGGTCACCTTCCCGCCCGGCGAAGAGTGCGTGGTCGAGCCATCACCGCCGTATCAGCGGCCGGTCCTGGCGGTCGCCTCGTACAACAGCCCACCGCCGTTTTCAACTGCCATGCGCGGACACTTCTTCGTGCCATTCCCGCCTGATGGCGCTTCTGAGACGGAGATCCAGCAGCGGCTCGAGAACAACAGCTATGCCTCGATCCCGACCACGTCGGTCCACGAGGCATATCCAGGCCATCACTGGCACCTCGCCACCCTCAAGCACCATGCTGGGCCGGTTCGGCGCACGTTTCGGACGCCGTATTTCACCGAGGGCTGGGGCCTGTACGCGGAGCAGATGATGCGCGAGCAGGGCTACTTCTCCGATCCGCGTCACGAGATGTGCCAGTTCGAAGCGATGCTCTTCCGCGCCGCGCGCATCATCGTCGACACCGGCCTGCACATCGGCGACCTGTCGTTCGACGAGGCGGTCGAGTTCGTGGAGCAGCGCGCGAACTTGCCCGCGCCAACCGCGCGGGCTGAGGTGGGCCGCTACTGCTCGTGGCCGACCCAGGCGGCGGCGTATCTCACAGGCTGCCTGGAGATCCTGCGCATCCGCGAGCGCTTCTTCAAGGAGAAGGGTGGCTCCCTGCGCGAGTTCCACGACCGCCTGGCCAGCAGCGGTGCGCTGCCGATTGCTCTGGCTGAACAGATCGCGCTCAGCTGAACTTCAACGACAGCGAGAAGTGATCGTGTCCGACCACGGTCTGGGGAAAAACTTCCTCCGCCCGCGCTGCATATTTTGGCGGGTCGACCAGCGCTGGGCTGAAATGCGTGAGCAGTAGTTGCCGGACCTCGGCAGCCCGGGCAAGCTGCGCTGCCTCCGCGAAGGTCATGTGCTTGCGCTCGACTGCCCGCGGCTGATCCTCGTCATCGCCGTACGTGCCCTCGCAAATGAGCAGGTCGGCGCCGCGCGCAAGCTCCCGTAGCGCTGGCGTGGGCCGGGTATCGGTCACGAGGCCAATCGACAGCCCCCGCCGGGGCTCGCCGAGCACCTCGTCGGGCGCGACGATACGGCCATCGAAGCTGATGGTCTCCTCGCGCTGGAGGTGCTTCCAGTGCTCGATCGGCACCCCTAGCTCACGTGCTCGCGCGGGTAAAAACTCGCGGCCGCGGGGCAGGTCGAGCCGATAGGCCAGGCAGGTCACGTGGTGATCGGCGAGCGCGCACGTGCCACGCAGGTCGTCCAACTCGAAGGTGTCGCCCTCGGCAAGGTCGCGGCAGCGTACGTCGAACGGCAGGTACGGCGCGATCACGCGCAGCTTGGTCACCGCGTCACTCAGACCCGGTGGCCCGAGAACGTCGACGGGTTCGGTGCGACCCGAGTTGGCCTGGGTCAGCAGCAGCCCCGGTAGCCCGGCGATGTGGTCGCCATGCAGATGGCTGATGAGCACCAGGTCGATGTCCTTGATGCCCCAGCCCAGTGACCGCAGGCTGATCTGCGTGCCTTCGCCGCAGTCGAACAGGATCAAGTGGCTCTTGAAGCGAATGAGCGCGCTGCTGAGCCAGCGGTTGGGCAGCGGCATCATCCCACCAGTGCCAACCAGGGCGACGTCGAGCACCACGACCCATTATCCGTTGGTACTACTGGACGCGTCCTTTCGGCCCACCACTCTTGCGTTACGAGTGAACCTTTGAGAAAACTCGCCGACTCGTGTCCGTTCCTATCCTCGTCGTGGTCGCATGCGCGCTGCTCGGGCTTGGCCTGCTGGGCCTGTTGCAGCGACGGCTCGCCACCAGTCTGCGTCATGCCGAGACGCAGGCCGCCGTTCTCGCCGAACAGGCCGCCCTGCTCGATCTCGCCCATGAAGCGATCCTCGTCTGGGACCTGAAGAGTGGTGCGATCCGCTTCTGGAATCGCGGCGCGGAAGAGCTCTACGGCTGGCCAGCCGCCGAAGTCCTCGGTCGAACGCCACAGGCCATCCTGAACACACAGTTCCCGCGGCCGCTCGCCGAGATCAACGCTGAGCTGGTGCGCGATGGTCGCTGGGAAGGTGAGCTGCGCCACAGCCGCCGCGGCGGTCCGACCGTGGTCGTGGCCAGTCGCTGGGCGCTGCAGCTCGATGCCAACGGCGAACCCTCCGCGGTGCTGGCCATCAATAGCGACATCACCACCCGCAAGCAGATCGAAGCCGCGCTCGAGCACCAGGCGCTGCACGATGCGCTGACGCGCTTGCCCAATCGCGCGCTGTTCTACGAACGGGTCGAGAAGGCGCTAGCCAACCTGCACGGCCGCAACGACCGACTCGCGGTCATGTTCCTCGACCTCGACAATTTCAAAGTGATCAACGATAGCCTCGGGCACCAGTCGGGCGACCTGCTCCTGATGGAGGTGGCAGTACGGCTGCGTTCGTGCCTGCGCGGCTCCGACCTGGTGGCTCGACTGGGCGGCGATGAGTTCACCGTGCTGCTTTCCCGAATCGAGCAGGAGTCGGAGGCGCAGCAAGTCGCCGAGCGCATTCTGGAGGCCCTCCAGGCGCCGATTCGGATCGCCGACCGCGACGTCTATGTCAGTGCGAGCCTCGGCGTTGCGTTGAGCGGTCCCGATCAGAATCACCCGGACAGCCTGCTGCGGCACGCCGACATCGCGATGTATCAGTCGAAGTCCGCGGGCAAAGCTCGATATTCGCTGTTCGATGCCCGGCTGCGACAGCATGCGATCGAGCGGTTGGAGCTCGAGACCGATCTGCGCCAGGCGCTCGAGAAGGGCCAGCTGCGCGTGCACTATCAGCCGATCCATTCGTTGTCCGATGGCCAGCTGACTGAGCTCGAAGCGTTGGTGCGCTGGGAGCGGCCGGGCCACGGCTTGATGTACCCGACCAGCTTCATTCCGACTGCCGAAGAGACGGGCCTGATTGTGCCGATCGGTCGCTGGGTGCTCGAGCAAGCTTGTCAGCAGGCCAGGGCATGGAACGAGGAGTTGCCGCTCGTCGTGAGCGTGAATCTCTCCGCTCGGCAGTTTCAGGACCCGAACCTGATCGACGATATACGGCAGGCGCTGAACACCAGCGGGCTCGAGCCGTACCTGCTCAAGCTCGAGATCACCGAGAGTGTCGCGATCTTCGACATCGAAGCGACCGTGGCCAAGCTCGAAGCACTGAAAGCGCTGGGGCTGCAGATCGCCATCGACGACTTCGGCACCGGCTATTCGTGGCTGCGCTACCTGAAGCGCTTGCCCATCGACACGCTCAAGATCGATCGCTCCTTTATCGAGGGGATCGATCACGATCTGCAGGACGCAGCCATCGTGCAGAGCGTGGTCGCGCTGGCCAAGACACTCGACCTCGACGTGATCGGCGAAGGCATCGAGAGCCAGGCGCAGGCCGCGCACCTGCGCGCATTGGGCTGCGATCGCGGCCAGGGCTATCTGTTTGCTCGGCCCCAGCCGGCTGAGAGCATCACGACGCTGCTGCGCCAGAGCACCGATCCGACTTCTTCTTTGACCGCCGCCTGACCTCACAAGTAGCCTCAACGGCCACAAGGGGGATAGCGGCGCATGGCCCTTGACACGGAGCGTTCCAGGGTCGCCCATCTGCTGCGCCGAGCTGGTTTCGGTTTCACCGAAGCGGAGCTCGACGAGTACACGGCCCTCGGTTTTGCCGGCAGCGTAGATCGGTTGCTGAACTTCGAGCTGGTCGACGATTCAGCGCTCGAGCAGCGCCTCGTCGATATGCAGATCGACCTCGGCAACTTCGAGACTGCGCGCTACTGGTGGCTCACGCGGATGCTGTACACGCGTCGGCCACTTCAGGAAAAGATGACGCTGTTCTGGCACAACCACTTCGTCAGTGCCTCCAGCAAAGTCCGCACTGCGCAGTTGATACTGCAGCAGCTGCAGTTGTTTCGGGACAACGCGCTCGGCAACCTCGAGGTTCTGCTACGCCAGGTCACGCGTGATCCGGCAATGCTCTACTACCTGGACAATCGTGACAACAAGAAGGGCGCGCCGAACGAGAACTACGCCCGCGAAGTCATGGAGTTGTTCACGGTCGGCATCGGCAACTACGCCGAAGAAGACATCAAGGAAGCCGCGCGCGCGTTCACTGGCTACACGTCCGATCGGCAGAGCGTGTACGTCTTCAATCCGGATGACCACGACGATGGGCTGAAGACGTTCATGGGCGAGACGAAGAACTGGGATGCCGACGACATTCTGGCAACGCTCGTCCGACACCCGGCTACTGCGCGCTTTCTGTCTCGGAAGCTGTTCAGCTTCTTTGTCCACGACCAACCGTCAGCCTCGACACTAGACCGCCTCACCTCCGTGTTCGGATCCAGCGGGTTCGACATGCGCGCCGTGGTTCGTGACATCCTGAGCGGGCCGGAGTTCCTGTCTCCAGAGGCCTTCCATGGCCAGGTCAAGCAGCCGGTCGAGCTGGTCCTCGGCACGCTCAAGGCGCTCGATGTGCGCAACATCGCGCCGGACCTGCCGCAGGTCGTACGCAAGATGGGCCAGGACGTCCTCAACCCGCCCGATGTGAGCGGCTGGAAGGGTGGTGTCAACTGGCTGAATTCGAGCACGCTGCTCGAGCGCTTCAACTTCGCCGACCGGCTCACCAGTGGCCGGGCGCCCGATCAGCCCTACTTCACTGACATCAGCTCGCACATCAGCGGCCACGATCTGCGGACCGCCGCCGACATCTTGAACTACTACGTCGGCCTGCTGGTCGATGGCGACGCGACGGTCGAGGCCCGCCGCGCGCTGGTCGACTATCTGGCCGCGGACGCGGCCATCGAAGATGGGCGACTGCCCGACGACAAGATGCGCAGCACGCTGCACCTGGTCATGAGCCTGCCGACCTTTCAGCTCGCGTAGTCGGCTCCCAAGGAGCAGTAAGGAACGCCGCTATGTCGATCACTCGGCGCAGTCTGCTGAGCTGTGGCGCGCTGCTGGTCGCATCGGGCCTCGTCGCGCCATCCTTCATCGCTCGCACCGCGCTGGCGCTATCGCAATCCTCGGCCAATCCGAGGCGCATCCTGGTCGTGGTGCAGTTTTCGGGCGGCAACGACGGTCTCAATACCCTCGTGCCATTCGGCGACCCTCTGTATTACGAGCTCCGCTCTTCGCTCGCCGTTCCAGCCACCAGTGTGATCCCGCTCGCTGCTGGCGTCGGGCTGAGCCCAGAGCTGCCGGCCCTCAAACCACTGTGGGACCAGGGCAACCTGGCGATCGTTCAGGGCGTGGGCTACCCGAATCCCAATCGGTCGCACCTCCGCAGCATGGACATCTGGCACAGCGCTCGACCCGATAGCTTCGACCGCTCCGGTTGGCTGGGCCGCTACCTCGATGCCTGCCAGTGCACGCAGGACCAGGCGCTGCCGGCGATCGGTGTTGGCGATCAGCTCAACACCATGTTCTGGACGGATGCCACGCTGGTGCCAGCGGTCGCCAACATTGGCGCGTTCACGTTCCGCACCGAAACGAACTATCGCAACGATCGCCACGTGCAACTGCAGACGTTGCAGAACATCTACTCGCAGGCAGGCAACTGGCCTGCTTATGTAGGTCTCATTCGCAAGGCCACGTTGAAGGCGCTGGCCGGCTCCGATCAGCTGCAGGCAGCCGCCGCGTCGTACCGCTCACCGGTCGAATATCCGAGTGGCAATCCACTTGCCAATCAACTGCAAATGGTCGCGCAGGTCATCGCCGGTGATGTGGGTGCGCGGCTGTTCTCGGTGCAGATGGGCGGCTTCGATACGCACGCCAATCAGAGCGGGCAGCACGAGTCCCTGTTGAACCAGACCGCCGCCGCGATCGCCGCTTTCCAGCAAGACATGGCCGCGCAGAATCGCCAGGACGAGGTGGTGCTGCTGACCTTCTCGGAGTTCGGCCGGCGGCCGCTGCAGAATGGCTCGGGTGGCACCGATCACGGCACGGCTGAGCCAATGTTCATCGTGGGCAATCGCGTTCGCGGTGGACTGTACAGCACGTATCCCAACCTGGCCGATCTCGACGACAACGGCGACCTCAAGTTCAGCACCGACTTCCGCTCCGTCTACGCAGGCGTCCTGCAGGATCATCTGGGCATCGATCCGACGCCGGTCCTGACCGCCCGCTTCGATCCTCTGAGCGTGCTCGCTACCCCCGTAGCGGCCGCCGCTTGATGCCCTTCGCTATGCACACCCCCGGCTCCGCGAAGCGTGATGACCGGCCCACACCCCTCCCCGAAGGGCGTGCCGACCATAACCCCTCCCCCGAAGGGCATGATGACCGGTCCACACCCTTCCCCGAAGAGAACGACGACCGGTCTTGTTTCGGCTTGCCCAGGCGTTTCCTCCGCAAACGTCCTTTGCGCGCGTTTCTCGCCGTTGTTGTGGCGCTCACCGCCCTGGGGGCCGCACCCGCCGCCCAATCCCAGCCGCAGTGATTCAACGAAACCGGCTACTGCATCGATGAACCGGCGTTCGCGCAGTACTTCACCGCCCGCGGGGGCGCGCGCACCCTCGGCTTCCCCGTCTCGCGCGTGTTCGTACTCGAAGGCTTCCGCGTGCAGTTCTACCAGCGTGTCGTTCTCCAGCTCCAAGGCGGTAACGTCGCGCGATTAAATCTGCTCGATCCGGGCATTCTGCCCGTAACCCACGCCAATCAATCCACGTTTCCTGCCCCGGACGCGGGACTGGCCGCCAACGCCCCGCGCTCCGATGATCCCGCCTACGCCCAACGAGTCGTGGAGTACCTGGGCGGTGTCTCGCCCGATAGCTGGAACGATCTACCCGTCGGCTTCTCCAATCTGTTCAACTCGACGGTGCCCGCGGAGGGCGTTACGCCAGAAATTCGGACGCTGTTGAACCTCGAGATCTGGGGCCTGCCCACCTCGCCGCCCGCGTTCGATCCCGGCAATCGAGACTTCGTCTACCAGCGCTTCCAGCGCGGGATCATGCATTACCGGGCCGACTGTCGGTGTTCCGAAGGCATCCTGGTCGGGGACTACCTGAAGACGGTGCTCACCGGCCGCGACCTGCCGCCCGACCTCGCTGCCGACATGCGGTCCAGTCGTTTCTTCGGTCAATATGCACCTGGTGCCAACGGCTGGGTTGCTCGACCTGGTGAGCTGACCGACTCCGATCTGACCGCTGCCTTCGAGCCCGGCACGGGCGGCCCCGGCGTCGTTATTGCGACACCGACCCCGGTGCCGGATGCGCCAACGGCTACGCCTGTTCCGCCGACCGCGACTCCCGTACCCGCGGCTGTTCCCAGCACTGTGTTGTCTGGGGTTGTGAAGCCAGCGCAGAGCGGCATCCGCGTGCTGTTCCTGAACCTGCCGCTCGAGGCCACCACCGCCGCCGATGGTGCGTACAACGTCAGCGATCTGCCCCTTGGCGAGCACTTCCTGTACGCGATGGATCCCAAGGGTCAGGTCAGCGACACGTACCGCCTGAACGTCCAGGCGGTCGGACCGGCGACGCTCAACCTGGATATGCAGGAGTTCAAGCCCGGCAGTCCGGGGTTGTACGTCGGCCACGTGGTCAATGCCAGTGGCGCGGCTGTCTCGGGCGCCACTGTGTGGCGGCTCGGCGGGGCAGGTCGCACGATGTCGGAGGGGCAGGGCCTCTTCCGGCTGGTCGACTCGTTCCCCGAGGGCGCCAATCAGAAGCCACCTGACAAAATCAACCTGGTTGCGGTGAGTGGCGACCGCTGGGGATTTGTCAGTGCCGACTTCGCGAGCGGGCCGAACAAGGACCGGCTGGAGATCAAGCTGTCTCGCATCGGATCACCGCCCGCGTCGCCGAGGCGTGTCTTCGACTTCATGTCGCCGAGCAACAAGGTCTTCGACACCAACGAGGCCGAGTTCTTCACCGCCCGCTGGACCAATAACGGCAACGACTTCATCGATATCGACGTCGTCGACAAGGATGGCAAGGCTCTGCCCGACGGCAGCTTCACGTTGAAGAGCAGCCAGTGCATGGGCGAGTGCAACACCTTCGACGGCTCGGGCACCTCGGTGCGGTTGCCGCGCAACGTCAGCTTCCGCATCGTCGTCAAAGGCAAGAACGGCGGCGACCCGACCAAGCCCGGCTGGGACCAGGCCCAGTTGGTCTCCCTTAAATAAGGAAGGGGCCCCTCGTTAGCGGGGCCCCTCGCCTGCTGTGCGAGCGTTTAGTTCCCGAGGATCAGTGTCCCGGTAAAGGTTTCCATCGCGCCAGTGGCGCTGATCTGCTGCGCGTTGACGACACCGCCACCACTCGCGCCCTTGTACGCGCCAGTGCCACCGATGATCGTGAACGGCTCGACATCAGCACCGGTGACCGTGCAGAAGCTACCGCCCGAGGTGACCCAGAAGATGTCGCCCTTGGAGGTCTTGATCGTGCCCGCCGTATGGGGGGTCATCGCCGCTGCGCAGGTTGGGGTCGGCGCGGGCGCCTCGAGCGCGCTCACGAACGACTCGGTGACGGCGCCGCTGAGTCCAGCATCACCAGCCGTATTGGAAGCGACCATCGGCACGTCTTTGACGTAGCCGCACAGCACGATGTTCGCGGGCGTGCCCTGGGGACACGGCACCACGATGGTGTTGTCCTGGTCGGTGAACAGCGTGAACGGGATGGTCTTCGGAGCGGCGGCCGCGGCAGGCGAGACGAGCGTGCCAATCGCCAGCAGGGCGGTGCTCAGGCCAATCAGCGCAGTCCGTGCGCGAAGGGTGCGAAACAACGTCATTCTGTACAACAAGACTCGACTTACTGAAGATTTGGCTTCATCCCCCAGGTGGGGGAGGTTTAGCGCTCGCGCATCTTAGTGTTTACGTAGTTGTGACAAAACCCGGAAGCCGGTTAATTCCGGGTTGAGCTAGCGGGCCAGGTATTTGGTCCGTTCCTCATCGGTGAGCTCGGGCGGTTGGCGCGTGACGCGGCTCACCGCGAGATCGAGCACCTCCGACTGGGGGGCAAACTGCTCGCGCTGATAGATGCGCACGACACCATCCGAGCTGGCCGTGATGACTCTGCGTCCGTCGTTGAAAAACGCGGCGTAGTTGACGTCATCGTTGCTGCCGCGCAACTCGGCGATGGCTTGCCACGTGCTCGTGTCGTACACCTGCACGGTCCGGTCGGCGCCGCCGCTCAGCAGCAACCTGCCGTCTCGACTTATGTCGACCGAGTATGCGGCGCCCAGGTGCTCCTTCAGCGACTTGATCTCCCGCCCACTCTGCGCGTCCCAGACTCGAACCGTGGCGTCCTCGCCCGCGCTGACCACCTGTTTGGCATCCGGCGTGAAGCTCACCCGATTGACCGCGCCAGTGTGTCCGCGTAGCTCGATCAGCGGCTGCCCAGCGCCAAGATTCCAGATGCGAGCAAGCCCATCGGCGCCGCCCGTCGCGATCCGCTGCCCATCCGGCGAGAAGACCGCGGATATCACCCGATCGGGGTGGTTGAGCTCGCCCTGCTGCTCGCCCGACCGCGCCGACCAGATCTTCGCCGTCCGATCGTCGCTCGCCGACACGACCTGGCTGCCATCGGGACTGAAGCTCACCGTGGACAGCCGCTCACCATGCGCTCGTATTCGGACCTCCGGCGCTGTGCGCGGCCCAACGTCGCTGATCGTGATCTGGCCGTTTTCGAGGGCGACCGCCAGACGCTGCCCATCCGGGCTGTACGAAACACTGGTGACCGCTGCGGGTTCTGTCGCTACGCCTTCCGCTTGACCGCCAGGCGTCCAGAACCGCAGCGTGTTATCGCGCCCACCGCTGGCGACCTGTTGCCCATCGGGGCTGAACACCGCCGTGTACGCCTTGCCGGTGTGCCCAGCGAGCGTCAGCACATCGCGCCCCGCATCGATCTGCCACACGCGCGCGGTGCCATCGACGCTGGTCGTCAGCGCCTTCGACGCATCTCGGCTGAGCTGGGCCGTGTTCACTTCTCGAGCGTGGCCGCGCAGCTCGAGCAGCGGCGCGCCCGTGGCCGCGTCCCACACCCGCGCCGTGTAGTCGAGGCTGGCGGTGATGATCTGCCGCCCGTCCGCGCTGAACGCCGCCGACTGGATCCCTCGGCTGTGTCCGCTCAAGCTGATCTCAGTGTTGTTGTCGCCCCACAGCTGCGCCTTGCCGTCCGCGCCAGCCACGAGCACTTGCTTTCCGTCCGGGCTCAACACCGCCTTCTGGCCGCTGAACGGTCGGACCGACTGACCGCTGGCCACGTCCCAGAGCTTTGCGGAGCCATCGGTCGAGGCGGTCACGATGCGCTCGCCATCTGGCGAAAAGCCAACGCTTACGATGGCGCCCGTGTGGCCGCGGAGCTCCTGAGCCTGGCCGTTGGCGTCCCACAGGCGCGCCACGCCATCGAGCCCGCCCGTCAGCAGCGACCGACCATCCGGACTCAAGCTCAGCGACGCCACGTTCGTGGCCGGTACGCCCCGCCTCACGCCGCTTGCGGTATCCACCACGTACGTCGCGTCCATGGCTGCGAGCGCCAGCTGCCGCCCATCCGCGCTGAACGCCGCGAGTCGTGCTCCCGGCAGCTCCTGCGCTGCCTGCCCCTGTGCGCGCATTGACCATAG
>WNFZ01003949.1_pt1 | contig 14787 bp, 9 predicted proteins | sample 5400081 | NCBI WGS metagenome assembly WNFZ01 (sample SAMN13153365, study PRJNA577476) | soil metagenome | isolation source: 80 cm soil or saprolite under grassland replicate 1 | place: USA:California | collected 2016-06-15 | reverse complement strand
CAATCGCGCTGCACCGAGAATGTGACGCGTTTCTGCGGTAAGCGGCGTGTGCAGCGATATGAAATCTGCACTTGTAAGCAGATCGTCGAGCTCGTCCACTAGTTCGACCTGCAGACTGCGGGCTCGTGTCGCGGAAAGATACGGATCGTACGCAATCACGCGCATTCCGAAAGCAATGGCGCGACGGCTGAGTTCGCTGCCGATCCGCCCCATTCCAATTACGCCCAGGGTTTTGTTGTAGAGCTCAACACCTTCGAAATTCTTTTTATCCCAATTCTTGCTGCGAACGTTTGCGTCGGCCTGCGGAATCTTGCGAGCGGCTGAAAGCAACAGCGAAAACGCATGCTCTGCCGTAGAAACCGTGTTTCCGCCAGGCGCATTCAGCACAATGATGCCGCGGCGTGTGGCAGTCTCAACGTCTACGTTGTCCACCCCCACCCCAGCGCGCCCGACCACGCGCAACTTCGTGCCTGCATTCAAAACATCGGCAGTGACTTTTGTCTGGCTGCGTACGACAAGGGCACTGAAGTCGGGAATAAGATCGACAAGTTCCTTCTCGCTTAGCCCGGTTTTGAGCACTGCCTCAATTGCGCAATCGCGAGAAAGCTCATCCACTCCACGCTGTGAAATTGCGTCGGCGATGAGGACCTTGGGCGGAGTCATAACAAGTCCAAAGTTAAAACTTAAATCCTAAAACTTAAAACTCCTTCTCAGGACCTGCTTGAATAATGGCGATCAATCGATTAGCCAACGGCCAATCCACGTTCCGCACCCGTAAAAGCCCAGCGGCTCCAATCGCCCGGCACTGACCAACTCGTCCACTTGCATTCGCAGACGTTCGCTCTTGTTTGCGCCGCCCAGGTAATCGTCGATCACTATCCAGCAGCGGTCGGCAAATCGATCACTGTAGCAATTGATATCGCGACGGACATTAGCGTCGGCATATCGAGGAATCCGAAGCGTTTTAGATTCTTCGTCAGATCTTTGAAACTGTCTTTCGTGCCAATCCGAGGAAGATCGACGCGGCAGCCTCGCTCGATGCTGATGATTTTCTTTTCCGCGCCTGAATCACGGACGCCCATGGCCATGGCAATGGTTGCTCCACCCACGTATGAGCCAACCTCGAGAATGTCCCCTACGCTGACCTTGGCGCAGTGGTAAAGCATCACAATCGCGTCGATGCCGAGCATGGAACACTCGGCTGCTTTCATGAGTTGATGATGTAAAACTTTTTGCTGACGATACTCGATCAGCTTTCGCATCAAATCGAGACAGTCATCAACGTTGGCGCTGGAATTCAAACGGCAGTCTTGAGAGTTAGAAGTTTAACAAAGAGGAACACGCGCCAAAACTTAAATCTTAAAACTTAAAACTGTTCTGTTTACGCTGTTGTCCTCATGCAAGAACGCACAAAATCTTTCTACGTCGTATTTGCCATCGCGGCGGCGCTAATTGTTCCGGCTGCCATTGCATTGCGAACGGTCGTTCACCCAGCCATTTTGCAAGCCACTTCAGATAATCCGACGCCGCTCGGATACACATGGAGCCTGGCACTGTTCATTATTCCCATTGGAGTCCTGGCATGGTGGTTTGCCTGTCGGCCTGATCTCAAGTTTCCACGAAAAGCATTTTGGCGGACTATCGCGGTGCTCACTCCGCTCGGATTCGCCTTGGATCTCCTTTTCGGCAATGCGTTCTTCATCTTTCCAAACAAAGCGGCCACTCTTCGCTGTGAGATTCCCGCGCTAGGCGGAGCGCTCCCGATCGAAGAATTCATTTTCTATCTGACAGGTTTCATGCTCGTTCTGCTGAGTTACATCTGGTGCGACGAATATTGGATGGCCGCTTACAATGTCCCTGACTACGAGGAAGCGGCCAGGGATATACCGCGCATCGTTCGTTTTCATTTTGCTTCCGTGGTCCTTGGCGTCATCTTGATCGCCGCCGCAATTGCGTACCGAAAGTTCGTCTCCGGCGCATCGGAAGGGTTCCCCTGGTATTTTACTTATCTCGTCTGCGCTTCGCTCATTCCCTCAGCCGGTTTTTTTCACACCGCGCAGCGGTTTATCAACTGGCGCGCCTTCAGCTTCACATTTTTTCTGCTTCTCCTTATGAGTTTGCTTTGGGAAGTCACCCTCGCCTTGCCGTATCGCTGGTGGGAATATCGCAGTAATATTCTCATCGGGCTGCACATCGGAGCATGGTCCAGCCTGCCCATTGAAGCGGTCTGCGTTTGGTTGGCTGTGAGCTTTACCACCGTCATCACTTATGAAGTGATCAAGATTTGGAAAGCCCTGGGCACGCACGCGATTGAAGCGTTCTTTGGGATTGGAAAATAGGACGCTTTCTTCCACAGCAGGCTTGAATTTTAAGAGGAAAATGCGTGCCCCGACCTAAACCTTAAAGCTTCAGACTCTAATCAACCGAAAATGACCAGCTGAATCGATTCGGGCAATTGTTGGGCGACGTTGGTGGCCACGCTGCCACGAAGCAATTTTGCCATGGCCGAGCGTTGTGATGCGCCAATGATGAGATAATCGACGCCGAGCGTCGCCGATAGATCGAGAATGGTGGTGGCAGTATCTTCGCTCACGGCGTAAACCGGCTGAACGCAGATGTCGCGTTCGGCCCCCAGCTTGAGCATCAATGACATGATAGCATTCGCCTCAGGATTTTCCTGCCAACGCGTACGAGCGATCGGCGCAGGACCGCCACCGTAAAACACGGCGATCTCTTTAACATAGAGCACACAGAGCGTCGCTTTGCGCAGTTGCGCTTCATCGAGGGCGAAGCTGAGCACCGGTGTGATGCCGCGCGCTGCGACCATGATTTTTTGACCTTCTTGCAAACGTGGTTGCATCGTCGCGATGAGATCCGGTGAAACCATCGCCGCAACCTGGTGGGTGACGGTGAGCGTGGTAAAGCCGGCACGCTTTTGGGTCCACGCACGCAAAGCCAAACCGACGCCGAGCACACATACGACGAAGAAAAGCGCGTCCGGCTTGGTGCGCGCCAGAGTCAACTCAACAAAAAACAAAATGGCGAATGTGAAGCCGAATAAGATGCGGTCGTACCAAGTAAAGCCAATCGCGCGATTGAAGGTGCACGAACCCAGATTGACTGTAATCGCTCCGACCACACCGATTGCATACAACCCGGCGAGCCCTTGGAAATTTGTCGCCGTCAACAAGACGATAGCGGGCAGGCCCACCGCGATGAGGAGCGGATACAGCGGGACGCCATGTCGATTCAGCCGTTTGAAATGCGGCGGCATTTCGCCATCGCGCGCCGTCATGTAGAGCAAACCGATCATAGCCACGATCGCGGTGTTCGCAGCGCTCAGCAGCAACAATAGAAACACAATGCCGACGACCCAGCCGAAAGCCTGGCCAAACCATAGTCCGAGTGACGCGGTTCCGAATTGTTCGGCAACGAATCGCAGCATATCCTCGTGCCGCTTCGTCAGCGCGGCAGCGATGGCGCTCTTGGTGGTCAGTCCGAGCGTCTTTCCCATCACCGAGGGAAGCGAGAGCATCGCCCAGCCAAGCAGAGCCGTGCCGAGCACAACCTCGATGGCTACAGGCGTGATCGCTTTGACCGATTCGCGGGCAACGCTTGGCCGGTCCGGAGTCGAACCGGGATCAAGCTTCATAACGCCAGTCAGATTTGCGATTGCTTCCACGCCCGAGAGCGCGAGAATCACGCCAACAAATTGAACCCAGAGCGCGCTCAAACTTTCATGGCGCGGCTCGAGAAAATGCGTGGTGAAGTGCGGCGCGCTTACAGCGATCAGTGCCACGACCACAATCACAGTTGGCGCAGCCAGTGCGACCGCCAAACTGCCCGAGTGCTTTGGTCCAAACCAATTGATAAACCCGAGGAAAAGCAGAACACCGATAGTGGTGAACGCAATGTGATCCTTGAGAAACTTCAGCCAGAAAATGTCTTCTGCGCCGGCAATGATATAGGTCAGACCGGACCACCCACTCAGTGCTGCTGTCACGGTAAGATCCGCGATGAGCAGCAGCGCACCGACAACGGCGAGCAATCGTCCCTGCGAACGCGCCGCGGAATAAACGCCCCCGCCATCGGGGAAATAGCGGCAGATGACAGCGTAATTAATTCCCACAAGACCCGTAAGCACGCAGACCGCAAGAATGATCGGCAGTGATGAGAAGCCAGCGGCGACGAAGGCAAGACCGATGACATATGCTTTGCTCGTGCCCCAGTCACCGTAAAGCAGCGCGGCGGCACGCTTCCAATCCAGGTTGCGCGGGCGGTGCATGCCCGCGGTCTCGGTAACAATTAAGTCGGCCATCTCGCTTGGCGTTGACTCTTCATTGCGCGTTTGTTCGCTGGCAAGCTCTTTCTTCCCTGCAGCAGCAGAACGAGCCGGGTAGCCCCTGAACGATCGGAGTGGCTAAGCTGCAAAGCGGTAGCCGATTCCCGCTTCCGTCCTGATTAAAGATGGATTAGTCGGATCCGACTCAATTTTTTGCCTCAGATGCGTAACGTAAACACGCAAATACTGCCGATGTTCTTCGGATTTTGGTCCCCAAATTTCGCGCAGAATGTACCGGTGCGTCAGAACGCGGCCGGAATGGCGAACGAATAGACGGAGCAAAGCGTACTCAGTGGCCGTGAGTTTGATCTCACGGCCGCCGCGCGTCACCACGCGCGCGGTAAGATCGACAATCAAGTCGCCATTCTTGAAAACTGAAACCTCTTCTTCCGGCCGAGTTTTTCGCTGGGCGGCGCGAAGGCGTGCGAGCAATTCCCGCGTGTTGAAAGGTTTGGTGACGTAATCCTCCGCGCCGGAATCGAGCGCGGCCACTTTGCTCTGTTCGTCATCGCGCACAGAAAGAACGAGAACGGGCGCTTCACTCCATTCACGCAATCGTTTCAAGACCTCGAGTCCCTCCATATCGGGAAGACCGAGATCGAGCAGAATGACCGCGGGACGACGACTCGCAATCTCGGTTAAGCCTTGCCGCCCATTCTCGGCTTCGTGCACTTGGTAGTTCTCGCCTTCGAGAACAACTCTCAGGAGCCGCCGAATCTGTGCTTCGTCATCGACAATCAATGCGACTGGCTTCATGCGGTCGCTGCAGAAGGAAGGCGCATCGGTTCGCCGATGGGAAGGCGAATCGAAAAGCGCGAACCGCCTTCTTCTCGATTTTGCGCGACGATCTCTCCGGAGTGCGCTTCGACCAGCTGTCGAGCGATGGAAAGGCCAAGGCCGAGACCGCCAGGGGCGGTGCCGGGACCGCGATAAAATTTCTCGAACACCTTGTTTTCTTCACCGGGCGCAAGACCGGGACCGTGATCAGCCACGGAAATCACGAGCATCGAATCGTCGCGTGCCGCGTTCACTTCAATCGGCTGATTGTTTCTGGCGTGACCGGCCGCGTTCGAGAGTAACGCGCCGAGCGCTTGTTGAATCAAGTGCGCGTCCACTGAAATGGTTGGAAGGTTTTCGGCGATATTTACTCGGACCGCGCTTTCCTTTAATCCCGACATCGCGACTGCCTCGCGCACGAGTTCGCCCGGTTCACACCATTCCCGCACGGGCTGAAGAAGGCCCGATTCCAAACGCGTTGAATCGAGCAAATGATCGACCGTGCGGGTAAGACGGCGGACGGCTTGTTGCAACTCGGCGCGGTCGGGCTGCAGTTGCTGCAAAGCCACCGTCATGGCGGCAAGCGGCGTTTTCAATTCATGCGAGACAGAATCGAAAAGCGTCTTTTGTAATTTTTGCGACTGACGGGCAACTTGTGCGGCACGGCTTTCTTCCAGTGCGCGCTCTTTGTTCACGAAAAGCGCGAGCTGTGAAGCGAAGGCGTCGAGCAGTTCGCGTTGCTCGATGGTCGGCGGAGACGCGAGCCGGACGGTGAGCACGCCTTCCGCGCGATCGCCCGTCACAAGGGGCACATGCAACGATTCGGCATCAGGAAGTGTGTCAGTGGATCTTCCGGCGCTCTGTTTTTTTTGAAACGCCCACACGGCGACGCTTTCGTCTTTGCTCGAGGGCGCGAACGTGCTGGCCAGATGGCAGGAAAGACCGCTTTCATCTCGCAGCCAAACCGCCGCATCGGCCTGGAAGAAGTTTTTGATCAACGTCAAAACTTTCGGCATCGCTTCGTCGAGATCGCGACTTGCGGCTAGCGCGCGGGTCAAACGATAGAGCGCGGTGGCGCGTTCTTCCCGGCGGCGTTCCGACTGTTCCCGCTCACGCAATTGCGTGGCGAGGTGCCCAATGACGAGCGCGATGACGAAATACGCACCGAACATCATGAAGTCCTGAACCCGGCTGATGTAAAAGGTGAAGCGCGGCGGAACATAAAGAAAATTCCAGAGCAGTGCGCTCAGCGCGGCGAGAAAAAGCGTAGGCCATCGGCGCAGACGCATTCCCGCAAGCACGACGGCGAGCAAATAAAATAACGCCACCGCATAATAGCCGGTGTAAGCGAAGATCGACAGAGACAACGCGGTGACGACGACGGCGATGAGCAGTGCGATCCCAAAATCGCGCCACGGTGCACGCGCCAAACGTTCCTCGATGCTTTCGTGTCGCGGCCGGGTCGATTCATCGGACGGAATCATGTGGATATCGATGTTGCCGCTGTGGCGCATGAGCCAGCGCAAGGGATCGCGTTTCCAGAAACTTGTCCATCGCGCGCCGAGCGGCTTGCCGATGACAATTTGGGTGACGTTGTGTTGATGGGCGATACGGAGCAGCGCTTCGCCGATATCGGTACCGGGCGTGGAAATTACTTCCGCACCCAGCTGGCGCGCCAGCGCGAGATAACGAGTCAAGCGTGTTTGCTCGTCTTGCGAAAGCGGACGCGGTTGCTCGATGTTCGCGACGATCCAGGAAGCTTCCATCGATGCCGCCAACCGGCGCGTGTAGCGAATCAATCTCTCCGAGTAAGGACTCGCGCTGACCGCGACGAGCAAGCGATCGCCACTCTTCCACGGCCCGGCGATTTTTTCCTCTGACATGATGTCGCGCAGATCGCGATCGACATGTTCGGCCACCAGCCGCAACGCCATTTCGCGCAAGGCGGTCAGGTTGCTCTCTCGAAAGAAATTTTTCGCCGCCCATTCCGCGCGTTCGCCGAGATACACTTTTCCTTCGGCGAGGCGAGCGCGGAGTTGTTCCGGCGTAAGATCGACAAGCATAATCTCGTCGGCAAGATCGAGAACGGAATCGGGGACAGTTTCGTGGACGGACACGCCGCTGATCTGTCGGACGGTGTCGCTTCGGCTGGCGACGTGCTGGACGTTGAGCGTAGTGTAAACACTGATGCCAGCGTCGAGCAGCTCGAGCACGTCCTGATACCGCTTCGGATGACGCGAGCCCGGCGCATTGGTGTGTGCGAGTTCGTCAACGACCGCAAGGCCTGGATGCCATGTGAGGATGGCGTCGAGATCCATTTCACTCAGGGTCGTGCCGCGATATTCGATCTGTGAACGAGGCATGATCGGCATACCTTCGAGCAACGCCTCGGTTTCTTTGCGCCCATGCGTTTCGACAATGCCGACAACCACCTCGCATCCCTCAGCTTGTTTTTGCCGCGCTGCCTGCAACATGGCGTAGGTCTTGCCCACGCCTGGTGACATCCCGAAGAAAATCTTCAACTTGCCGCGCCCAGCCGCGGTTTCTTCGCGCTTCATGCGCGCGAGAATCTCATCCGCATTTGGCCGGTCCACCTCGCTCATATGTCCGGCATCTTACGCCATCTGAGCGTTTTGAAAAAGTGAGCGCCTATTAAACTCCGCCGCGGCGATCACTCGTGGTGTCGATGTGCCCTTCGCGCGAGTAGAGCTTTCTCGCCATCCCAGAAGGACGTGAGCGGAAGCGGAAACACGCCCATGGTGGTCGCAAGGAGAAAAAGATTACGTATGAATCGTTAGGTTTAGAACGTGAGAATAAAATCCACTCCCATCGTAAATTGATCGACGTTGCGTGAGTCGTTAAAGGGATGCGTGCCATTTAATGCGCGATCATAGCGGAGCTCCGGACGAATTGTCAGACCGGAAATCGGTTTTGGCATTGCCGGTTTGATGTTTACACTGGCTGTAACCGCCCCATAGGTGGTTTTTCCACCACCGACGGTGCGCGGGTCGATGGTCGGCTGGCCCTCCAAGGCGCGCACCGGGTCATGGTCATTGGCAAACGAGACCACGTAAAAACCGTCGTCATCCCAGAAGATTTCGCCGCGTATTCCGGCAGTTAACCAACTGTTGATCGCATAGGTAAAATATTGTGCGATGCCATAGGCTTGGGCGTCACTGACTTCGTCCAGTGCATAATTGAGACCGGTAATCGACGTAAGCTTATCGGTGATCTTCCACGTCGTTGTTATGTCGCTGAGATAGCGCAAATCGTGGTTGTTATGTGGGGTCTCTGGCCCGATGTGCGTAGTGGCAGCCACAACAACTTTACCCTCGTAGAGGTTTAATCCAATCCCGCCGTGGAACGCCAGCGCATCGTTGTTGTCCTCGATGCTAGTATTTACGCCACGCGTAACACCAGCCATTAGGTCGAGCCATTTGGTCGCGTGAAAGGTCGCAAGGGCGCCGGTGTGATTAAACGGAATTCCAACATTAAAAATGTAGGTGTGCGAGTAAAAGAAGTTTGTGCGCGGATCGATCGTTTCCGCTCCTTCCAAAGTAACGAATTTGCCAAGCTTCAAGTCGAGGCCACCCTCGCTGATAATGGGAAAGTGCAGGTTGAGATAAGCTTCGACCAGGTCCGGCTGAAGGATTGAAGTAGACGCCGTGTCGTCGAACAAACCAAGCGAATGAATGTAGCGCGCGTCGCTTCCGTACATGAATTGCAACTTGAAGCCCCAATCGAATTCGCCGGGCTGCGGCGCCAGCGCGCGCTCGAAATTGATTACGAGCTGATTCAGCAGCGGTTCGTTGGCGCGATCGTCAAAGAACCGTCCGAAGTTCTGATTATCTTGCGGGCTGGCAGGATTGAAGGTAATCCCACTGTCGATCCAACCGGAAATCTTAAAGCGTGCCGCCGGAGTGGACGAAGGCGAAACCGTTTCGGTTTCGCCCGCCACAGCGATCGTGGCGAGACAAAGCGCGAGCGAGAAAATAAAAAAGTGTTTGATAAATAAGGCGAGGAATCAGCGCACTTCAGCAAGCGCTGCGTTCATTTGAGGGATTCGGGACGTGGATTGTCGATGAACCAGGTCCAGAACGCCTGAAGATGTCGATCTTGTCTGAAGAAGACGCGCCTGAACTTTGCGAGTAGGCCGCGAGTGGTTGGCCGCACCGTCGCGTTCGATTTCTTGTCGATGTAAACGGGAACAAAGACGAAGACGTACGTTGTTCTCGCTGGAGCAGGGCCAGTGCGATGGCTATCGTTCGCCGACTGCGTGGCTGCCGAAGAAATTATGTTGGAAGGTTTCACGGATTCACCGCAAATGAGTCGAGCGCGCGATTCAGGTTGAGCACGTTCACGCCGGGATCTCCAAGAAGACCGAAATCTCGGGCGTCTGTGTTTTGTTTAATCAACTCGCGCAGCTTTTCCTCGCTCATGGCGCGAGCTTTGGCGATGCGCGGAGTTTGAAGCTCAGCGTTGCGCAAGCTGATGTGAGGATCGAGGCCGCTGCCGGACGTGGTGACCGCATCGGCCGGCACGGAATCGTCTTCTTTTAAGCCGTTCTCCTTTCGGTAGGCGTCAACGCGGTCTTTGATCGCATCATTCAGCTTTTGTGAAGTCGGCCCGAGATTGCTGCCGCCGGAACTTGCCGCGTCGTATCCGTTGCCCGCGGCGGAAGGTCGCGGATGAAAATATTTCGGATCAGCGAACGCCTGGCCTAACAACTTCGAGCCGCGCACCGTTCCATTTGGATCGACAATCAAACTGCCATTGGCTTTGTCGCGAAAGAATGCCTGCGAAATTCCGAAAACGATTAGCGGGTAGAGGCCGCAGCAGACGACTGCCAGCACCAGCGTCGACACGACTGCGCCGCGAATGTGGGAGAAGAATTCTTTCATTTCGTTAGACCAAATGGGACGTCGTGATGATAAGATCGATCAGTTTGATGCCGATGAACGGAACGATGATTCCGCCGAAGCCGTAGATGAGCAGATTGCGCTGCAAGATGGCGAGCGCGCCCATCGGCTTGTAAGCTACTCCACGCAGCGCCAGCGGAATCAGCGCGATGATGATGAGTGCGTTGAAGACGACAGCACTCAGAATCGCGCTCGTGGGACTATGCAGGTGCATAATGTTCAGCGGCGCGATCTCGGGAAACGTAGCCATCAGCATGGCGGGAATGATCGCGAAATATTTCGCAATATCGTTTGCAATGCTGAACGTGGTAAGGGAGCCACGCGTGATGAGCATTTGTTTTCCGATCTCAACGATGTCGAGGAGCTTTGTGGGATTGCTGTCGAGATCGACCATATTCCCAGCTTCGCGTGCCGCTTGCGTGCCCGTGTTCATGGCGACGCCTACATCGGCTTGCGCGAGCGCCGGCGCGTCATTCGTTCCGTCGCCTGTCATCGCAACCAGATGACCCTCGGCCTGTTCGCGCCGGATGCGTTTGAGTTTTTGTTCCGGCGTCGCTTCCGCCATGAAATCGTCCACGCCCGACTCGGCGGCAATGGCGGCGGCCGTGAGCGGATTATCGCCGGTGATCATCACGGTCTTGATTCCCATCTTTCGCAACTGCGCGAAACGCTCCTTGATTCCGCCTTTGACTACATCTTTGAGCTCAATCGTGCCGAGCGTCATCATGTCCGACGCGACAACCAACGGAGTGCCACCGCGATGGGAAATTTCATCAACCGTTTTCGTGACCGGCTGCGGAAAGATTCCGCCTGCGGACTCGACAAATCCGCGCACCGCTTCCGCTGCGCCTTTGCGCACACGCATCGTCGGTTGCGCGCCATTGGCATGAAGGTCAACACCGCTCATGCGTGTCTGCGCGGTGAACGGCACGAACGTTGCCTCCAGTTCGTGCATTTCCCGCGCGCGCAATCCGAATTTCTCCTTCGCGAGTACGACAATCGAGCGTCCTTCCGGAGTTTCGTCCGCTAGCGAGCTCAATTGCGCGGATGCCGCCAGATCATTAGGCTCGACGCCGGGCGCAGGATGAAACGCAACCGCCATCCGATTTCCGAGCGTGATCGTCCCGGTTTTATCGAGCAACAAGACGTCGACATCTCCGGCCGCTTCCACCGCGCGCCCGCTCATTGCGAGCACATTGCGCTGAAGAACCCGATCCATTCCGGCAATACCGATCGCGCTGAGCAATCCGCCGATGGTAGTAGGAATCAAACAAACCAGCAGCGCCACGAGGACTGGAATCGAAAACGCCGCGCCTGAATAAATGCCGAATGGCTTCAGCGTCACGCAGACTAGCAGGAAAATGACCGTCAACGCGGCAAGCAAAATCGTTAGCGCGATTTCGTTAGGCGTTTTCTGGCGACGCGCGCCCTCGACCAGCGCAATCATCTTATCCAGAAAACCGGCGCCTTTGTCAGCCGTGATTCGGATGACAATTCGATCGCTCAAGACGCGGGTGCCACCGGTGACTGCGCTGCGATCGCCCCCACTCTCGCGAATCACCGGCGCGGATTCGCCGGTGATCGCCGCCTCATCCACACTGGCGATTCCTTCTACAACATCGCCATCCGCGGGAATGATGTCGCCGGCTTCACAAATGACCAGGTCATCCCTCTGCAACATGGGTGCGGGAACATGCTCTTCGCGACTATTTCTTAGGCGTCGTGCGACAGTGTCCTTGCGCGCCCGACGCAGGCTGGCTGCTTGCGCTTTGCCCCGACCTTCAGCGACGGCTTCGGCAAAATTGGCGAAGAGCACCGTGAACCAGAGCCAGATCGCCAGTTGCGCCACGAAACCGCGCAGTGCCGCCTCAGCAGTAAAGATTCCGACAGTCGTTAGGGCAGCACCCACCATCGTCACGAACATGACTGGATTCTTTACCATTAAACGCGGGTTCAATTTTTTGAACGCGTCGGCCATGGCCGGACCAACGATGTTCCAATCGAAAAGCGATGCAGGTTTTTGTGTCATGAAACTTGGATGTCGATCTTAAAAAAGTTTTCCGCCTTGCATGAGGAACTGCTCAACGATTGGCCCGAGGGTCAGCGCGGGGAGAAAGTTGAGTGCGCCGATCAAGATAATGGTGCCGAGCAGCAGAATGAGAAACGTTCCGCCGTGCACTGGAAATGTGCCCGCGCTGGGCGGCGTGACTTTCTTTTGCACCAGGGAACCGGCTAACGCCATGATCGGCACGATCATGAGGAAACGGCCGAACAACATATCGAGCCCGAGGGTCGTGTTGTACCAAGGCGTATTACCGGAGAGACCAGCAAATGCGCTGCCATTATTCCCGGCGCCGGAGCTGAACGCGTAGAGAATTTCGCTCAGTCCGTGAGGACCGCTGTTGTTCAATCCGGCAAGGCCCCATTTGCTCACTACTGCCCAGCCAGCGAAACCGAGAATCGAAATGGCGAGGATGAGCAATGAGAGCATCGCCATCTTCACGTCGTACGCTTCAATTTTTTTCCCGAGATATTCCGGTGTGCGGCCGACCATCAGGCCAGCGATGAACACCGCGAGCACGACGAATACCAGCATCCCGTAAAGGCCGGCGCCGACTCCGCCGAAAATTATTTCTCCCAGTTGGATGTTGAACAGTGGCACAAAGCCGCCGAGCGCCATGAACGAGTCGTGCATCGAGTTTACGGCGCCGCAGGATGCGTCGGTCGTGATCGTGGCGAAGAGCACGGAGTTGAAAATGCCGAAGCGCACTTCCTTGCCTTCCATATTGCCGTCGGCGGCAGCGACGCCGAGTTGGTGATGAATCGGATTGCCTGCGCTCTCGGCCCACCAGCAGAGTAGCACCCCACCGACAAACAAGATCAACATCGCGGCCCAAACCGTCCAGCCGTGCTTCTGGTTTTTCACCATTCGGCCTAGGTAATAAGTGAGCCCGCTGCCGATCGCGAAGATCGACAACATCTGGACGAAATTTGAGAGCGGCGTCGGATTCTCGAACGGGTGCGACGCATTCGCGTTCACGTAACCGCCACCGTTGGTCCCGAGCATTTTTATCGCGACCTGCGACGCCATCGGCCCTTGCACGATGTTCTGTTCGGTGACGGTCTGCTCCTCCATTACCGGCTTGTCGTCAGCTCCCTTGATCGTCTCTCCCTTGTCGTTTTTCTTTTCGACCTGGACTTTCATTGGCTCTACCAACGTGGCCTTGGTGTAAGGCTTGAAATTTTGAATCATCCCTTGCGAAACGAGGAACAATCCGAAGACGAGGCAAATGGGCAGCAGCAGGTAGTAAGTCACGCGCACCAAATCCACCCAGAAATTGCCGAGCGTGTTCGCCGAGTGGCGCGCAATTGCGCGAACAAACGCGGCAGCGATGGCAATGCCGGTCGCGGCGGAAACGAAATTGTGAAACGTCAGCGCGACCATCTGCGAGAAATACGACATCGTGGATTCGCCGCCGTAGTTCTGCCAATTGGTGTTGGTCGTAAAGCTCACCGCCGTATTGAATGCCAAGTGTGAGCTCACGGGTCCGAGCCCTTGCGGATTCAATGGCAGAAAATATTGCAAGCGCAGGATTGCGTAAGTGAACAAGCAGCCCACCAAACTGAACAACAACATCGCGAGCGTATACTGTTTCCAATTGTGCTCTTTGCTCGAATCGACTCCCATCAACCGATACGTCACTCGTTCCAAGGGACGGACCACTGGATCGAGCCACGTTTTGCCATTCACATCGAGCACACGCAGCAGATAAAGCCCCATTGGCTTCGTGATCAGGGCCAGCGCAAGGACGTAGACAGCAAATTGAATCCAGCCTGAAGCTTGCATGTTAATGTCAGAACTTTTCGGGACGGATCATCGCCACAAAAAGATAGACAAACAGCAACAGCGCGATGATGCCCACGATGATTGTTTCCATCACGTCCTCCTACAACCTTTCGCAAAAACGCACGTAAAGAACGCTCGCGACGAAAAACGCAACGACGGTTACGGCAAAGACTAAGTCGCTCATAAGTGAGTCTCATGGTGAGCGAGATCGAGCGGCAGCGTTAATTAAACCGCCCGCCAAATGCGTTAAAAAATTATTAACGTCTGAAAGATGGTCCCCTCGTCTACGCCTGAAGATGTGCCACGGCTTCGATCTCAGCAGTCTGCGGAAACATGTCGAGGGGTGTAACCGACTGGATGGCAAACTTTTCCTGCAGTTCTTTCAGGTCACGAGCCAGTGTGGCGGGATTGCAGGAAACGTAAATCAGTGTTGTTGGCGCAAGACTAACAATCGCTTTGCGAGCGTTTGCGCTTAGGCCAGTTGCCGGAGGATCGATAATGATGGTGGTAGGGGCGATTGACTTCAATCGCCCGCGATCGATGTCATTCACATGCGGGCGGTTCGGGTGAACCGCCCCTACCTGTTGCAATTCCTCTTCCACATCGCCAGCGATATAGATTTCTTTCTCGGTCGCATTTTCTTTTGCGGCTGCGATTGCGAATCTGTCCCAATCGATTCCGACGACGCGCTCAAACTTGTTGAGCAATGCTTTGGCGAAGAAGCCTGCGCCACAGTAAGCATCGATGAGGAGATCCTGATCCGACGGAACAAGATCGATAATCAAATCGCGCAGTGCATTTGCGACCTCATCATTAGTTTGAGAGAAGACGCGCCGGCCCGAGGACGTGCGCAAGGTGTAATGTCCATCGCGCGGATGTCGCTCCCGAAGTTCCGTCAGCGC
>WNFZ01014144.1_pt1 | contig 14801 bp, 16 predicted proteins | sample 5400081 | NCBI WGS metagenome assembly WNFZ01 (sample SAMN13153365, study PRJNA577476) | soil metagenome | isolation source: 80 cm soil or saprolite under grassland replicate 1 | place: USA:California | collected 2016-06-15 | reverse complement strand
TTCGCTAAGACCTTCGCCCTCATCGAAGGCAAATAGCGTCACCGTCCCGCCTTTGTTCTTCAGCAGTACACGGCTCACGATAGAGGCGTCTTGATATTGCAGCAAGTTTACGAGTTGTTTAACCTCGTCCGTTTCGACTGGGCCTTGATCTTGCTCACTCATAACATCCTTCCTTCAACCACACGTAACCTATCCGAGAGACACTCCTTTGATCCTCAGCGCTTGATGGCCACAAGTGCGACCGCACCTAATTCTTTGCGATAACGTCTGAAGACGGAGCGCATCTCAAAGACTCGTCGTCGCGCCTCAGAATCACGGGCGACGTTCCAAGCAAAGCGGAGTGCGCCAGCAAGACCTTCATCGCTAATCAATCGTCGTGGCTCCAGCAGGCTCATCGACGCCATGTCCACCGATTGGACTTCGAACCCTTCGGACTCCAAAAGCGAGCGCCATTCGGAAACAGCCAGTGGCCTGACGCCGTGATGGACGACGCCAGTCAGCGCCCGCTCAGTTTCTTTTCTTGTATCCTCATCGAGGTTTTCTGACAGGAGGCACATTTCATGGATTCCGTAACGACCGCCGTTCTTAAGTAAGCGGCGAGCTTCACGCACGATCTCGCGCTTCGTCTCGTCAGTCTGCATCGTGAGCATGGCCTCACCATAGACCACGGTAGCGCCTTGATTAGGAAGTCCCGTGTGTGAAGCGCTGCCAATGACGCAACGCTGTCGATCTTCCTTCAGGTAACCGCTCACGATCTTCGCCGCTACCTCGTCTCGCTCGACCGCCGTGTATGAAGCTGGACCTAACCCGATCGTGAGTCGCGCGGTAACACCCATGCCGGGCGCAAACTCTATGACGTCATCCTCCCGTTTGATTTGCAGTGCTGCCAACATGCGACGGGTCAGTTCCATGCCGCCCGGTCGAAGCACACGTTTGCCAAGGCGAGCGAGCACCCAATGCCCGGGCATCTTCTCAGTCTTCAGTCCTTCGCCCGGGTGAACCGAATCTGCCGCATTATTCGCCACTCCAATCGTCACCCTCTCTGGTTAAGCTGCCAGCAAATGACCCTCATCCCAGTTCTGCGTTCGGAAGACTAAAACAAGAAGCCGGATACGACAATGACTTATGTCACTCGGCATCTGAAATCATGAAGTCTAAGAGTCTGGGTATGCTCAGCGCTGATCGGCGAATGCTTCCAGCGCCGCTTCATCGGGGATTAAGAGATGGCGGCCATCGACGACGATCAGTCCTTCGTGCTGAAGACGCGTGAAAGCGCGCGATACAACCTCGCGCACAGAGCCGATACGCGCTGCGATCTGCTGATTGGTTTGAGTGAGATTCATCCAAGTCCCATTGTCTGCCCGGGTGCCGTTCCTGTGCGCTTCCGCCACGAGAAAGCGAGCCAGTCGCTGCCCAACTTCACGTAGGGAGAGAGCTTCCACCAGTTCAGCGCAGCGCCTGAGCCGGGCGGCCAACACTTTCAAGGCGGCGAGAGGGATCTGAGGATGTTCCAGACAAAGACGGCGCACATCCTGCTTATCAATGAATAGAACAGTTGTATCTTCTTCGGCTGCGGCGGTGGACGGATAAGTGCCGTCATCAAAGACCGGCAACTCGGCAATGGTTGCGCCAGCGCGCTCAACGTGAATTACTTGTTCTCGCCCATCCAAACTGACGCGATAAGCCCGCACTGCTCCTTCAACGATGACGTATAGACCGCGGGCTTCTTCACCGGCAACGAACAGCACCTCGTCCTTCCGAAAGGTTCGCTCGACGGCACGCTGCGCCAGCATCCGAAGAGTGCTGTCTTCCAAGGATTCGAAAAGCTTAGAGCGCTTTAGCGCGGCGATCTTGTCCATGGTCATTGAAGCATGATCACGCGCTTTACCACGTTTATTCAAGTCTTAGGACGCAGGCTATCGTGGAGTGTGACATAAGTCATTCCTGGTTGATCCTAATTGAGCCGATAATGTGACAAACGGGGAAATGATCTCCCTGTGATTCTGACGAAACGCGCCCAGGAAGAGGATAAATAAAATGGTGCCCACCAGCAGTATGTTGACGATAAATCAACCGCACATCCCGGACTTCACTGATCCGCTCGGCTTGCTAGTGCATTGCCACGAACGGATAGAAGCGCAATTAAGCAGCTTGGAGCGTGCTGCTGAGATCCTTCGCGTTGGGGATTGCCAATCCCTTCCCCGATTGTTCGCCGCCATCGATGGGGCGGTTGCACACTTCGCTGTTCCCGGTGTCAAGCATACCGAGGATGAGGAAATCTCCTTGTTCCCCCGAATGCGCCAGCACGGTGGATCGGCGGGAGAAGAGGTGGTAGCGGCAATGGCCGAGCTTGAGTCTCAACACCGGTCAGCAGAACAGCTTCATTCGGAATTCGATGCCTTCGTCGCCACACTTCCGCGAGATGGCTCGGCAGACACTAGAGAATTGGACTGCTTCGGTGGACTCGTCGGTGGACTCACGACCCTTTACCGTCCACACATAATGCTTGAAAACAACATCGTCTTTCCGGTTGCCGCAAGGGTTCTACCCGCCAGTGAGATTCAGGTGCTAGGCGAAGAAATGCGTGCCCGTCGTAAAGACATTTTGCAAAAGCTCGACGCCTCGCGCTGAGTCTCTTCGACGACCGATGCTTAAGCTACTGGGAACGTGCCATCACGTAAAGAGTCACAAAGCGCGGAAGAACTGCTCGGCGATGATCATGCGGCGCTGGACACATTGTTGAAAGCACTCATTGACGCTCTCGACAAAGCGAACGCTGCGACTGTTCTTGCTCGTCTCGATTTCTTCTGGGCGCGATTAGCGCTGCACATTCGCGCCGAGCACCTGCATTTATTCCCCGCAATCCTCGAACGGCTCAAAGAACCTGCACAAACGGATCAGTTTCCACGGGCAACATCAACGCGCAAAACTATCGCTCAGCTTCGTGCAGACCATGATTTCTTCATGCATGAATTAGCTGCCGCGATCAAAACCGTGCGCATGCTGAAAGACACAGCACATTCAGAAGCTGAGAGCCACTTAATGGATGAGGTTCGGGCAAGCATTTCTGCCGTGAGCAAGCGACTCGAGGCTCATAATGAGGTCGAAGAAAAACTGGTTTACAGTTTGCCCGCAATAGTTCTAACGCCAACCGGACGACGCGCGCTCGTTGAGGGAATTCAGCGTGAGTTGCAGAATCTACCGCCGCGATTTAGCGACGCCCAACCAGAGGCTCACGAGATATGATCGCGGCTAGTCAAATGAGTGGTAAGATTCGTCGTATTCGCCTGAGGCCCATTGCGCTCCCCGCGGAACACGGCGGTTGGGGCCTTTTGTCCGAGCCAATCGTTCTTGGATTGCTGCTGGCGCCGACGTTGGCGGGCCTTCTTCTTTCCGTGACTGCTACGGGCGCGTTTCTCGCCCGGCATCCTTTCAAGTTAGCAGTTGGGGACTGGCATCGCGGTCGAAGCTCGCGGCGTTCAGTCTTGGCTGGACGCTTTGCCGTTCTTTATTTTGTGATCGCGACGTTGGCTCTCGCACTCGCCATCAAGATCGGCGGTGGCGGTCTGTTGCTGCCACTGATATTTGCGGCACCGATCGTAATCATCCAATTATTCTACGATTCATTGGGCCGCAGACGCGCGCTGGTAGCGGAATTGGCCGGATCGATTTCAATTGGCGCGGTGGCTACCGCGATCGCAATAGCCGGAGATTGGCCGCGTCCTGCGGCTTTCGGACTGTGGCTCATCTTAGGAGCGCGCACCGTCCCGACAATTCTATATCTCCGCGTGCGGCTCAGACTCCTGCGTCACAAGCCGGCCTCGCCTCTGATAGCGATCATCGCCCACATCATTGCGATAATGATTGTAATCGGACTCGTATGGGCGTCAGCAGTTCCGTATCTTACAGTTGCGGCGTTGGTGATTCTCTTTCTGCGCGCACTAATCGGTTTCTCAGGATTCGACAAGGAAGTAACGGCTAAGAAGCTTGGGCTGCGCGAGCTTTGTTTTGGCGCCATGACGGTGTTCGCCGTGGTGCTGGGTCACTCCATGGGTTGGTAATTCTGCGCCGAGATCTGAAACTACGTTACCTCCTTTGCCCTCCGAAAAAATCCGCTCACCAAAAGTTACCTGCTCAAAACTACACACCCTTGGGTAACTTTGCGCACGTGCGTTACCAAATCTCCTCTGAGATTTCCCAAATGGCCGAAGGCAATCACAGGCGTTCAAGAGTTTCGCTCACCAGACCCTCAAACCCGTGACCTAAGTCACTGCCTACTGGCTCGGGCGTGTCTAAACTCACAATCGAAACCAAATCGCCGTGGTCTTGGCCGTTTGGAGCGGCTCTTGCTTCAAGTTAGTGGTCTTTCATTAATGCAGTTGGGTAACGGGTGTGACTAAGTACCAGACTCTCATACCAGACATCGAGTTTTGGCAGGGCATGATTCCGTGCCAGGCCGCTTGCCCCGTTCACACAGATGCGGGCAAGTACGTTCAGCTAATCGCCGAAAGCAAATACAAAGAATCCTACCTTGTAGCTCGCTCGCCTAATCCCTTCGCTTCAGTTTGTGGTCGCATCTGCGCTGCGCCGTGCGAGGACGCATGTCGTCGCGGACGGATTGACGCGCCCATCACAATTCGCGCGCTGAAGCGCTTCGTTACTGAAAAGTACGGCGTGGAATCGATGGAGCCCGACACGCAGGACGAATTGCGCGAAGGTGCCGGCGAGCTTGGCAACAAGCGGCGCTGGCATTTGCCTGTGCTGCAAGCGAGTCGCGCGAATGTTGCGCGCGGTCAGAAAGTGGCGGTGATCGGTGCTGGGCCGGCAGGAATTTCCGCGGCGCACGATCTCGCGCTGATGGGATACCGAGTGACGGTGTTTGAAGCGACCGATCAAGTAGGTGGCATGATGTATCACGGCATACCTGAGTTTCGTCTCGCCCGCGCCGTCATCGAGAAAGAGATCCAAAAGACAGTCGATCTTGGTGTCGAGATCAAGCTCAACACGCCGCTGAACGATCAGTTCGGTCTTACGGAACTCAAGGAGCAAGATTACCAATCAGTTTTCATGAGCGTGGGCGTGCAGAAGGGCCGCGACATGAAAATTGAAGGTGGCGATCTCGATGGCGTTATTAAGGCGATCGACTATCTGCTGAACATCAACAACGGCTATCGCGTCAATCTTGGCCGCAAGGTTTTGGTCATCGGCGGCGGTTTCGTAGCATTCGACGCGGCACGCATGGCTTTGCGTGCAGCGCTTGAAGGAGATGCGAGCAGCGAAGACGAAACGGGTCACGATGTGAAGACCGCTCTAGATGCCGCCCGCGCGGCGATTCGTGCTGGTGCGGTCGAGGTTTACATGGCGAGCCTCGAATCATTTGAAGAGATGCCGGTGATGCGCACCACGCAGGGCCGCGAAGAGTTTGAAGAGTCGAAACACGAAGGGGTCCGGTTCCTGCCTCAGCGTGGCGCGAAGCGCTTCATCGGAGAAAACGGCAAAGTCAAAGCAGTTGAGTTCATGGGCGTGAAGCGAACCTATGACGAAGACGGACGCTTCAATCCAGTCTACGACGATGAAATCAGTGAAACAATCGACGCCGATTCGATAATTCTGGCTATCGGGCAACAGGCAGACCTTTCGTTTCTTAAACCGGAAGATCACGTCGAGCTGACACCTCAAGGAACGATTAAAGTCGATCTTGACACGCTGGCGACTTCATCGCCGGGTCTGTTCGCCGGTGGTGACGTGGCCTTTGGCCCTCGCAACTTGATCGAAGCTGTTGCTAACGGCAAACGCGCGGCGCTTTCGATCGACGATTATCTGCGCGGCGTGAAGACCAAACTGGTCGTCAATCTTCGCATCGACGAATTGCCGACGCGCTCGTACCGCCGTCCAGAGGATTACGACAAGTGCGAACGTAAGGCTCCGCCGACGATCTCGCTCGATCGACGAACCGGCATTTCGGAAGTTGAAACGGGTTACTCAGAAGAAGAAGCGAAAAGTCAGGCCGAGCGCTGTCTCTATTGCCACATTCAAACTATCTATGACGCTGAGAAATGCGTCCTGTGCAATCGCTGCGTCGATATCTGCCCCGAATATTGTTTGAAGCTGGTGCCTTTCCAAGAACTCGACCTAGAACCAGATGTGAAAGAAAAGATCGTGGAGAACGAGGGCATCTCGTTAACCGGACCGTTGTCCGCGATGCTGAAAGACGATGAGAAGTGTATTCGTTGCGGTTTATGCGCCATCCGCTGTCCGACCGACGCCATGACCATGGAGGTCTTTTACTATGAGGAGCAAGAAGTCAGGGCTGGATAACGCCGCCATACCTCAGGGCAAACCCGAATCTCCTGACGAAGCGAACAAGTACCCGAAGACGTCGGTACCGTCGATCAGTTCAGCGAAGGCGCGAAGTTCATCGACGACAAGCGCATCTTCATCTTCCGCGAAAAGAATACCTTTCATTGCATCTCGGCCACCTGCACGCACCTCGGCTGCACAGTGAAGATGCAGCGCTTGAACCAAGCAAAATCAGTCAACGTTCGCGGACGCGTGATTAACGAGCAGGCTGAGTTCGCCTGTCCCTGTCACGGATCGAAATACTACGGCGATGGGACAAATTATGCAGGGCCGGCTCCTCGGCCATTGGCCCATTTCAAACTAGAGGTCGCCCCGGAAGATGGCCAGTTGGTGGTCGATACGTCACAGACTGTGCCGCAGGATTTTAGATTGACTGTTTAAGCGAGAGGCTCAACTCATGGTGACGAAACGCTCAACGTGGGAAAAGATCAGAAACCCCAGAGCAAGCTGGGACAAGATCAAATGGACCTGGCAACCGGAGACGAAGCGCGAGGCGGGAGATTCCGTCGTCAGGAATTTCTTGTTGCACTGGTTTCCCGCGAAGGTAACGCGTCAAAGCCTTTCATGGAACTATTCGTTCTGGCTGGGGACCATCTCGGCGGTTCTGTTTCTTATCCTCACTGTGACGGGCATCCCGCTCATGTTTCTTTACGTGCCCTCGGTCGAGCGCGCCTATCTCTCGGTCAAGGATTTGGAATTCACCGTTTCGTACGGCTGGTTTCTCCGGGGACTGCATCGCATGTCGGCCCATCTGATGGTCGCGGTCGTCTTCCTGCATATGGTTCGTGTGTTTCTCACCGGCGCTTATAAGAACGGCACGGCGGTTAATCAGAACCGGCAGCTCAACTGGATCATCGGGGTGGTGTTGTTGCTATTCACGCTGCTGCTGTCGTTTACCGGTTACTTGTTGCCGTGGGATCAATTGGCTTACTGGGCCATCACGGTGGGAACCAACATCGCATCATCCGCCCCGGTTGTCGGTGAGCCGATGCGGTTCGTCTTGCTGGGGGGGCACACGATCGATCAGGGTACGTTAATCCGGTTCTACGTGCTGCACTGTTTCTTCCTGCCCATGGGCGTACTGCTGCTTTTTTCGTATCACATGTGGCGGGTGAGAAAAGATGGCGGACTCGCCTGTGTCGATAAGCTTTCGCTGGACCAGAAAAAAGAAAACGTCGCGCCGATCAAGAGCAAGACTTACTCGCTCCTCGGGATAACCAGCGGCAGAACAGTCCACGTGGAAACGTCAATTGTTGACGAGGACAAGCACACAGTAATGTCGTCACCCAACCTGACAAGACGACTCGTGATGGTCACGCTTGGGACGCTCGCAGTCGTGGCATTGCTGACTATTTTCTTTCATGCTCCGCTTGAAGAGGCCGCGAATCCCAACGTGACGCCCAATCCCGCGAAAGCGCCTTGGTACTTCCTCTGGTTGCAGGAACTCGTCACGGATACGACCTTCACCATCGGCGGCATCACGATAAACGGCGCGCTAATCGGCGGCATTATTTTGCCGGGTATTCTCGTTGTAGCAGCCATCCTTTGGCCGTATCTGGACAAGTCTCCAGTGCAAGCTGTGGGCGTCTGGCTGGCGACTGAAAGGCGCAAACAAAACATCATCTTTCTCATCATCGTGGCCGGGATTCTGATACTGACGATTGTCGGAACGTTTCTGCGCGGGCCTTATTGGAATTGGTACTGGCCTTGGCAAAGCTGGCCCACGATGCCGCGAAAATTCTAAGGAGAAGCGACGTGTTTAAGAAAGATTCGATCTTGCTTTACTCGTTCGGCGGCGCGGTTCTGATCATCACGGCGTTGGTCTTCTGGAATTACTACACGCCGGAATGGAAAGACTATCAGGATGAGTTTCGCGACATGGTAGCGAAGAAGTTTGGCCCTGATCGCGCCTCGCAAGCTCCGCGCGGACTGCAACAGATCTGGGTGAAAGATTTGAATCGCGTCGATCGATGCACGACGTGTCACGAAGGAATGGAGTGGAAAGGCCTCGAAGGCGCGCCAAATCCGTTTAAGTCGCACCCTCAAGAGATTCTGAAAAAGCATCCGCTCAACGAATACGGCTGCACTATCTGTCATGGTGGACAGGGTTATGCGACCGACATGGATTCGGCGCATGGCTTTACGCCGAACTGGGATGATCCGCTCTTGGGCAAGCAAGTCAGCGATCTCTACCTGATCAAAGATCGGAAAGCGATGATGCAAATGAACTGCAACGTCTGTCATCGCTACGACCGCGAGAGTGCCGGCGCCGATTACATCAATCAGGCCAAGCAACTGGTCCAGGAAAAGAACTGTCGAGCTTGCCACACGATCAACGGACGCGGCGGCGTTATCGGCCCGGACTTGACGTACGTGGGAGACAAGTCGCCTGAGCAGTACGACTACTCACGCATGCTGGGCGTCAAAACAGCCTTTGCCTGGCATGTGGCGCACATCCAGAATCCGAAATCGCTGGTGCCGGAAACGGTCATGCCGATGTTTGGTTTCAACAGCCGTGAAGCGCAATCGTTGGCCTTGCTGGTAATGAGTTGGCGACGCGCCGACATTCCGACGCGTTATCGGCCCGGCGTGCAGCTTGCCGAACAGCAAACTCCAGAAGAAGCAGAAAAAGAGAAACAGATGTTAACGGGCGAGGGTGCTTTCTTTGTCAAGAAGGGCTGCTTCGCCTGTCACTCGATTAGCGCTTTCGACGTTAAGTCTGCTTCCGATATTGGCCCGGATCTTTCCTTTGCCGTCTCTGACGTGCAGAGCCGCTTCGGAAAGACGCTGGAAGATTTTCTGGCTAAACCTACGGGGACTATGGCGGTTGTACTGTCTACCCAGATCCAACTTACGGATGACGAAAAGAAAGAGGCGGTTGAGAAGCTGAAGTCGGCCTATCAGAAGAAGCTGGACCAGCAAGCGCAGGCTGCTAGTCAAGCATTGAACAAGGCGACGCAGCAGCCGCCGAAGAAATGAGTAATTAGTTTTCGGAAACAGGTCTCGAGTTTCTCGAAAGGAGAAGCAACACAATGAAAGGCAATCATACAAAGTTGACGTGGTTCGGTCTGGGCGTGCTTTGCACTCTGGTAGTAGCTGGCATTCTCGTCAGTTGCTCGAAGAAACCGAGGGTCGAACGCGGCGATGTAGCTGAAGCGGCAATCGCGACTTATGTCGCGCCCGGCGATACGGATGAGTACTACATGTTTTATTCGGGAGGACACTCCGGCAACGTGTATGTGGCCGGCGTCCCTTCGATGAGGCACATTTCGACCATTCCGGTGTTCGCTCCGTACCCGGCGACGGGTTACGGCTTCGATAAAGAGACGAAAGAGATGCTGGGCGCGTATACCTGGGGAGACGTGCATCACCCCGCGCTCAGCCAGACCAAAGGCGATTATGACGGACGCTGGCTGTTCGTCAATGACAACGCCAACAACCGCATGGCGCGCATCGATCTGCGCGACTTCAAGACCAAGCAGATTCTTGGGCCGGTGCCTAATATCTCAGGCTTTCACGGCGGCGCATTTGTAACTCCAAACAGTGAGTATGTGCTGGCCGCTTCGCGCTTCTCCATCCCCCTGCCGAAAGGTACGTATCAGCCGATTGAGAATTACGCGACCGGATACAACGGCGTCGTCGCCGGCATCGCCATCAATCCACAATCCGGCGAGATGAGTGTGGGCTGGCAAATTCTGATGCCGCCTTTTGACTTCGATCTTGGCTCGACCGGGAAAGGCCCGAGCGAAGGCTGGGCTTTTTGGACCACGTATAACACGGAACGCGCGACAGGAAAGCTGGAGGTCACATCCACACAGAAAGACCGCGACTACGTAGCCGCGGTGAACTGGAAAGCCGCGGAGCAGGCAGTCAAAGACGGCAAAATCAAAATGATCGGCGGCGTTCAGGTCGTCGATCCGAAACTAGCGCCCGGCGTCGTCTATCTGATCCCATGCAGCAAGAGCCCGCACGGTGTCGATGTCAGTCCCGACGGCAAATACATCATCGCCAGCGGCAAGCTTCAGTCCATCACTACCGCCTTCAACATGGAGAAGATTTTGACCGCGATTCAGAACAAAGATTTCAGCGGCGACGAGGATGGGATTCCGGTCATCAACTACGATCATGTGAAGGATGCCGAGGTTAATGTAGGTCTGGGACCACTCCACACGCAGTTTGACGATCAGGGCTACGCGTACACGAGCCTCTTCGTCGAATCCGCAGTTGCTAAGTGGAAACTCGGGACCTGGGAAGTCGTCGATAAGATTCCGATAAGCTACAACATCGGACACCTTTCAGTTGCCGGAGGCGACACGATGCACCCGGACGGAAAATATCTGGTGGCGCTAAACAAGCTTTCACACGGCCGCCACATGACTGTTGGTCCATCGCAGCCGGAAAGCTCACAGCTCATTAGCATCACTGGCGAAAAGATGAAGCTGCTCTATGACGCTTTCACTGAGCCGGAGCCGCACTACGCGCAGATGATCAAGGCCGACAAGCTCAAACCAATCGAGGTCTATCCCAAAGAGGAGATGAAGAACCCCAACGCTGTCTGGGATGTGAAGGATACCGGGGTCACGCGAGATGGCAACAATGTCGTGGTAAAGATGACCGCCGTTCGCAGCAGCTTTGAGCCAAACAAGGTCGAGGTAACGCAAGGCGACCATGTCACGATCTACTTGACCAATATCGAGCAGACGACGGATGAGCTGCACGGTTTCGGACTTGGTGAATACAACCTCAACGTTGTGATTGATCCGGGTGAGATGAAGACTATCGAATTCGTCGCAGACAGAACCGGCGTCTTTCCCTACTACTGCACCAACTTCTGCTCAGCGCTTCACCAGGAGATGCAGGGGTACTTGTTGGTCAAGCCAAAGTAGTAAAGGGATGAAGAAAGAAGGATGAAGGATGAAGGATGGACTTTAGTTCTTCATCCTTCCGGCGGGTGGAAATGCAGAGTAAGACAGGAGTCGTACCAACATGAGTGATTTTCTCGAAAAGGAAACAACCTTCTTTGAGCTGCCGCTGACGTTGAAGAGCCGCATTTTGATTCTCGTTGCGGTCGTAGTATTGCTCCCATCCTTCTTCTTCCGGCATGCGGCCACTGCTGGAAAGCGACTTCAGCGAATTCACCTGGGTCCCGCTGGTGATCGGCCTGTTGATTATCCTGGCGCTCAGGGCAATGGTCCTTGGGAAGATGTCCAATCTGGTCGACGTGTTTGTGCTCTTTACTTACTTCGGCTTGTTCTCGATGTGGAGTTTCTATCACCGGCTCTATATGTACGGCCACAACCTTGATCCGACCGCCTCGATCAAGGTTCAGCCCTTCACGCCGCCGTTTTTTGGGTCGAAACAGATTGCCAACTTTGCCGTGAACAGTTTCCCTGGACCAGCTTCCTACGCGCTGTTTGCGTTCGCGGTGTTGTTGCTGATTGCAATTCTTCTGTCGGCAAAACGGGCCAGAGAGGAGGCGCATGAGCAGGCGGCTGCAGCTTAGAATAGTTTCGATCTGTCTGGTATTGTTCGTCGCCGGTTCATCGGCGACAGCTGCAACGCTCGTGGTTAGCGGGGCAGGCGCTCAGTTTCAATCAATTCAGACTGCAATCGATGCTGCTCATGCTGGGGATACCGTTCAAGTTCGCGCCGGAACTTACCCAGGCAACCTCACACTTATTAAACAGATTAAGCTTGAAGGCATAGACCGCCCGACGGTGCGCGGTGGAGGCATAGCCAGCGTGGTCACGGTGTTAGCTGACGGATGTGTAATCAAAGGATTCATCATTGAGCACTGCGGCGGCGACCTGACACGCGAGGACTCCGGCATTTTGCTCAAATCGAGCAACAACCAAATCGAAGACAACGAATTGCGCGACATACTATACGGAATCTATCTCTACAGTTCGCATGGCAATACTTTGCGGCGCAATCGAATTCGCGGGAGACCCGAATTAGAAGAAGGTGATCGCGGCGCGGGACTGCACTTGTGGAACTCGCCCGACAACATTATCGAGGACAACGTGGTCTCCGAAGAGCGTGACGGGATGTACATCCAGAGTTGCAACGGCAATCAGATTCGTCGCAACCGCGTCACAAACCTGCGCTACGGTCTTCATTATATGTTCTCTGATCGGAACATATTTGAGGACAACTTCTTCTCGAACAACGTGGCGGGTGCAGCCATCATGTACTCTAACCACATCGAGTTTCGCCGCAATGCTTTCGTTCACTATTGGCGGAAGAGAACTTCATCGTGGACAACGCGACCGGCATTTTCATGGAGGCGCTGCGCAAGACGACCTTCCGCCACAACACCATTGCGAACAACGATGTTGCGTTGCAGATGTTCAGTAGTTCCGACGCAAACGTCTTTACCGAGAATAACTTCGTTGGCAACTTGAGTCCGCTGCAACTGATCGGCAGGAGCACCACAACGAAGTGGTCAGAGAAGGGGCGCGGGAATTTCTGGAGTGATTACGACGGCTACGATCTCAATGAAGATGGACGCGGCGATGTGCCGCTGAAAATCCAGAACGTCTTTGAGTACATGGAAGGCAATCATCCCCGGCTGCGTCTCTATTTGGACAGTCCGGCCGCCCGCGCTTTGGCTGTCGCGGAAAAGACATTTCCCGTTTTGCGAGGCTCGTCCGAGATTGATGAAGCGCCATTGATGAAGCCCGTTGCGCTCCGTTATCCGTTTGCGATTGAACAGCCTGCGCGCCGAATGCATGCAGGATTGATGTTGGCTTCGCTTCTGATATTAAGCGCTGGTGCGATGGTGATATGGAAAGGCCAACGGCCCAAGCGAAATGACCATTGAAGTCCGAGATCTGACGAAGAAGTTCAAGCAGTTCACCGCTGTGAACCACGTCTCTTTCAAGATTGAAAGGGGTGAGACGTTCGCGCTGCTTGGGCCAAACGGAAGCGGGAAGACCACTACCTTGAAGTGCATAGTGGGATTGACGCTGCCGACCTCGGGGAACATTGCCGTCGAGGGTTTCGATATCTCGCAGCATAGCCGCGAAGCAAAGCGGTTGATGAGTTTTCTGCCACAGCGCGTGGGTTTCAGCGATCAGTTGACCGGGCGCGAGGTCCTCGAATTCTATTGTCGTCTGCGTCGAATTCCGCCGCAACGAATCGAACAGACATTAGACACGCCAAACTTTCATTTTAACGGGTTCTTTGACAAGTCAGTCAGTGAATTCTCAGGTGGAATGATCCAGCGCCTCGGCCTTGCCGTTGCATGTTTGCCCGACGCACCGGTACTGGTGCTGGACGAGCCAACCGTGAGCCTTGATCCCAACGGCGCAATTGAGTTCCGCGAATTTCTTGCTTCACTCAAGCGGGCAGGCAAAACGATCGTATTTTCTTCCCACATGCTCGCCGATGTTGAACAACTTGCCGATCGTGTAGCCATTCTGGTTGGCGGCAAGTTAGTGGCTCTGCAATCAATCGCCGCTTTGAAGGCAGAGTTGATCAGTAGTTCACGAATGCGCGTGGTGCTGGCGAACCCGAACGAACATCAGCTGGCTGTCGCGCGAAGGTGCCGGGTCGAGAATGTGACGCTCGAAGGGAATTCGCTGGTAATAACATGCAGCGCCCAAGACCGGCTGGAGATCTTACGAGCGATCGAAGCGGCGGGTGGACGAATTGAAACCTTCGCTACCGAAGAATTGTCGCTTGAAGATATATACATGAAGTACGTCAGTGAAAATCATGCTCATACAGAATAAAGAAGTCTTTGCGAAACGAGCTGTTTCTGATCTTGCTCAGCAAACCTCAAACCGACGGGTGTGGTTGTGGGCCTGGTGCCTAATCATTGGCGTCACGGTGCTCGCCAACTGCCAGAAGCAAGCGGTCGCTCCGGTTGCTCTCGCCCCCGAAGATACGTGCAGCTATTGCAAGATGGCAATTTCCGAAAAGCAATACGCGGCTGAATTGATTGACAGCGAAGGGCAGACCTTCAAGTTCGACGACATCGGATGCATGGCTAATTTCATTAAGAGCAAGAAGAACGCGGCGAAGACAATCGCCAGCTTTGTGATGGATTTCAATGAACGTCAATGGATTAAAGCCGAGGACGCCCATTATGTTCGGTCTTCCGAATTAAGCACGCCGATGAACGGCGGCCTCATCGCTTTTAAGACTGAAGCGAAGGCCCAGGAAGCAGGAGGTAAATTCCACGGCAAGCTGCTTCGCTTCAAAGACATTTTCAATCCGTAGAAGATAACAATGGACACGCACGCGATTACAACTATTGCCAGACAGGAATTGGTTATCAATATTCGAAACCGCTGGACGATTGTGTTTGCAGGCGTATTCGGCGTTCTGGTGCTGGCAATTTCGTACTTTGGATTGGTAACCGGCGGCGCCGTTGGTTTCCAGGGTTTCGCCCGCACGTCGGCGAGCTTGCTCAATATGGTGCTCTACATCATTCC
>WNFZ01003442.1_pt1 | contig 14808 bp, 12 predicted proteins | sample 5400081 | NCBI WGS metagenome assembly WNFZ01 (sample SAMN13153365, study PRJNA577476) | soil metagenome | isolation source: 80 cm soil or saprolite under grassland replicate 1 | place: USA:California | collected 2016-06-15 | reverse complement strand
AGTGGGATTTCAGACCTTGAGAAAAATGCCCTTGCGGTAAAGGACAGCCATCGCCACCCAGCAAAGCGCCACGTACGCAAGTGCGTAGCAAAGCGAGGCGTTCGCCGGACTCGCGAACGGCTCGAAGAAGTGCGAGTAGAAGTACTCTTGTAGGGTCATGGCCCGTCCGGCGGCGGCATGAACGCGGAGCGTATAGAGGGCGGCGGCCAGGGCCTCGGAGAAGAAATAGGCCGCGATCGCATTCTTCCCGAAGACGAGGATAGGCCTCGTCCATGCACCCCGATGTTGCTTGACGTCTGCAATCCAATAGCAGAGTGCGAGAAAGATCAGCGCCAACCCGGCCGTGAAAAGCACGTAGGAACTGGTCCAGAGCTTCTTGTTAATCGGAAACCATAGGTGCCACGTGCGGCCGAGGGTGATCGCGACAACGCCAGCGATCGCCATTCTCTGGGCCTTTGCGCCCGCAGATCTCGCGGACCGCAGCCACTTGCCGGTGAGCAGTCCAGCTACGCACGTGGCGACTGCTGGAATAGTACTTAGCAGGCCTTCGGGATCGCGAACTCGTTCGTACAAGTGTCCCATCAGCAGTTTGCGGTCGAGCCACGCCGCCAGGTTGCGATCAGGGTCAAGCAAAGGAATGTCCTGGCCCGGAATTCCGAAGCCAGGCACAGCTACATGCCGCATCAGAACCCAGTACGTGGCCAGACACGCGACAGCCACGGAGAATTGAACGCGCCAGTCGGTCCATAGCTCCAACACAGCAGTCAGCACGTAGCAGAGAGCAATACGCTGTAGGACACCGTAAATCCGCAAATGGGCGGGGTCGTAACGAGTGGGGAATCCGTTCAGGAAGACGCCGATGGCAAACAGTGCAAGCCCCCGCCACAGCACGTGTCCCAGCAGGCGTCCCCGCGACTCGCCACGCTGCAACCGCGAGGTGAACGAGAACGCCATGGCAACGCCGACGATGAACAGGAAGAAGGGAAACACCAGGTCGGTGGGGGTCCACCCATTCCAGGCAGCATGCTTCAGAGGCCAGTATGACGACGGTCCGTCACCGGGATCGTTTACCAGAATCATGGCCGCAATGGTTATGCCGCGGAACAGGTCGAGTGACATGAGCCTTCCTGCTGACTCGACAGGCCGGTCCACCTTCGTTCCAGCAAGGTTCAGCGTTGTTGTGCGGCTCGACATAATTTCCCGCTCCTACTGCTTAGTATCCATCGGGTGCTGCGCTTTCTCGTAGAACTCGTTCTGCAGCTGCAGACTTACCTGATCGGCTTTCACTGCTTTGATCGATTTCACGATCGCGTCAATCCAACCTTTCATTTTGTACTCGCCCAATTCGCGCGTCGCCGCGGAGCCCTCGCCGGAGTAATGATTTGGAAAACGCGCATACCACCAGATTGCGGTGTAGAGATTTTCGGGTAATTGCAGGCGCCCAAGGTCGGCCCCAGATTGGTCTTTGGCACGTTCCGCATGCACCAGATCGGGACGAGAAACCATCATCTGAGATGTCTCGGACTCGCCCGCGTGCATGTCCATCGAAGTCTTCTTTGGCGGTCCGCCGGGCGGGGTTTCCACCAGTCCCAGAACATAAGCAACGTAGTCGTGACGCTTTTTGAGTTGGCTTTGAGCGAAGAAGGGAAGCAGGTGCTCGTTGCCTCCGTGCCCGTTGACGACGATTACCTTCCTGCAACCGTTACGGGCCATTTCGTCAGTAGTCTCCTGCAGAAGTTCCAGCTGAAGATGGCTACTGTACGCGACGGTCCCCGGTTGGTGCTGCGCCTCGAAAATCTGGCCAAAGTAATACTCGGGAAATACGACGACGTATTCCTGTTCGGCGGCATGGAGAGCGGCGTGCCGCACGTCGAGCAGGTCAGTTCCCAGCGGAAGATGGGGCCCATGCTTCTCGATAATGCCGAACGGCAACAGGCATGTGCCCCCGGAGCGGGTGATGGCTTGCACGAAATCGGGTGCGGTGAGCTCTTCCCAATGAACTGAGAGCTTCTGTTGGGCGGATAGCGGAATGGAGATAAGGACTCCAACAAGCAGGGGCATCAAGCATCTTCGTAACATGACTCGACCTCAGCGGCGCATTCTAGCAGTGGTCAGTGGGCGGTGGCCAGTGGGCAGTGCCGGGTTGCGCGGCGTCCGTTGCAGTCGTCGCGAAAAGCTCATCGTGCGCGCAGAGCTGTATCGAACTCGAAGGCGACTGCCAAACAGCCGAGAGCCGAGAGCCGAGAGCCGAGAGACCATGACGAGCGCTGTACAACCAACAGCGCCTCAAAATCCCGACTAACGATTTCCATTGCTCCCCGTCTAACCCGCATCAGGAGAAAGATCATGCAAAACAAACGCAGTATTGCCACCTGGCTCGGCGTAGTCCTGGGCACGGTGATGGCACTGGCACTGAATGCGACACTCGCGCATGCGTCCAATGACGGCGCCGCGATGAAAGAAGAATTTCATCAAACGTACCCTCTCACCGCGAATGGCCTTGTCGCGCTGGACAACATCAACGGTGCGGTGCACATTTCGGTTTGGGACCAGAACCAGATCAAGGTTGATGCAGTCAAGCGCGCGGATGACGAAGAGGGCCTCAAGAACATGGAAATTCGCGTTGAGCCACGCGAGGACTCCATCTCAATTTCTACTCACTATCGCTCCAACGATAATCATTGGGGAGACCGCCACCATTACTCCGACGTCGAATACACGCTTACTGTCCCCCGCAATGCCCGCCTCGACGAGATCAAGCTGATCAACGGTCCACTGGATGTGACAGGAGTACTCGGGGAAGTTCGAGCCTCGTGCATCAATGGGAAGCTGACTGCCAAAGGACTGGGCAACGAAGCCAAGCTATCGACAATTAACGGGCCGTTGGACGCGAATTTCGACAAGCTGCCCGCCAGCGGGATTGAGCTAACGTCGGTTAATGGACCAGTTGAACTGACGCTACCTTCCGATGCGAAGGCCAGTATTGAAGCAGCAACAGTGCACGGGCACATCGGGAATGAGTTTGGGCTCCACACGAGCAACCATTTCGTAGGCCACAATTTGAACGGGCAACTCGGTGGTGGCGGAACCCACATTAGACTCAATAACGTGAACGGCACCATCGACGTTCGCCATGCAAACGACGGCCGCACCATGAGTCCGGCGAAGAGCGAGGGTGGGGGAGAAGACGATATCTAGTTGTCAGTTAGCCAGTTCTCAGTTACCAGATCGAAACAATGCCATAGTCCATGGGCCCATACTGACCACTGGCAACTGACCACTGACAACTGGGTTTAAGGCGCTTCGATCAGCTCCATTTTGCCGTCGCGTGTGCGGTGCAGGACCATGACTTTGCCCTTGGGATCGCGGAAGACGAAGACGTCGCGATCACGGAAGTGGGCTTCCTTAATAGCTTCTTCGAGAGTCATAGGGCGCAGCGCGACCGCCTGATCGGCGCGCACCAAGTGGACCTCAGTTGATTTCGCCACGGCTGGGAACCTGTGCACAACCATGGACGCTGCGGGCGCAGCTGCACTTGCAGCAGTCGCTTTGACCACAGTCTCAGCGGCGACCTCGCCATTCCACTTGCCGTTGTGGTTGCGCCGTTTCCTCGTAATGATACGTGTCTTGTTGCTGAGCGCTTGCTTCTGAACGTGTTCGAGGGCTTCGCTGATGGCGGCTTTCATGTCCCCGGCTTGGGCCAACCCAACCAACGGGCCAACTCGCGAGTTTATGGTGATCTCTGCTTTGTAGCGGCGCTTTTCGACGGCGAGTACGACCTTGGTGTCGAATTTATTGCGCAGGATTTTGCGCACTTTAGTGAGGCCCGCTTCAACGTCTTTGCGGTTTGTGGGAGTTACTTCGTAGTGCCTGCCAGTGTATTCCACGTTCATGCGTAACCTCCGGGGTGAGGCATGTACAACCGGCACTGCAGAATTGTCGAACTGGAGAATTTTCGAACTGTTGGATTTTGAATTCGTCAATCTGAAAATTCTAAAATTCGACAATCATTTCTTCACTCTTCTCTGGTGCGTGCTGGGAATTCTCATGTCTTCACGGTACTTGGCGACAGTTCGCCGAGTCACCTGAATCCCCTGCGATTGCAAAATCTTCGTGATCTGCTCATCGGTCAGCGGTTTGGAAGGGTCCTCATCTTCGATGAGTTTTTTCACGCGGCGCTTCAAAATCAGCAGAGACGTGCCGCCACCTTCCGGCCCGTTCACGCTCTCGCTGAAGAAATAGCGCAGTTCGAACACGCCCTGCGGCGTGTGAGCGTACTTGCTGGCTACAGCGCGGCTGACGGTCGAAGGGTGCACGCCAATCTCCTCCGCTACTTCCTTGATCATCATCGGCTTGAGTTGGTCAATGCCCAGTTCGAGAAATTCCTGCTGGCGAGCCACGATGGTGTAACAGACTTTCATGATCGTCTGCTTGCGCTGTTCGATGTTCTTGATCAGTTGCACGGCGCTCTTGAAGCGCTCTTTGACATAGTTGCGCGTGTCGCGATCGTTGTTTTCTTTCGTCAGCAGGCGTTTGTAAGAGGAATTCAAGCGGAGCGTAGGAACGTCTTCGTCGTTCATAATGACGATCCATTCGTCCCCGTGCTTCACAAACGCCACGTCAGGCTCAATGAGCCGCGGCTGAACTTTGTTGTAACGCAAGCCCGGCCGCGGATCGAGCGTACGTATGTAAGCCAGCGCTTCCTGTACGGCTTCAACCGGGCGGTTGATCGCGCGGGCAATCTCTTTGTGCTGCTTGTTCTGAAGTGCCCGCAGATGCTGGTCAACAACGGCGATTGCATCGGCAAGCACGTGGGCCGTTCCGTTGCCATTCTTGCCGAGTTGCGCCTGGTGATAACGCAATTGATTGAGCAGGCACTCGCGAAGGTTGCGGCAGGCGACCCCGGGAGGATCGAGTTGGCGGACTGTCTCGATGGCCTCGTGCAAATCCTCCTGTGTAAAGCTTGGCTGATAAGCGGGTCGCGTTCCGTTGTTCGAAGCTGGAGAAGGCGCAACCTCAGGCGCTGGCGCGGGTGTAACCGCCGGCTGAACCACCCCACCTGAACCCTGCAAGGCGGAGCTTAATCCGTTGGTGTTGTAAGAAAACGCTTCCTGCGTGGATGCCGCAGCTAAAGATATATCGCCGTCAGCAATGTCTTCAGCGATAGCGATTGTGCCTGACTGACTCTCCGACAATGCCAGTGCTTCCGCTTCCGCTGCTGCCAGCGCTTCGAGTCCGAGGGCAGCTGCTTCTTTCACTACGTGCTCGGCTTTGGCTGCGTCTGCTTCGGGCGATGCCGGAGGCACGATGCCCAGCAACTCCTCGTCGCTGGCGATCAAATATCCGTCTTCGTTCAGATTGCCGATGATCAGCTCAGCAGCTTCGCGGACGGGAGGACGCGTCGAAATCGCGCCCAACTGCCACATCAAGTGATCGGTCAGTGTGCTGGGCTTAGAAAGAAAATTCTCGAACGATGGACGCTCGATCTCCTCAAAGTCACCGGGACTGCGGAAGCCGGGATCGAGGTAGTCCTTAAAAAACGATCCAAAGTCGATTTCTTCGAAAGAGTCTTTCTTCTCGTCCGTGCTCGCGGTAGGGACTTCTTCAACTGTAGAAACGCGGTCGCGTTCTTCCTCGCGACGGCCCACGTCATCCAGCAGTGGGACCGAATCTTCCAGCTCCTCGAGGACCGGGTTCTCCACCATCTCGGCATTGATCATGTCCTTGAGCTCAAGTTTATTGAGCGCGAGGACGCTGACCATCTGCACCAGGCCAGGCGTAAGGATCTGCCTCTGGGAGACTTTCAGGTGAAGTTTGGGCTGTAGAAGGACCATAAAATCGTCGTCGGTCGTTGGTCGTCAGTCGTTCGCTAAAACACTGGTGCCGGCAGACTTGGTTGCCAACGACCAACGACGAACGACCAATGACTCTTAGACCAAACTAAAACTCTCCCCCAAATAAACTCGTCTTACTTCCGAATCGTTTCCCAACTGCTCCGGCGTGCCGTGCCGGAAGATCTTGCCTTCGTTAATGATGTAGGCCCGGTCGGTCACTGAAAGCGTCTCTCGTACATTGTGGTCCGTAATCAGCACTCCGATACCGGCAGCTTTCATGTTGCTGATAATTTTCTGCAGATCGAGTACTGCAATGGGATCGATCCCGCTAAACGGTTCATCCAGCAGGATGAACTTGGGATTGATACATAACGCCCGTGCGATCTCAACCCTCCTGCGTTCGCCACCCGACAACGCATAGCCCCGGTTCAGGCGAATGTGTTCCAGCCCCAACTGGTCGATCAGCTGCTCCATGGTCTCGCGGCGCTCGTGCCAGGAGACAGGCTGAGCTTCCAGCACGGCGAGAATGTTCTCCTCAACCGTGAGCTTTCGGAAAACCGACGCCTCTTGGGGGAGATAGCTGATCCCGAACTGCCGTGCCCGGCGGTACATGGGCACGTCGGTGATCTCGTCCTGGTTCAGCAGAACCCGGCCTGTGTCGGGGGGTATCAGGCCGACGATCGTGTAGAAGGTTGTGGTCTTGCCGGCGCCGTTAGGCCCCAATAAACCAACAACTTCGCCCTGACTGACGCTGAGACTTACGCCATTTACAACCCGGCGGCCGCGATAGGACTTGCAGATATCTTCGGCGGCCAGCGTTTGCATTTAACGAACCACTTTGGTCTCAGTGACAGCGGGCGACTTACTGTCACCTTCAACCACGACCCTACCATCGCGTCTAAACAAAGTCAACGAAACCGCGGTAATCTTGCCATGTTCGGCATCAAAAATGCTAGGCGGTCCGCCGGTTAGCACGAACTTGTCATCCGATGCTGTATAGATGAGCTGCTCGCCAGTGGCGCGGCGGGTTGGTTCCGTAATGACAACTGCGCCCGAAGCAATGATTTTGTCGAGATGGGCAGGGCCTAGGAATTGGGGTTGAGCGTGTGGTGCGGGCGCCTCGCCCGCATTTGTTTTTGGAGCTACACCCGTCTCGCCCGTAGCCGCGTTCGCTGAGTTCTGACTCTGCACGCGCGAGGACGCCCGTGGCCCCACGCCTTCCGATTGCGCAGCCGCAAGATATACATCCATCTGGCTCGCCGTGATCGTAAGATCGGATCCGCGCACCGACACTCCGCCTTCGAAGTGCGCCTTGCGATCTGAGTCCGCATAAGTGAGATGAGCAGACGTGACTGTCACCGCAGTGGGTTTGCCGGTCTTGTCCGTTCCGATCAGAACGGTGGAGACCTTCTGGTCTCCTTTGGAGTCGGCGATCACCGTGCGCTGATCCTTCTGAAACTGGATTGACGGTGCTTCAATCACATTGGCGTTCTGCCACAAGCGGGCGTTCGCGGTGTATGTGGCCGTACCCGGGTTGGTGTGCGCCGTCATCTTTTGCGCGGTGACGTGCACCGGGTCGGAGGCGGCCAGCAGGGCGCCCCCGGGCTGCGGCTTCAGGTCGCTGTAGCTGGTCTTCACGTCGCCCTCGGCAAAACCGTCGTCGGTGGCGCGATTCAGGCGAACACTTCGAGCTGTAGTCTCCATGCCGGCATCAACGATTCGTGGCGAGCCGCTGAGCGTCAGGATCTGATCAGCCGGCGTATAGTGCGCGCTCTCGGCAAACGCCTGCTGGGTTCCGGAGCGGTAAGCGAAGTGTCCCTGCTGAACGATTGTCTCGATCCCGGTCCCCGCCCGGAAGACTGCGTCAATGTTGTCGCTGGTGCTCACGCGATCGGGCTGCGGAATATTGTTCTGCGGCGGCACTGGCGATACAACTCGTGCGTTCGACCCACCGTGCACCTGTGAGAGCTGGCCAAGAGCATCAAATTTCGCCTTGAATTTGTCGGCCGTGATCTGCGTCGATGCTGGCCTAGTATTCGCGGGCGCGGTAATGGACTGTGCTCGCGGGATCGGGTTCAGCGACGAGAGCAGCGAGATCTGCGGCGTGCCGATCGTCTCAGCGCGCGTGAGTCGCCCGTTAGCGACGAAGAAGTCCATGGCGGGCGCAGTGATCTGGAAATCCCGTGAGTCCTTTTGCTTATGGAGCGACGGAGCCTGTCCTGAGCGAGCGCCCGCAGGGAGGGAGTCGAATGGGCGTCCTCGCCCGTCTTGCATCTGATCTGCATGAGCGGTCTGCACCAGCTTCACGCCCCCATCCGCGTGTACCTTCCTCACAGAATTGTGAGCACCGAAATCAAGCACAGCTCTGTCGGATGATCCGCTCAACTCGTCGCTGTGGAAACGAACGTCGCCGGAGAGCACCGCTTCTTTTACGGACGCGTCCGGCTTCATGTTCACATTGAGACGCCGCGCGGTGACCTGAGACCACGTAGGGGCAGCCTGCTCTGAGCGGAGCCGAAGAGCCCACGTCCGCCCACCCCGGACGGGGGCGTCCGGGGCTACGTGTTCTGCTGCTGATTCTATCTTCACGTCGCCCGTTGCGAGCACATGATCCAGCATGTTTTCGTCTTTCAGGAACAGCGTAAGCTCGTCCGCTTGCGCCTGCTGCTCTGGAGACTCGGCATGCGGATGCGTTAACACGATCTGGCGCGGGGCCTTTTCCAGTAATGCGCGGTCGGCGAGAATCGTACCCGGCATCGTGCCCGTTATGACGATCTTGATCTGAGATTCCAGCGTCAGTGCTGTGTCCTTCGCGACGTACCGCGCGCCCACCGCTGAACCACTAGCCTGCGGCACACGAAATTCGATTGTCGAATCGGTCCGGGCATCGCCAGAGTTCTTGTTGAAAACTAAATTGCTGGTTTTCAGGTGAATAGGATTCTTCAGCTCTTTGGGCGTTGTCTGGTCGGAATGAAGCATACCTTCGGGATTGGCTTGCAGGTCGATCGACACCTCGCCTTGGCTGGTCACGTTTCCGGATTGCGTGTCGTATTCGAACTCCTGTCCATAGACCTGATCGAAGCGCGACGAGTCGCGTCCGTAAAGTGTAATGGTTACGTCGTGCAGTTCGGCCCGGCCGCCCTGCCTGAATTGCACGGCGTTGCTGGCCTGCAGCTTGAACAATGTGCGTCCCTGCTCGGACTTGGAAATCGTGAACTGCTGCGCGCTCTGTGAGTATTCGATGTTCAGTCTTCCCGGAACCTGCTTGAGCGCGTTCGTCACTCGATGGCGTAAATACAGGTAGGTGCCCCCGACCACGAGGCACACGAGCACCAGCGCACCCACAAACCATCGGCGCAGCCTGGCAACTGAGACTGGCATGAAGGTAGTGTAGTGGAAGAGTGAGCGGAGGCTCGGGTCAGAGGATGTGGCCCCCCACCGACAAGGTCGTCGTTCAGCACGGCTCCGATTGCCGTCCATGGGCTTTGGCGAATTCCGCCAAATGCCGGCTCCCAAACAATCCTTGTTCTTCGCCCGCTACGGCCAGAAAGACAATCGTCGCAGGAAACTTCATTTTGCGATCGCTTACCGGCTGCGTGAAGCTGTCCGTTTTCACTTCCAGGCATCCGCCGCAATCACGGGAACAGCGCTCGTATTAATGCGAGGTCCACTCACGCGATGCGCGTTTTGAAAGCCAACGACTTTCAATATCGCACTGAACCTGGCCGGCAGCGATTTCGTTCAGCGCAGTTTTGATGCGCGGGTCAGAAAACGCGGAAGCGGCCCTGCAAATACGCGAGCTGCGGACCCGTGAAAATGCACGGCAACGTCAACGTTCCCTTCATGTTTGTGAGACCTCGATTCCTCATCACAACGAGTTTTCCTTTCTTCACGAGCATCGCCCCAGGCACTTTCGCCATCAGAAGCCGAACTATTGGACGGGCCCCACTTGACCTGCGTCCCAGAAAAAATAAATATAACAAGGTGCCATTATGACTTTGGGGGTCCGGAGGGAGGAACATGCTTTACTGTCCTGAGTGCGAAACCAGTTTGGACGTCGAGGAAGATGAGGTAGACGAAGGCGAAGTTCTCTCCTGCCCCGAGTGCGGAACGGACTTTGAAGTCGCCACTATCAATCCCGTGGAACTAAAACCGGTCGATGAAGAGGAAGAATACGAAGACGACGACGAAGAGGAAGAGACCGAAGACGGCGATTACTCGTAGAACGTGGCTGCGTTCTGCAACCGTATCCTCGCTCCTCGCTGCCTGCCTACTGCTACTCCTTACAACCAGAGCCCCCCTGTACGGCGCCGACAGGCCGAAGCCGAAAGACTATGCCCTGATTATTGGCACGGTCTGGGGGCCTGACGATCTGCCGGTGTACGGCATGGCAGTCAATATTCGCCGCACCGACCAGAAGAAGCCCAAGTGGCATGTTTATTCAGATCACCATGGGACGTTTGCGCAACGGGTTCCCGTCGGCAAGGCAGATTACGAAATCTGGGCTGTCACCAAAGGAGTTAAATTGCGTAGCGGTAAGCACTTACAGGCAAGCCCACGGGTCACTGTCCATGTGGAAAGCAACGAACGCGTTGATACCGGGTTGCATCTACAATAGAGAGGTGCTGCTCCGCCTTAGGGGGAAACAATGAAAGCTGGCAAGGCACTGCTGGTCGTGACTCTAGTGGGCATGCTGCTGGCGGCCGTGGCTGCGCCTGCCAAAGACAAAGACTCAACTCCGGGGCGACAGCTCAACGGTAGAGTGCTGGACAAGCAGGACAATGCCATCCCCAACGCCGTGGTTTACATCACCGATACGCGGTCCCGAGCGACGAAGACTTATATCGTCGGTCCCGATGGCACATACCGGTTCCCGGCTCTGTCGGCAAACGTGGATTACGAGGTTTACGCGCAGTTTAACGGGAAGACCAGTGACACCAAACGCGTCAGCCAGTTCGATGATCGCAAGGTTCTAAATCTAACATTGCGAATCGACACGAAGTAGCAGAGTGTTTTCGCAGATACTGAGGAACCGGTCCGAGGACGCTTTCCCACTCGTCCAGTGACGCTACTTCTCTTTTAATGACGCCTACTTCTCCTTAAAGATAATGCTGATCTGGGTTTCGATCTCAACCGGAAGCCCGTTCAGCAGGTAGGGGCGATACTCCCATTGTTTCACCGCGTCGACAGCGGCCTTGGCCAGTAAAGGGTCGCCGCCCAGTACCTGGATCTTGCTAACGTCACCGTACTTGGTGATGGTGGCGAGCAGTTGAACTGTGCCCTGTTTTTGAAACTGCCGCGCCAGGGGTGGGTACACGGGCTTTACTTTCTTCACCAGCAGTCCCTGGGAAACGCCTTGCGAAATCCGTATCGTTCCGGGCGCGGCCTTGGGGAGTTCGAGATTGGTTGGAGTCAGATTGGGAAGCTTGGCGTTTTCGGGGTCGGAAACAAGATTCACCGGCGGAGCCGTAGGCTGTCTGGGTTTTTCGGTGGCGGTATCGTTCTTTACAACGATAGGCTGCGGCTTGGGAGCGATAGGGGCCTTGCCCGAATCGCGCGCAATGGGTAACTCCTGTAGCTCAATGTCCTCGGTCGGAGCGATCTTCTGCGCTACTGCGTGCGAGGGCTGCTGAACGCTTTGAGCCCGCACCGCCGGAGATGACGCGGGCGCCTCAACCGCACTCGGCATCGTCTCAATTGGTGGCTGAATCGTAACTGATTCTGGCGCGCTCGTGGAGTCCGAGGCCTCAGCCGACGCAGGGGTGGCTTGCGCCTCAGTTCCATGGTGCAACTGCTGCAGAGACTGTTGCACCACCGGTTGCTGCCACGCGAAGTATCCTCCTACAGCCACCAAGGCAAGCACCACTGCGATCTTCAAGAAACGGCCGCCGCCGGCACTCGATCGAGAAGCGCTTTCGAGCGCCGAGAAGGTCGGTGCCTCGAATGTTTCCGTGTTGAACGCCTCCGACGATTCAGTGGTTGAGACGATCGCCTCGTTCGTGACCATGGGCGCCGCGCCTGCCGTCCTGAAATCAAGGACCTTCTTTTCCGGCGCGAGAGCTGTTGCCGCAGCCTGCCCTGAAGTACTCGCAGCAATTGGACCCGCATGGGCGAGCAAGGTTGGGGCCGGGGCTTCGGCGGAACGTTTGCCTGATATCTCCGGCAATGATTCCAGAAGGGCCAGATCTTCGGCTTGTGGAATTGGCTCTGGCTCGTCGTTTTCCAATACCAGTCCGGAAAAGGGTACAGACGAGGCCTGGACCGTAGGTCTTGGTGTCGCCGAGATGGGTGGCGAACTCGTTCCAAAGATCGGGCTCGGCGATGAAGCAGCCGCTGGGGAAACTGCAGAATCGAAACTTGGCTGCGAAGGAACGCTCGGCTTCGAGAAAAATTCTTCGGTCGGCTTCCGCGTGACTGGTGGTTCGGTTCCGCTTATGGCGGAGCCGGGAGTGACGGGGCGAGCCTGAGTCTTCTTCAATAGCCCACGCGCTACCCGCAGCGTACTCTTCGATTGCTCAACATTGATCGGCTTGGTGAGAACAAGATTGGCGCCGATGCGGAACGCCTTTGCCACGCCCGCCTGTCCTTCCACGACCGCGACAGAAAGCGAACTGCTGTTGTGGGTGGAATTACGCGCCGCCTTGAACAGCAATGACGCATCCTGCTCGTTCTCGCAATCAACCACCAGCGCATCGAAATGCTCTTCGGTGAGCCTCTTCACCGCGACAAAAGACTGGTTCTCGGCTTCCACGGTAAAATCAAGCTCGCTAAGGACTTGCGTCACTACGCGCGCGGTCTTTTCGTCGGGGCAGAAGAGCAGGGATTTGAAGCTCATGATCGCATGGTAGGTACCTCGGAATGCCGTCGCAAGTTACTGATGTAATTGGACCAAAGCGTGGGAGTAGCACCCCCCAGGCGGGTATTCCGGTATGGCTGAAAATTGCCTGGACCGCGTTTGTGCTGGTCTGGGCGCCACTGTACTGGCGGCAGTACGGGCTACAGAATTTCCTCTTCTATTGCGACTTGGGAAATCTGCTGATCATGCTCGGCTTGTGGATGGAAAGCCGCGTGATTATGTCGTGGCAGGCGGTGGGATTGCTAGTGTTTCAGAGCCTTTATGCCGTAGATCTGATCGGCGCGCTTTTGCTTCGGAGGCATGCATTCGGCGGCACCGAATACATGTTCGATCCGTCGATTCCTGTTTTCGTCAGAACGTTGGGGCTTTACCACATCATCGTCCCGATTCTTCTGCTGTGGGCAGTGGGGCGGCTAGGGTATGACCCGAGCGCATGGAAATGGCAGACGCTACTTATGGTCCTAGTCGTGCCAATTAACTTCTTGTGGCGTCCGGAATACAACGTGAACTTTGCGCGCGGGATCGGACACGAACAGCACCTCATGCCGAGCTGGCTCTACCTCATCGGATATTTGATTGTGGCTCCGCTGGCGATTTACTGGCCGACGCACCTGGTGTTGCGACGGTGGGCTGGTAAGTCACGTCAGCCGTGAAACGGCATCGCGACTGGGCAGAGACTGTGGCCAACCCCAAGATGAGCCGATGACATCTTCCTGCACATGATTCGCAAATTGAAATCAGGTGAGTACCGGTTGTATTCGCGCAAGAAGAATGCAGAGACTGGAAAGCGAAGAAACTTGGGCACATTCTCGTCACGGGCCGCAGCGGAGAAACATGAACGGGCCGTGCAATTCTTTAAGAAACGATGAGTCGAGTCTATTGAGATTTGCAGAATACAGTGACTGCATGCGCCGTTCTTTGCGATCTCTGCGAAACCTTGGCATGCTTTGCGGTTAGAAGCTTTTGACCGCAAAGATCGCGAAGAACACCCGCAAAGGTCGCAAAGGAATCAGTTCTGCTTCGCACCGATTCTTGCACTCAAGTTGTCACTATTTTCTGCATTACTTAATCGGTCGCAACCGACAGGTCCTTGAGTGAAGGGGGTTCATTCACCGCGAAGCTTGCTTCTCCAGCGGGATGACGCGAGTGAGATTGATTCCTGGCCAACGACCAACGACCAACGACGGCTTCTATCCCTGTGCCAACTCTTTCGCACGCTGCGCGGCTTTTACCACCGCTTTGATCAAGGTCACGCGAAGCTTGCCTTCTTCGAGCTCCATAATCCCATCGATGGTGCAGCCCGCCGGAGTTGTGACGGCGTCTTTGAGCAACGCGGGATGATCGCCGGTTTCGAGCACAACGGTCGCGGCTCCTAAAGTTGTCTGAGCGGCAAGGAGAGTCGCTATGTCGCGCGGCAATCCAACCTTTACGCCGGCTTCGGCCAGCGATTCCAGGATGATGTAAATGTAAGCAGGCCCGCTGGCGGAAAGGCCGGTGACCGCGTCCATGTGCTTCTCGTCCACGACAACCGTGCGTCCCACAATGTTGAACAACGCGCATGCAGTTTCGACGTGGTTCGCATCCGCATATTGGCCCTTGCATATCGCCGTCATTCCCTGGCCAAGAACGCAGGGTGTGTTGGGCATGGCGCGGATTACCGGCATACCAGCGCCCAGAGCACTTTCGATCTGAGACGTATGCACCGATGCAGCAACCGAAATCACAATTTGATTCACCTTGATCTTGTCGGAGATCTGCTCCATCACCTCCTGCACGACCTGCGGTTTCACGCAAACCAGAACAATGTCAGCGCCATCCACCGCCGCTACATTATCGGTGGTGACTTCAACGCCTAGTTTCTTCGAGAGCTCTTTCGCCCGCATGTCGTGGCCAACCGTAGCTCGAACACGATCGGCGGACAACTGATGCTTCTCGACCAGAGCCTTGATGAGAATGCCCCCCATCTTGCCCGCGCCTAGAACGGCGATCCGTTTCTTGGAAAAGTTTGCGCTCATGTGTCTCCTGTATGTAGATGTGCCTAACCGCGCCCGTCCGCCATTTCCGTTCAGGTGTGGGGGAAAATCGAAGATAACACAGCACGACCGGACTTGCGGAAAT
>WNFZ01004183.1_pt1 | contig 14811 bp, 17 predicted proteins | sample 5400081 | NCBI WGS metagenome assembly WNFZ01 (sample SAMN13153365, study PRJNA577476) | soil metagenome | isolation source: 80 cm soil or saprolite under grassland replicate 1 | place: USA:California | collected 2016-06-15 | reverse complement strand
CCCAATCGGCGGCGATGACACTTTGAGTTACGGCGTCCGCATGTATCAGGAGGGCGTGAAAGTCGTCGCCATCCCAAAGACGATGGATAACGATGTCCCCGGTACGGATTATTGCATTGGTTTTAGCACGTGCGTTACGCGAACCATTGAAATGGCGAACAGTCTCCGCACTGTGGCAGGTTCACATGAACGCCTGATGATCTTGGAAGTGTTTGGACGCTATGCCGGGTTCACGGCGATGCTCCCCACGATGGCGGGCGCCTCACACCGCTGTGTCATTCCGGAATTCAAGTTTAATATTGAGCACCTTGCCGAACTGCTCATGTCGGACCGGAAATTGAACCCAAGCCATTATTCGGTTGTGATCGTTTCGGAAGGGGCGATGTTCGAGGGCGGAGAAATGGTGTTCAAGGACAAGACCACCGATGCATTTGGTCATGCCAAGCTGGGCGGCATCGGCGACCTGGTTTCGGAAAATCTCAAGGACTATACAGCCAAATACAATAATGGACGCTCCGTGGATACAGTCAATCAAAAACTGGGATACTTAGTCCGTTGCGGCGACCCAGATGCGATCGATTCGATTGTCCCAATGGCGTATGGCAACCTCGCGCTCGACTTGATTCTCAAAAAAGTTCATGGGAGATTGGTGGTGCTCAAAAACGGACGCTACGATAACATCCCCGTGGATATCGTCACCAGCCGGAAGAAGACGGTCAATGTGGATCGCTTCTACAATACAGACCGCCTGCGCCCGAAATTCGAAAGCTTCGAGATGACCCCGCTGTTTATCATGACCAGCGAATCGTTCTGATGAAATGAACAAACCGCAGGTTACAAAACCTGCGGTTTGTTTTTTAATTGGCAGTAGATGAAATCAGTTGGTTATTCTTTCAATTATAGCTTTGATTATTTGTCGCACCATTATGCCAAGTGCTCCTAATTCCAATAAGATTCCCGCGAATAAAAGAATCGGCATTTCATAGTGTACTTTTGACAATGCCACATTGAAGGTTACTGTGCCAGAATAACAATCCAATGTTCCAAAGTACTCAGGTGATGCGCCAACTCTCCACAAGAAGGGCCTCACAATTTGTGTTAGAACAATGAAAATGAATACGGCAACTCCAGTAAAAACGACTGCCAAAACGAGTGCTTTCCAAATTGGACGCTTATACCAAATTGTGAACCACCAGATATAAATTCCAGCTAGAGAAATTTCTAACACACTCCATTCATCCAGCCATGGAATATATTTTTGTTGACATTTAGCGATATCTGTTCCAATGCTTGATCATTCTCTGAACGCCTTACAACGAAATTCGCATCTTCATAACGACAAATTGCCTCATCTTTTGAAACATAAACTTTCCCAAGGTATGAGTCAGTACTTAAAGCTTCTCCAAGGATCGTTGTCAAAGGATGGGAAGAGATATGAACATCGTAAGTTGGCGGAAAATCTGTAACGATTCCGCTTATTTGCCATTCAAACAACGGGATATATATTGCCAAAAGAACTATGACATGCCCAAGACTTGCTAGAGTGAAGGGAAGTAAACTTCGATGCATTTTGAAGTTGAGTTTGATATGAGCTAAAGAAAGGGATTGATCATTCTTCCCTCTTGATCTGAAACGAATCAAAATCCCGCGCCACAACAGTATTCGGGAATATCGCCTGCGCTTCTTTCAAGACATCCTTCTCGCGATAACGACGCGAGATGTGCGTGATGATCAATTTCTTGACATTTGCCTTCACAGCTAACTCTGCGGCTTGGCGGGCCGTCAGATGCGAGAACTCGCGTGCCATTTCTGCTTCTTCATCTAAATAAGTGGATTCGATCACCAGCGCATCCGCGTCTTTGCAGGCCTGGAAGATATCGTCCGTTCTGCCAGCATCACCAGTAACGACAACTTTCACTCCTTTTTGCAAGGGACCAAGCACTTCCTCCGGGCGAACGCTTTTGCCATCGGCGAGAGTAATCGCCTTGCCTTCAACCAAATCGCGACGTTCAGGTCCGAATGGGACGCCAAGGGCATCTGCTTTCTCTGCTAAAAAGGGATGACGAGCTTTCCCTTCAAAAATATATCCGAGGCAATCTGGTCCGCGATGCGTTACAGAAAATGCGGAGATGGTGAAATCATTCGCTTCAAAGAACAAGCCGGGCTTGATCTCATTTAATCGCACCGGCATAGGCGCTTCATTGCCGCGCAAAACAACACCATAAATCAGATCATGGACGCGGTCGAGTGTGGTCCGCCCGCCAAAAATATCCAGTTCTTCAATCGCCTCCCAGCGCATGAACGTGGACATCAATCCGCCGAGCCCAAGGATGTGATCGAGATGTCCGTGCGTAAGTAGAATGTTCGTTAGGTTCCGGAAGCCGCTACCCGATTGCAAGATCTGACGCTGGGTACCTTCGCCACAATCCACTAAAAAGCGATATTCATCATGTTTGACGATCTGAGCTGAGAGTCCGCGCTTGGCAGAAGGGGCAGAAGCGGACGTTCCGAGGAAAAGTATTTCAAACAAAGTTGAGTCCTTAAGTGAAAAAATTGCCACAGACAGCACAGAGTCTTTTGAGTTTTTTCTCAGATTCCTCTGCCGCTCGGCACCGGCGTGCTGCGCGGCACGAACGGTGTGAACTCTGTGGCGAATATTATTGCTATCTCGCAATTTTACCTTAAAAGAAAAACAGACCATTTGTGCTATACTTTTAAAACAATGCCGCTTAAAACTCCTGCTTCCAAATCAAGCGCAAAGCCTGCTGGCAAAGCTCTGCCTTCTGCAAAAGCGGGGAAGGATAAAGCTGCGCCTGTTCCCAAGAAGAAAGCGGCGGCTCCTGCGAAGCCGGAACCTGTTTCCGTTGGTTGGTGGGATAGCCTTACCGATGAACGCAAGCTTGACGTTGTTGGCGCAGCCATGGCAGTTGTGGGATTGCTCACCGGGCTAATTCTGTTTTCCGCGCAACGTAGCGCCCTCACCGGAAGCATGCTGCGCGTGATGGGACAGATGTTTGGGTGGGGAATTTATATTCTTCCCATTGGTTTTGTTGTAATGGGATTGTGGCTTATCCTGCGCCGCATCGAAAAGTTACCTCCGCTTTCGCTCGAACGCGCGACTGGTTTGATCTTGCTTTTCTTCTGGCTGCTGGCTGTTTTTCATTTGATCGCCGCCGATGTTGCATCGGCAGATCGCGCTGCCGTCGCTGGCGCTGGCGGTGGATATATCGGCAGCCTCTTTGAGAAAGTTCTGTTGAATAGTTTTGGCGCGGGCGGAACAGTTGTGATCCTGTTAGCCTGGCTGCTCATCACGACGGCGATGATCCTGGATGTTTCGGTTCGAGATTTATTTAAGTGGATTACGCCATTCGTGGATAATTTCCGTCAGCGACTCGCCGCCCGATTCAATCAAATACAATCCAAACGACAGGCTCTTTCTCCTGAACATGAACAAGTGGCATCCAATGGATTTACGCCACTGAATCGTCCTGAGCCTGTAGTTGCAAAAGAAATTCTTCCCGGCAAACCGGTGACCACTGTCAAACCGATGGAGACCGTGATCCAATGGCAGTTGCCGGATATCAAGAAGATTCTCGATTCTGGTACAGCGCCATCCGTCAATGAAGAATTTATTCAACAACGAGGCAAATTAATCGCGGAAACATTGGCTGCGTTCGGCGCTCCCGTTCAAGTAGTGGAAATTAACCGCGGACCAACGATCACACAATTCGGCGTGGAACCGCTCTTCGTCGAGACCAGAACCGGGCGGACGAAGGTCCGCGTCAACAAGATCGCCTCGCTGGCGGATGATCTCGCCCTCGCCCTTGCTGCGCCGCGCATCCGCATCCAGGCGCCCGTGCCGGGCCATAGTTACGTGGGCATCGAAGTGCCAAACGATGAAATGACTCTGGTCGCCTTGCGCGATATTTTGGAAAGCGATGTATTCCAGCGCAATAAGAATCCCTTGCGCTTTGCTCTTGGTAAAGATGTGACGGGACATCCCATCACAACATCCCTAGATAGTATGCCACACCTGTTGATCGCAGGTACGACGGGTTCTGGTAAGTCGGTGTGTGTCAATTCCATTTTGACCAGCTTCCTGATGTTCAACACGCCTGATGAGTTGCGATTGATCCTTGTGGACCCCAAGCGCGTCGAGCTAACGGGTTATAACGGCGTGCCTCATTTGCTTTCGCCGGTCGTTGTTGAAATTGATCGCGTGATCGGTGCATTGCAATGGATGACGCGTGAAATGGACAAGCGTTATCACATGTTCGCCCAAGTTGGTTCGCGCAACATCACTGATTACAACGCCAAGATGAAATTGCAGGGTGGCAAGAAACTTCCGTTCCTTGTGATCGTGATCGATGAGTTGGCAGACCTGATGATGATTGCACCAGGCGAAACAGAACAGACCATCACGCGTTTAGCACAGCTTGCGCGTGCGACCGGCATCCACATGATCCTTGCCACACAACGCCCCTCGGTGGATGTGGTGACCGGTTTGATTAAAGCGAACTTCCCTGCCCGTATCGCTTTTGCGGTCGCGTCCAACACGGATAGCCGCGTCATTCTCGATCAGCCGGGTGCGGAACGGTTGCTCGGTCGCGGCGACATGTTATTCCAGGCACCCGATGCTCCTGCTGCGGCGCGTTTGCAGGGTGTGTTCGTTTCCGATCAGGAGATTCAAAATCTTGTGGAGTTCTGGCGTTCGCAGGTCGCGGCAGCAAATCCGTATGCTGCGCCGGGTGCGCCAATCCCTGGGGGCCTTCCCAAGTCAGATATTCCGCTCAAGCAAACGGCAATGTTCGAAGATATGAGCCCCGCGGATTCGAATGCTGATCCGCTGCTCCCTGAAGCGATTGATCTCGTTCGCCGCGAGGGACGCGCCTCCGTCTCCATGTTGCAGCGCCGCATGCGAATCGGCTACACCCGCGCCGCCCGCATCGTGGACATGATGGAAGATAAAGGGATTGTCGGTCCGCCTGAGGGTACAACACAACTTCGGCAGATCCTGAATTATGGTCCCACAGCACCGCCAAAAGATGATGGTGCGTAGAGGCACAATAAGTCGTGCCTCTACAATTTTGTTGATATAATTTTGATCGCGCCCCGGTAGTTCAATGGATAGAACAAGGCACTCCTAAGGCTTAGATGTGGGTTCGATTCCCGCCCGGGGCACCTAGTCTATTCGGTTGTTAAGGTGCTGCGATCACCTTTCAGCCCTTAGGCTGTCAGTTCAAATGCTCTCTGCTCTAACAGGGAGCATTTGATTTAACGCTCATCATCCATCTTCTTTCGAATATCCCTCCAGATCGCACGCTTAATTTGTCTGCGTGAGAAAATGGAAACAGAAGAACCACGCGAATTATTTATCCTTGGTCGTGGCTCTGTTTTTTGCGTCTGCAGTCGTTCCTTCTCGGAATCGTTGAACTTCTGCGCGAGAGAGTTTAAATACGCTCTTAGCTGTGGGATCCAATTTCCGTGCATGCAGTCCTCCGCGCTCGATAATACGGTGGACGGTTCTCACAGAACATCCCAGGATTTCCGCCGCTTCTTGTGTGCTGATTTCATCGCTTTTCATAGATGGCAGTGTATGCCAGTTGTGCCACCCTGTCAAGGTATAAAACAACGATCGTGGTCATGCCGGCCATGTGGGCCTGTTTGTTATTTCTTCCCACCTTCATACGCCCGGACCAGCCCACGGCTCAATAATTCATCATTCAAATATTTTCCCTGGTCTAAGATCTTCTGCCATTCTGTGCAGCCTTGCAAATATCGAATGCGCGCCAGCCATCGACCATACTTATCTGTGCGAGTGATATCAGCCACCAGGCACGCGCCTGCCGGCAGCATCATTGTGCAATATTCCAGGGCTCGATCTACCAGCCCAGTTAATCCAAAGTTCAATATATCCGGTGCATTCACATGCGCTAGTCTCACGTCGACTTGCATATGTGTGTGAAATCCTAAATCCAGGTCAAGCCAAACTGTGTCACCATCCACCCATCGCATTATTTGCCCATTGTATTGAAACATTCTTGCCTTCTTTTTTTGATCGATCATTTTTGCGATCGCGCCAGGCTAAAATTTTATTCCAGGCATAAATATAAAAGCGACGTGGATGAGCCAAGATACCCACGTCGCTTTTATGATTCAAATCTATGCTGTCCACTCAGTAACAACAGTTGCCGAGTTAGCATCTGCAGGCTGCGTGAGATCCAGGTCCGCACCCAGGCGAACACCGATATCAAACACTGCGCTTGCAACTGAATAAAGTGCAGCTCCATCTGCCACTTTTTGCGGCGCCGAAGTGTCAGCACTTTGCCAGGCACTTTTATTCGGACCACTGAACGCGTTGAACTCCGCCACATATGCATCGAGAGCTGAATTTGCATTGCTCATCAGTTCGCCGATGATCACGGAATTCCAACGATATCCAAATTGCGATTTCAACTCACCGCGCAGTTGTGGACCAATAAGTTTCAAACACCGCTGAAGATCGCCGAGTGTTTGGCGCACGTTCTGTTGAGCAGTCGTATTTGGGTTGGCAGGGATCACATACTTTCGAACGATGCCCCTTTTATCAAAGGTCATCATTCCACCAAATTGCCCACTGGCAGAGCCAGAGAGCAACGGGTTAATTACTTTAGCCATTATATTTTTCTTCCTTTCCGCTGCGATCGAGCAGCTCTCGAATGGTGTCTCCGTTGGCGAAGAGTTTCACCACATCACGCTGAGCCTTCCACTCAGCGATATAGCCTACAATCGAAATTGCACCGAATCAAGCCACACCCATTGATTCGAACCAGCCCAGGGCTGCACGTCGCCAGCTGCACGAACCACCAGCTGCCCCGTGCCTGTGTTCATCGCAATTGCAAAAACAATGTCTTGCGCCGGTCGATATCCACTCGGCAACACAAACGCAGTATTTTGCAGAGTGCCATTCTTCACTGCACCACGCAACCGCACAACACCGATCTGATCCTTGCTATATTTCACATCGGTACTTCCAGACGTTTGCACCACCCAAGAATTTATTAGCGTTGGCGTGGACCAGCTAAGAGTCTCACCCAGGATTGCATACACTCCTGCATGATCATGGCTGAGCACTGAATAAACTGAATTGTGATTGTGGCTGAGCCCTGCATAGTTTGAATCATGCAAGTGTGAAAGCACACTCCATCGAGCATCCCCCCGCGTTGTGTTGTAATACTGCGAGTGATCATCATCACCCAAACCAGCCAGCCCCCCATGGTCTTGTTGTGGCACACTCTGCAGATATCGATCATCATGCAAATGGGAAAGAACACTATAAACCGAACTATGATTGTGGCTGAGCCCTGAATAGCTGCCATCGTGATTGTGGCCAATGCCCGCATAGTTTGAATCGTGAAGATGTGCCAGCAGCGAATAAATGCTATTATGATCGTGCTCGAGCAAACTATAACGATCGTTCCCCCGTTCTTCGTTCAAATATTGCGAGTGGTCATCATCTTCCAAGCCTTCCAGGGCGCCATGATCATGCACATGATCCAAAGGTGAATATAGCTCATCGTGCAAATGCACGATGGCAGCATAAAGCAGATCTGCCTGTGCTCTAGTTAATCCAGCCATATATAAATCTCTAAATGCGAATCGCACCGCAAGCTGCGCGGCCGTTTTTGGATCCCTGGGAACGAAATACTTTGAAACAATGCCACCCTTCCGGAAGATAGCAATTTTCGCAAAATCTCCACGCACATCGCCACTGAAGAGTGGATACTTAACTTTTGCCATGCAGCTCTCACGTGATCTCCACAGCATCGATGTTCACATCTGAAAAACCAATCTTTTCCACTTGCACAAAATGCAAACCTAAAGGCAGAGACCCCGTGTTAAATTCCTGCTGCCATTCAACCGAAGCATTGTATAAAACTTTATGAACAATATTACCCATGTCCCACACTAGCACCACTTCCCCCTGATCCGGTCCTTGCATGTGAATAAAACTTGCGCGCCTGCCATAGAAATAAATCCCAAAAGCACCGCTAGTACTTCCAGGAACCTTTCGATAACTTCCCCCATGTGCATTGCTGTCGCTCACCAGGTCCCATGTTCCGGAAGTAGCACCGATATCAACGATATCATCGAGCATGCCCGCGCCTTGCACACCATCCAAATTCCGATTCCACCAATCCACCGGTGCGTCCGGGGCAACATCTTCGAAGATAGGAATATCGAACTGCCACACAAAATCTTTTTGCATGCCAAAGATAACCCACCACCACACGCGCCCAGGCTCGTTAAACGTTGCTTGATAGGGCGCCGCATCATTCCAGGCAGCTTGCTGTTCTTCTGTGAAAGTGTTCCAGATCTCGTCTGCATTCATGGCAAAGGGTGCTATTTGATTCCGGATCACATATTGCGCAGCCTTATAAACTTCCGTGAACCAGCGCGGCCCGTATACCGTTTTCAACGCAGCCCGCACCCACAAACCAGCAGTCCGAGTTATTTTGCTCACATCATGGAACACTTGCCGCACGTTCAATTGTGCAGCGGTCCGAGGATCACGAGGCACCACATATTGGCGGACCATCGTTCCCTGGTAGATGACCATCTTTCCCATATCCCCATGAGCTGATGCACTGCCTAAAGGTAAATATACTGTTGGCATCGATAAGAACTCCTGTTCTAATTCTAACCGTATGCACCATAGAACACCATTACACTATTGACAACCATTCAATCACACGCACATAGAACAACTGTGCACTATGGGCAACCATGCAACCACACGCACACAGAACAACTTAATACTATCTGCACTCATTGATTAACGCCTGGTCTCGTCGGCGATCTTTATCACTCCACCAGATCATCATTTGCACGCGTGAGATTCAACATACACACACAGAACACCATCACACACTAGCCAACCATTGATTCGCGCGCACACAGAACAACTTAATACTAGCTCCGTTCACTGATCAACGCGTGGATCTATACAGCTGCACCAGGTCATCATGAGCACACGTGGAATTCAACACACACACACAGAACAACTGTGCATTATTCAACACATGGATTCCACGACTACACAGAACAACTTAATACTAGTTGCATGGATCCATTCACACGCGCACACATTGAACGCATACACCACTTAAACAAACATTTTGCCTTCTCGTGAAGAATTCTCATGCACGATCTTTTTGTTTGCTGTCGGCACCGTCGGCTCCCTCCGGTCGCTTGGAAGCTCACGCGCTGCTTCGCATCGCTAACACGAGGGATTGTCTCTGTCGGCACCCTCGGCTCCCTCCGGTCGCTTGGAAGCTCACGCGCTGCTTCGCATCGCTCCTAATCCACACTGACAGATGCTCAGCTTCCCCTCCTGGCATTTAGCTTGCTAGTGGACTGCCCAAGCATCGTGGCAAACCGTGTGCAGGGCAGCCAGGCTCCGGCAATGACAGCAGAACAATTTAACGCCTACGCCTGGCAGCCCTAAACGCACACAGCCACCATGCTTGCCCCCAGGCATCCACTGCTGCGCTTAAATGCCAGGTCTTTTTCTACACCCAAACAACACAGGCTCATGCGGACATCGCTGCGCTTCGCTTGCTCGTCCGCATTCGCTCACATTTTTTCTACACTGACAGCTTTTCCCAGGGCGGACAGTTTTATCTCATCTCGGCGGGCTCGAAGTACACTCGCACTCCGCCCTGGTGCGCTCGTCTCAGCCAAAAGGCATCAGCAATCCTATAAGCTAGTGAAAGGTAAGTGTGTGGCTCTTGCGGCTAAACGCTGGCAGCACTACGCGTTAAAAGCATCTTCCACACTGAAAGCTTGAGTGAGTTCTTAAAGCTTTTTTCTACACCCTCCAGCAGCCCAAGAGCCACACACCTGGACGATGAGAATCGCGCGTTACCGGATGGATGGCACACGAGCGGCGAACCCCACGCCGCTGCAGGGAAGTTCACCCTGCTATGCCGAAACTGCATCGGCATGTGTGCCCTCTTCGTGCTGGACAGTTGAATCCGTTTCGGTGGGTTTGGGCATTCCTTCATCGCTTCGCATTCATCCATGCCTATTTATTTGCATTAATCAGGCGCGGCAACGGAGTGGCATGTAAAAATTCCGATTCATCCATCCCCAACCTAAAAACCGATCAGTGCAGTGATTGCCCCTTTGAAGCCTTTGTCCCATCGCAAAAAAAATGCCAGGCAGATCTGCGATCGCAGATCCGGATCCGTGGTCGATATCAGGCCGGCGTCTGACAAGGATCCTGCTGTGGCTCACTCTCTTCGTTCGTGCCCTGCGGGTGCATTTTTGGGGACCCTGTTTGCTCAAGATCCTGTGCATCTGCGCTGAGCGTGCCCCCTCTCATCATTTGCCCTTTATGCCTTTGTCCCTATCTCTCTTGCATCCAGCGCAGATGAACGCACAGTGTAGCAAACACCCCAAAAATGCAAGCCACCAGGCCTGATTCAAGCTGATGGGAAAACCAGCCAAAAACAGGGCATCCCTGCGTGACCCATATCACCAACCGAAAAGGCAACAAAAAACAGTCCTGCGCATCGCGTAGGGCTGTTTTGGGGCACTCTAGAAAATCCTGGCTAATTTTTTATGGTTCCCGCTGCACTGTTTTTTCACTTGCAGCTTTTCGAAGCTCCTGCGTTACTTTCATCCGTTTATATCGTTCCTTCGATGCATCATCATGATCATGGATCTCTTGAACGATCTCTTTTATATTTTTGGCATTCTCATCAGTTAGATTTTTGAAAAACTGAGCCCACATATTATTAATCTGCAGCTCGTGTGCGCGCCGTTCAGCTTCAAATGCTTTTGCATTTATTGCCCTTGTTGCTTCCGCCTTTTGGCGATCCTGCAAAAATAAATACACAGTCAAAATGACTGCTGCAGCATTTGGGACCTGTTCAATCAACTTCGCAATAATGGGATCCATCAGTGCACCACGCGGCCCGTGAATCGCACGCGCACAAATTCAAAATCTTTTTTATTCAATTCCCTCTGCAGATTTCGGATCACATTCTCCGCATGCTCACGATCAAACTCAAGGTCGATATCCCCATAGATATCTTCTCCCAACACTCCCCAGCTGGGGGAGAAATCAACTTGCTGTATATATAAAGTTACAGGTCTCCGGGTTTTCTTTTCATCAGCCATTAAATTTCATCCCGAAACGTGACAAGGCCATCTTTAGAGTTAAATTCTGCACCTGGTGCAGTGTGCTTGATGAGCAGCCGCCGAATCGTTTCTACATTCAGCCCCAAATCATACCCGCATTCAGTGATCACCCCATGGAGCGTTAGGCAGTTGTAATCCGCTTCGAGCAGGGCAGTGGTTAGCCAGGCAATGAAGATTCCTTCGATGGCAATCTTGAACCCGACCCCGGCGCTATTCCCCATCCGGATCCTTGAATTCATGATGTGCACTTGCTCAGATCCGAAAGGCACCTTTCTGGCTATACGCGGTAAAGCCCTCGCACGCATCAGGTTCGATGCGCGCGAGATTTTCACAAGTGGATCCGGAAAAATGAGCACTCCATGCTCATCTGGCCACAAATAAAATTTTGGCTTTGGCTTAGTCTTTTTGCGCGGCATCGTACAACCCGGGCAGCTCATCGGTCCGAAGATTTTTCATCGCACGCTCATAGGCTTCGAGCTCAACATGATATCCAACTAGCCAGACATCCACCTTTCGCTCTGCAGATTCCATGTGCTGCAGCTGGCGCCGTGTTTCATGTGCAGAAAATCTGTTCTTGCGGTCCGTGAGCATCTCATAATATTTTTTCTGCTCCTGCCGGCAGTTCTCCACCAGCTCTACAAAATCACTTGCTATTGTTGGATATCTGTTTGTTGCCATTCTTTCATCCCTTCGATGTTAATTTGCTGTTCACGTTTCCGAATCAATTTCCGCTTCTGCAAATATTCTGCGTAGCTGCACCTGGTGAAGCCCATATCCACCATCGCAACTTCGAAGGCATCTGTGTTCACTTTCGCCACAGCTTCACCGCGCACCTGCAGGTAATAGATCCATTTTTCTTTAGCCATCTTTTTTTAACTCCTTTTGTTTCAATCATCATCAACGCGTGTAGCCACTTAATCACGATCGCTTAAAGCATCTTCGATGTAAAATTGCTCAACACTTCCACGAGCAGTTTCTTTCCAATGCTCTGGCAGCCAGTCATGCGACCGGATTCGATGAATGATCAAACCGATTGCAAGCCCCTCACTCGCACCATAAAGCCCATGCGCCCAAATATATTCAGGCGGGTAATCAGTTTCAAGCGCGATCCGCGTTCGCGTGGGTTCACCAATGCCAATCTTTTTGCAGATCCGCCAGATGGCTTTTTGTTTCTCATCGGATACAGAATCCGCTGGCAGCGGATTCTGCGAAGCTGCATTTGCTGCTACTGCTGTTAATTTCAGCTTATTTTTTTGGTCTGTTAATTTAACAGTAGTAGTAGTAGCTCCAGAATCCGCTGTGAGCGGATTCTGGCTCATAATTCTTCCAAAGAAAGAATCACCAACAGGCAGCCAGGTCGCGCGGCCATGTTCTCCAACCTGCTTGCAAAGTAATTGCTTCCCAACCAGGCTATCTAATGCCGGTCGCAGAAAATCATCACTCAAACCCGTGTAGGTCCGCAGCTCGCGCATTGTCATTGCACGCCGCACCACCAAATACGCCAGGACAATTATTGGCTGAGCACCGCGCAGCCCATTTAGAAAAATTGTGGCTTCTTGTTCCTGCATAAGGTTAGCTCCCATGTTCTAAACTTCTAAAGTTTCTTCCGGCATCATCGCGGCCGCATTCCTCGCTTTCAATATTTCAATGCCATCATCACAGCCATACATCAGCAACACGCGATCCGGACTCCATCCCGTTTCCCACTTGCTGGTTTGATTCCCATTCCAGGCACTAGCCCAATGCCTGGTCTGTGCCAGGCGATGAAATTCAGCAGCCATGATTTGCTGCCCTCCGCGCTGGGGAAAGCTTCGCACCGGTGCAATCTGCGCGTGGGTTGTCTCTGCATGGGTCAAGATCTTGATCAAGAATTCACGCGTGACAGTTGTGTTCTCGATCAATAGATTCATCTTGCCCCATTCATCCAAAGGCTTAAGGTGCATTTCCGGAAAGTACACATGCAGCGCTCGAAGCCGGTGATCATCCACATTTTCCATTTGCTTGATCAACTCCGCTGCACTCTCGCGCGATTTCACCAGGTTGTTGATGATCGATGTATGCACTAGGTTGTATGCTTCCGCAGCTGCACCAGCAAACAGCCCGCCCATGATCCAAGGTTGCCAGCCTTCTGACAGCTTGCACCGGTGGGGGAGGGGCATTTCTCACACGATTCATCTGCTCAATGTGATTTTCGATATCGATATCAAATCTCGCTTCGCGAGCTTCGCCAGTCCCGTCTGCTTCGAAGATGCAATCCGCTAAATACATTCCATTCCCTTCGTAGCGAATAACATTCACCACTTCTGCAAACCCATCGCTTACAACTTGCCCACCTTCAATTCTTCGAATTTCAATTCTGCTTCCCATTGTCGTAGATCTCCTTTCAACGTAGAATCAATTTATCTCCGCTCCACTGGGCTCTCTGTCGTAGATCTGCTTTAGTGGGGCGGAGGTGCTTCTTGCTCGATGGTCGCGCATCGAGCACCACGCACAGCTACGGCTGTGCTCACATCACACGCCAGCGGGTTAGCCAGGCGTGAACATGCCAAATTATTTAAAGGTGAAAAATGAATACTGTCGAAAACTTTCTTGCGTCGTTTAAGTTTGCCCACTCAACGAAAGATAGTTACCGTCGCATATTGAATCAACTCATCACCATCCCCGATCTTGATCAGTTGGATGCAGCAGGTTTAATTAATTTCATTACTCGCCCAGGGTGGGGGAACTCACAGCAAAATGTGGCAATCTTTTGCAGCCAGAAATTCTTGAAGTGGCTTTATAACGATCATCATCCCGCACTAGCAGCCACGATTCCACACGTCGAACCAAAACCGCGTCGCGTGCTCAGCGAAGAGCAAGCACTCAAACTGCTGGCATCCTTCGACACCTACGAAGCAGAGGGAGCGCGCGACCTGGCTATTATTGCCTTTGCATTAGATACCGGTTTTCGACGTGCTGAACTTTGTTCAGTGCAACTTGCCAATGTCGATTTTTATAGCAACACAGCTGCCGCCTTATGCAAAGGTGGCCAGTGGGGCTATGGTGCATTCAGTCCGGATACAGCCGCCATGCTTCAACACTGGTTTAACTTCCGCAAGCCTGCTGATGGTGTGGGCAATCTCTTTGTCTCGTTGAAAACCGGTAAGGCTCTCACCGGCAATGGAATGGCATCGTTTTTCAAACGATTGAGCAAAGCAATTGGCTTTAAAATATCCCCACATGATTTACGCTCGTCCCATGCTACACTTGCCAAACTATTCGGGGCATCCGATTATGCAGGCATGCTTGGCGGAAGATGGAAAACGACCAAGCAATATCACCACTACATTGGCACTCTGCAGCTCAATGTGATTCGTCCCCACTTACCGGTAGCAAATTTGATCGATCCTAGAACACACAAGGCTTAGATGTGGGTTCGATTCCCGCCTGGGGCACAAGCAAGGAAACATAAACACCCCGAATTTAATTTTCAGCATTTGAGCCACGGATACTTCGACAGGCTCAGCACAAGTTTCACAGATTTACACGAAATTAGCCGACCCAACGCAGAGGGTCGGCTAATTTTTTAGCCTTCAGGACACCGTTCTGACAGATTAATTCAAAAATCCGTGAGTTTCCGTGTAA
>WNFZ01004935.1_pt1 | contig 14812 bp, 22 predicted proteins | sample 5400081 | NCBI WGS metagenome assembly WNFZ01 (sample SAMN13153365, study PRJNA577476) | soil metagenome | isolation source: 80 cm soil or saprolite under grassland replicate 1 | place: USA:California | collected 2016-06-15 | reverse complement strand
GCAACAAGGTTATCATCTACCCCAAAGTTAACCACGCTCCGGCCACATTTACCGTCTTGAATTTCCCGGTGGAGAATGTTGACGAATCGGTGGACGAACTCGCCAAGCGCGGTGTGCGCTTCGAAATCTATGACAAATCCGACATCAAAACGGATGAGAAGGGGATTATGCGTGGAAACGGTCCTACTATCGCCTGGTTCAAAGATCCCGCCGGCAATGTTTTGTCAGTAATTGAGGAAACACCGTGATGATGAATCACGTCGAAAAATCTTCTGATCGAGATCAACATAGCAAAGAAAAGAAAGGAGACGCCAATGAGTGGAATACGAGTTTTAGTCGGCACAAGGAAGGGCGCGTTCATTCTGACCTCGGATGGTGCGCGCAAACGATGGAAGGTTGGCGGCCCGCATTTTGCGGGTTGGGAAATCTATCACATGAAGGGTTCGCCAGTTGACCCGAATCGCATTTATGGGTCGCAGACGAGCGGCTGGTTTGGGCAGATCACTCAGCGCTCCGACGACGGCGGCAAAACCTGGAACGCGCCTGGCAGCAGCCCTGAGGAATTGAAAAGCCCGGATGGCTCTCCCAAAGGCGAAAGCAACAAATTCGTTTACGACACTTCGCCTGAGACTGGTAAACCACTCACGACGCATCAGTGGTATGACGGAACACAGCACCCTTGGGAGTTTAAACGCGTCTGGCATTTGGAACCGTCGCTAGACGATCCAGACACCGTTTACGCGGGAGTGGAAGACGCGGCGTTGTTCCGCACCACAGACGGCGGCAAGTCGTGGCATGAGTTGCCCGGGCTGCGCGGTAGCGACACAGGGCCGAAATGGCAGCCGGGCGCAGGCGGGATGTGTTTGCACACGATTCTTCTCGATCCAAAGAACCCGCAACGGATGTTCATTGCTATCTCTGCCGCAGGGACGTTCCGCACCGATGACGGCGGAAAAACGTGGCGTCCGATCAATCGCGGGCTGCATTCAGAATACATTCCCGATCCGGGTGCAGACGTCGGTCACTGCGTCCATCGCATCGCGATGCACCCGTCGCGTCCAAACACGTTGTTCATGCAAAAGCACTGGGACGTGATGCGCAGCGATGATGCCGGCGATTCCTGGCGCGAGGTTAGCGGGAATTTGCCGAGTGATTTCGGTTTTCCGATCGACGTGCACGCGCACGAGCCGGAGACGATTTACGTCGTGCCGATCAAGAGCGACTCCGAGCATTATCCGCCCAAGGGTAGATTGCGCGTTTTCCGCAGCCGGACGGGTGGCAACGAATGGGAAGCGCTGACGAAAGGTCTGCCGCAACGCAATTGTTACGTAAATGTGCTCCGCGATGCGATGTCGGTTGATTCGCTCGATCCCTGCGGCATTTACTTCGGCACGACTGGCGGGCAAGTTTATGCATCGACCAACGCGGGCGATAGCTGGAAGCCGATTGTGCGCGATCTTCCGGCCGTTCTGTCCGTCGAAGTGCAAACGCTAGCGTGAATCCAAATCCAAACAGCGCGCTGAAAACTTGACGGCTTTAAGCCGTCAAGCTGTAAACGGCTCTAACATATGGTAAGTGTTGTGCTGCCACCCCACCTGCGCACACTCGCGCGGGTTGACGGCGAAGTGCAACTCGCTGTCGAAGGCCCGGCTACGCAGCGATCGGTCCTCGACGCGCTCGAGGCCAAGTATCCAATGCTGCGCGGCACAGTCCGCGACCATGTTACGCAAGAGCGTCGGTCTTTGGTGCGGTTCTTCGCCTGTGGGCAGGATCTATCCCATGAACCACCGGATGCCCTGCTGCCTGACTCGGTCGCGATGGGATCCGAGCCCTTCATAGTTATAGGGGCAATCGCCGGTGGTTAGTCTGTCAACGGATGGTGCTCAGTTGTGGACAATCCAGGACGCGAAGAACGATGAGATTTCCGAAATTATGTGTCCAGATGTGAAACTAAGAAGCTGGAGAAAAATATGCCAACTGAGAACAATGAAGCCCAGATCCGCGAGCTAATCGAGAATCGAATCAAGGCGCTCCGCATCAAGGACATCAACGAAATTATGTCGAACTACGTGCCGGACGTTCTGTCGTTCGACGTCGTAAACCCGCTGCAATACCTGGGATCAGACGCGGTTAGAAAAAGGTTGAAGGAGTGGTTCTCTTCCTTCCAGGGTCCGATCGGGCACGAGATTTGCGACCTGAGCATAGCTGCGGGCAACTATGTAGCCTTCAGTCACGGCCTCAATCGGGTCAGCGCAACGAAAACCGATGGAGGGAAACTTGATATGTGGTGGCGCGCGACTGTTTGCTACCGCAAGATCGACGGCAAATGGATGATAACGCATGAGCATGCATCGGTTCCCTTCGAGGTGGCGACCGGCAAAGCGTCGCTGGATCTCAAGCCATAGCATTCGCGGAGGAAATCGTGGTGTCGGCAAATTGGAGAAAATATTTGTTGAATAATCGTGAACCGAAAATAGAGGAGGAGATATGAATACAGAAGAAGTCGCAACGAAACGCACAACGCGAAAATAGGCGGACCATTCGTGGCTCGGGACACATTTGCCGTGCAGTTCGATGTAGACGTGACTGACAAAGCTTCTAAAAAGCGCATGCAGATGTCGGAAGTGGGGATTTATACCGTCAAAGACGGCAAGATTTCCCGCGAGGAATTTCTGCCGCTTGCCCAGAAAAAAGAGTAGCCACCGACGACGCGGGCAAACTGCTCCGCAAAAGTAGCGCAAGCGTCCCCGTTCGCGAAATTCCCAGAAGGCGCAAGCGGGACGCATTCGCTGTCGAAAAGGGCGTTCTGGAAGGTGACCCTCTTTGTTGTGACCGTCAGGCCGTGATCGCTTGATTGCATCGCGGAGACGGACTGGATATGCTCGCGCGCATGTCTGGTAAGGCGCAGCCAACCCACCAAGTCAACAGCGCTCACCATTTTAGAGATACCATACGCAGCGAATTTGCGCTGCTTGTTGGCCTCGGAACAGCCGTAATTTTTTTTGGAACCGGAAGTCGGCTGGTCGAAATCATCGCACATCCGGTCGTGCTGACAGTTATCTTTCTCTGGCTTTTTGCCGTTATTCTTTGGTCTGCAATCTCCGTTGTCCGGCACGCTGACTGTCTCGCAATTAAGTGCGGCGAGCCCTACGGAACATTGATCCTGACACTCGCGGCGATCACCATCGAAGTGGTGATGATTTCCGTCGCGATGTTGCATGGTGCGAATAACCCGACGCTTGCGCGAGACGCGATGTTTGCTGTCGTCATGATCGCCCTCAATGGCTTGGTGGGGCTGTGCCTCTTGCTGGGCGGCTTGCGCCACCGCGAGCAATATTACAATCTGCAAGGCGTCAACTCCTATCTCAATGTCATCATGGCACTGGCAGTGCTCGGCTTAGTGCTGCCAAATTTCACCACTTCTACGAGCGAGCCAACATTTTCTACCGAACAGGCAGTCTTTCTCGTCGTGATGTCGCTGTCGGTTTATGCGATTTTTCTGCTTATCCAGACCATGCGGCACCGCCACTATTTCGTGGAATCAGAGGACGTAGCCGTGGCGGCGAATTCCGCTCATCATCCACTCCGGATGCGCTCAACGGCTTTTCATGCAGCGATGCTACTCCTTTACCTGATTGCCGTTATTTTACTGGCGGAAAAGTTCGCTATCCCATTGGATAACAGTATTGAGCAATTTCACATGCCGCAGGCATTTGGCGGCGCGATAATCGCCGCATTGGTGCTCTCTCCGGAAGGGTTGGGAGCCATCCGCGCCTGCCTGCGCAATCAACTCCAGCGTTCAGTGAACATTCTGCTCGGTTCAGCGCTCGCGACCATTGGACTAACCATTCCAGCCGTGCTGGCGATTGGACTGGTGACGAAACGACCAATCACACTCGGCGTGCAAGGCGGCAATCTTCCGCTCCTCCTGTTAACGCTTGCCGTGAGCGTGGTTACCTTTACCAGCGGCAAAACAAATGTTTTGCAGGGTTGCATCCACCTGTTGCTGTTCGCTGTATTTGTCCTTTTGATTTTTGCGCCTTGAGGTCTTGTTCTATTCCCGCGTCAGTGGGAATTACCGAACTTTGCAGTTTGGCTCGAAATAGCGCTGGTTGTCAGTCTCGATTCGCTGTCCGAAATAAACAGCCAGAATAACGTGACATTAATTAAGTTTCGTGGTTACCTCAAAATCCAGTCCGTCATTCCGATTAGCGGTCGGCGGGCGACTCCTCATCCAATATGAAGGCTAAAAATCTCAAGAAAAGAATCCGCCGGCTCGAAGCTCGTCTGCAAAAAGGGGCGAAGAAGCTGGCCAGGCTGAAACAGAAGCTTGAAGCACCAATCCAGAGAAAAAAACAGCCCCTGGTGTTAAAGCCTCAGGTGAAACCGCCCGTAGTGAAGAGAAAACTGAACCTCTCGCCGGAACGTCGCGCGCAACTGGCGGAGACGATGAGAGCCAGATGGGCTGCTAAACGAGCCGCTGCTGCTGCCAGCATGCAAAAGAGTCCATCCGGTCCGGAGCCTTTGCCGCAACAGTAAAGGCGGCTAGGACGACACGCAGACATGGCAAAGGTGGAACGTGATCTCCGAGCGCGTTGTTAAAACCGAAGCGCGAAGCGATCATACTTGAGCCCCGAAAACTTTCTGGGCTTTTGCGCTTAATCCGGCAGCCGCCGGACGTTCGGAGACCGCGATCCACCAGTCCGGCAGCTGCCAGATCGTTCTCGTAGCATTCGTTAATTCCCGTCGCCTGCTCGAAGGACGTGTGAAATGATTTACCCATGACTACCGAACGCGACTACGTCCTCGGCACACACGATGAGGAATTAATGAGACTCGGATTGCAGCATCGCGTCTGGCGTCCGGTGGTCTTGGACTGCTGGCAAAGAGCCGGAATCACCGTGGGCAAACGAGTCCTCGATCTCGGCGCGGGGCCCGGTTACGCGACGATCGATCTTGCGGAGATCGTTGGGTCAAACGGTGAAGTGGTCGCCCTCGAGCGATCGCACAATTTCGTCCGCGCGCTGAAAGAGATATGCCGCGCTCGCTCGCTCACGAACGTGAAGATTCACGAGCTAGATTTAATGACCGACGACCTCCCAAAAGGGGATTACGACTTTTCCTGGTGCCGATGGGTGATGTCGTTTGTCAGCGATCCCGCGCTGTTAATTAAGAAACTGGCAGGCGTGATGCAAAAAGGCAGCATCGCCATTTTCCATGAATACGGGCACTATGAAACGTGGCGTTTTTTTCCGCGGCTGCCCATGCAGGAACGATTCAGGGAGCATGTGATTGCCACATGGCGTGAATCGGGCGGTGAACCCGATGGCGCTCCGGGATTGCCGGCGCTGTTGTCGGCGAATAATTTTCTTATTCGTTCGGCCACACCGCACATATTTTGTGTGCGTCCGAGGGATTACATGTGGCAATGGCCCGCTCAATTCATTGCCGTTTATCTTCCGCGCCTGATGGAGATGGGACGAATCGATCAAAAATTCGCCGACCAAGTACGCGCCGATTTGGCCGGCGCGGAAAAGAATCCAAATTCCTTAATGATTACTCCGCTCGTCCTGGAAATCGTTGCAGAAAAGCGTTGATTTCTACCCACTCAGTATCTACTGTAGCTACATGGAAACTGCAAAGTTGTTTACGACAGGGGGATCGCAAGCGGTCCGGCTTCCCAGGGACTTCCGCTTTGAAGGAAACGAAGTCCTGATTCGCAAGGAAGGGAAGGCGGTCATTTTGGAACCGAAATCAAAGCGGGGATGGCCCCGAGGGTTTTTTAGTCGGATTCGCATCGCCGATCGTGCCTTCAAACGGCCTGCCCAGGGAAGTCTTCCGCCGGCGCCCAAATTGTGAGCTGCTAGTTCTGTGGAGTATCTTCTCGATACCGACACGTGCATTGATTTATTGCGCGGTCTACGCTCCGTCGCCAGCAAACTGGAGAAGCTTTCGCCCGAGGATTGCGGCATCTCGGCGATCACGACTTTCGAACTATTCGCTGGAGCTGCCAAGGCACGACAGCCGAGTAATGAGATCGACAAAATCGAGCGTCTAGTTTCAGTTTTGGAAGAAATCAGCTTTGATCGAGAAGCGGCTCGGCAGGCTGGGGCATTGCGATATCGATTGGACAAGGCAGGAACGCCACTGGGGCCGTATGATCTTTTGATTGCAGCGCACGCTCTGGCTCTTGACCTGACTCTCGTAACTGCGAATACCCTTGAATTCGGTAGGGTCGCCGGTCTGCGGATCGAGAGCTGGAGATAAGTTCAATGCACGGCTCCCGCGAGACCGAGCCGCTCTGCGTCCGACTGGAGCGCGACGATGACTTCCGCGATTACAGTATCGAGCGGCATGTCGAGTTCTCCGGCGCCACGCACGATGTCCTCGCGGTTCACCGCGCGGGCGAACGCTTTGTCCTTCATTTTCCTTTTCACCGCCGCAACATCGACATCTCGGATATTTTTCGTCGGACGGACCAGCGCGACGGCGATGACGAAGCTGCTCAGCTCATCGACGGCGTAGAGGGTCTTTTCGAGGAGCGTCTCGCGCGAGACGTTTGCGTAATCTGCATGCGAAAGAATTGACCGGCAGATTTCTTCGCTCCAGCCGTGCTCGCGCAGCCATGCAACGCCGACGAATGGATGGCCTTCGGTCGGGCTGTGTTCCAGATTCGGATGGCGTTCATAATCCATGTCATGGAGGAGGCCCACTGCCTCCCACAAGTCCGCGTCAGCACCATGTAATTTTGCGAAACGCTTCATCGAGTCAGCGACGGCGTAGCAATGTTTCCTCAGACTTTCCGATTGGATCCATTCGTGCAGAATGCTTAAAGCGCGCTCGGTTAACGTTGCCATATGAATAAATTACTAGAGCAAGCGCAAACTGGAAATACTGATCATCGATTACCAATCACTCTACCCATTCACTGCTTGTCACTCGTCACCGTTTACTGCTCTGACATAATTCGGTCCCCGTGTTTCCCCAAGAACCACGGATTACACGGATTTCTCTGGAGAAGCAGCCCCGAAAGCGTTCGGGGCTGCGATCATGCGCCAACTACATTTTCTGAGTCTCTTTGTTTTTGTGTAATTCGTGGGCAGTTCATCGCGCTCCGATTTCTATTGCGCGGCAGTGATAACGTAGGATGATATCGTCATGCGAACCATTGTCGATCTGCCGCAGGAGCAAATTCGAAAACTGACGTTGTTTTGTCGCCGCGAAAAAATCTCCCGCGCCGAAGCGGTCCGCCGCGCAGTTGATCGCTTCCTTCGCGGCTCGTCCGCGAGCGATCTGCGTTCATTCTTTGGAGCATCCCGTACGCGCGGGAAGGTTTCGCGGCACGTCGCGCGGCTGCGCCGGGAGTGGAGCACGCGGGACAATAGCAGTTGAATGCGCTGATCGATAGCGACGTTCTCCTCGATTTCCTGGATGGCTACCCGGCTGCGGCCACAGAAATTGCGCGATACCGGGAATGTTGTGTCAGCATCATTTCATGGATGGAGCTCTTGGCCGGCGCACGAACTCGGGCCGATGAAGATGTCCGCCGTGAATTTCTTGCCCATTTCCGTGTGGTGCCGCTAACACCGGAAGTGGCAGAGGAAGCGACTGCCTTGCGGCGGAAATATCGACTCAAACTTCCGGATGCCATCATTTGGGCGAGCGCGATTACGGAAAATTCCTTGCTCGTCTCCCGTAACACGAAAGATTTTCCCGCAAATCAGCCTGGTGTCTATTTCCCTTACCGGCGATGACGCAACCAGCCTCATCGCCCCAGAAGCGAAGTAATCACGAATGAACACAAATTCGGGAGAGTGTGCGCTAAAAACGCCAAACAACCCAGCGCGGCGCAGCCGCTACCGTGCCGCAACTCCCGAATCCGCGAGATTATCTATTGACCATATCGGATCGTCTATCGCCTCGATGTGGAGCGACAATCGGTAGAAATGGCACGTTCTGTGGCACGCTGAACCGAGCACCGCACCGATCTAAGCTCCTGGCTTCCGCCTTCGACGCTGGATGTTAGACGTTCGATTTTGTCTTGCAAACTGTCTTACATCAGCTAGATAATAATATATGGAAACCACTCTCACTATCCGCCTTCCCAAAAGGCAGCGGGAGTTGCTGAGGCGGCGCGCCGCTGCCGGGAAACAAAGCGAGTCTGCCCTCGTTCGCGAGATAATCGAACGAGAAATGCAGCGCGGCTTCGATTTTGAGCGAGTGCGTCATCTGGTTGGCAGCATCACCAGTCCGCGGCGACATTGGGAGAAAGATTCCTGGCGGAAACATATTCGCCAACGCAACTGGCGTTCATGAACGCCTGTCTCCTCGATACCGGGCCGCTAGTTGCCCTGCTTGATCGATCAGAGCCAGATCACAATCTCGTGCGGAGCTTCATGGCTCATTTTCGCGGTGCACGACTTATCACCACGGGTGCAGTTATAACGGAGGCATTCTATTTCCTGTCCGATGTGCAAAACGGGCCGGCAAGTCTGGCTTCTTTCCTCGACGCAAGTGCATCGGAGGTGCGCGATGTTTTTAGCCCTGAAGCACTCGCTGCGGCGGTTCGGTTAATGACAAAGTATGCCGATACACCGATGGATTTTCCCGACGCCACCCTTGTGTGGATCGCAGAGCAGATCGGGACTGACAACATCTTGACGCTGGACCGGCGCGGTTTTTCATCGTTTCGCTTGGGCAAAAACCGTCGATTCAAATTGTTGCTCGACCTCTGAGATCCCGAGTAACCACGAATGAACACAAATTTGGAAGCCCATGAAACACGCGAATCAAGCGAATAAGAGACCGAAAAAACAGCCCACGAAACACGCCAATCATGCGAAAGATTCAGATCAAATCTGAGTCCATTTTTTAGCGTCATCCGTGTGTTTCGTGGGCAGTTCATTGTTTGTGTGCATTCGCTTGGCACGCCGAAGCGCGCGAAGGCGGCTGTCGATTCGTGGTTAATCAGACCGCGGATTTCACGGATTCCGAACCGATCACCATTCACGCGCCTCCAACCTCTGACTTCTGAGCTCTGAGTCCCTTTGTTTTAGCGTCATTCGTGTGTTTCGTGGGCAATCCGTTGGTGTCCAGTCGTGGTTAATCAGACCGCGAATTACGCGGATTTCACGGATGACCAACCCAAGCCGGTTGCCGATTACTGACAACCGCTCACTCACGACTGACGATTAATCTTAGAACGGGCTGATTAGTGGAATCGGCTGACGCCGATTGCGCTTGTAAGTCAAGAAGTCACGATCGGTCGTGAAGATGAAACAATCACGCTCGATTTCGGTCATTCTCACCAGACATGCATCAGCAAACGACATGGGCACACTCGCGTAACGCTCGATGTGGCCCAGAATTTCCGTCCAATGCGCTGAGTAAGAGAAATCGGGAGCAGCACGAACCAGCTCCTGACGCAACAAGCCGAGGAGCAGGCCGTTTCCGCCGCGAATCCGCGACAGAAGAAAAAAGACTTCCGACAAAACCGCTTCGCAGGTAAGCAACGGCTCGCGCAAGTTTGCGGCTTCGCTCTTGGCCCACTCGTGATGCGTGTCGCGGCGATCGAGCAAAGCGACGATCGGCCCGGTATCAACGAGCACGCGTCTTGCCATATCCCTTCATTCGCGCTTTGTTCGTGGAGAGATCGCCCGGCCCGGAGAGTTTCCCGATATATGGCCGCATCGCCTCCAGCAGCGACAGCGACCTGTCGCGCGCCTTTGTCTTAAGAGCTTCGCGCAGCACGTCGGACTTGGTTCGCTTCAACCCGGCTGCCATCGCTTCGAGTCGGGCAAACTCCGGTTCTGAAAGTTTAACGGTAACTGTAGGCACAAGATAGCGTATTACGCTTTTCCGAAAAAGCAATACCGGATTCTGTAAGCGCGCCCTCAGATCAGCGGTCAGATCCCCGGTCCATTCACCAATCACTGATCGCCATTCACTGTTGGAGCACAACCGACCCGGGCCCCACGATCCTCCGCCCTGCCGCGCCCGCTTGCTCGCGAACGCCTTTGGAGTCGCCTCGCGCGAAGGCGGGTCTCTCCGCAATTCTTCTTTTATCTGATTGCAGTTGCGATATTATGTCGATGTAAGTCGTGACTGCTTCTTCGCTCATCGTATCGAACCCGGAGATTCTGGACGGAACGCCTGTGTTCAAGGGCACTCGCGTCCCCGTGCGAACCCTGTTCGAATACCTTGCAGACGGATTATCGCTGGAGTATTTTCTTGAAAGCTTCCCGTCGGTAACCCGAGAGCAGGCGGCAGATGTACTCCGCCTTAGTCAACAACGGATCGAGCAAGAAATTGCCGCGTGAGGATTACGCTGATCTTCCAATTTGCCTTGCCTTGACGACCGGACATATTCACCGCGTGACGCAAAAAGAAATTGTCCTGGATGCCATTAGCGAGTTGCCAGACGAGGTTTCTCTGGACGAAATCGCCGAGAGAATTGAATTTCTTGCGGCAATCAAAAAGGGGATGGATCAACTCGACCGTGGCGAAGGCATCCCGCATGAAGAAGTCAAGCGACAACTCGCCGCATGGCTTGCAAGCTGATTTGGTCGCCTGCGGCTCGCGACGTAGTGACGATAAGGTGATCAGCCCTTCAGCAAAATCCGAAATCCTGCTTGCTCGAAATGATGGTCATTGCTCAAGGCTTCGGTAATCCCGTGCTCGTGCATGACGACGAAAGAAATGCAGTCCGTCAGAGACCATTCCTTATCCGGCCGCTCGCCGAACAACTTCACACCTCGCTCAAATAAATCGGTGCTCGCCGGCACGACCTCTGCGTCCGGCTGCTGTCGCAGTATTTGCAAAAGGCGCAAGAATTTAGGACGGCTCGACGGCAAACTGAAAGCGTCTCCGACCTCAGTGAGTACCCACTCAGTTGTCACTAACGGGCCGGTCGGCTGCTGATTGAGTGCGATGGCGCGCGCATGCCAATGATCCCGTGCGCTAAGAAAGGCGACGAAATATGACGCGTCGCCGAAGACGCGCTTCATTTCTTCGGCAGACCGTGCAAGTAATGGTCGAGGTTTTCCGAGTAATCCGGCGGCAACCCTTCCACCGAACCGGCAACTTCCAGCAAGGCTTCGCCCCACGATTTCGCCGCCTTACCTTTCGGAAGCTGGAGTAATTCGTGCACCTTGGCTTCGACTTTGTGCAATTCCTCCGGTTTCAACTTTGGCAACTCTGCAATGATCTCTTGCGCGCTCATCTTCGCTTCTCCTGTTTGTAAATGGGGGTCGATACCTCTTTACTGCAATTTCGTTTCCCTGGCTAGCCGCGAATCTGTGCGCGGCGACGATCTGCCAACAAAGGCAGAGGTCGGAGGTCAGAAGTTGGAAGTCGAAGAGGTGCATTCGTCTGCCACGCTGTAGCCTTGCGCGACGGTGCTTCTCTGCTATAGTTCGCCCCCCGTGTCTCCCCGAGTGGCCAGTGGTCCCACCTTCGCAGCGCTTTGGCGCGGCGAGCAGTGGTTCGCCACCGCGAATCCGTCCTTTGGCGGATCAGTGGTCAGGTCGCCGGTCTATTCATCAATCGCCGACCTGTCCGCCGTAGCAGCGGCGAAGGCCGATCACCATTCACGTCCCGCCCCACGTCGCGCTCGCTTGCTCTCCGACCTTCCCATTCCACCTGCTAATTTTCCCTTTTGTGGCAATTTTGGCTCATGACACGTGATACGATTGACACTGCCGTCCGGGAAGGCGTCCCGTTCCTAATCAATATGGCCGACGGCAAATCTTACGAGGTGCGCGAAGCCGCGAAAATCGCGATTGGGCGAACCCGTGTGGTTGTGCTCGATGAACGGGATCTGCCACACATCCTGCCGATGCTAACAATGACCGGCATTAGTTATCTGCCCAACGAAAATGGCGCCCAGTAAGCCGAGGTCAGTGGTCCGCTTGAAAGCACAACGCGTGCACGCGCACCCAGCCGATCCCCGATCACAGCCCCGATCGCAGATCACTGATCACCGATCACCACAACGTGAGCGCGCCAGCGCTTTTACGTTGCTCGAACTGCTAATCGTCATCGGCATCATTGCGCTTTTGATGGTCCTGATCGTGCCGGCATTCACAAACATAAAAAGCGGAACCGACGTCACCAGCGCCGCGTACACAATCAAAGGCGTGCTCGATACCGCTCGCACGTATGCGAAAGCGAACAATACTTACACTTGGGTGGGTTTTTACGAGGAAGATGTATCGACTCCGTCGGTGAGTCATGGAACTGACCCGTGCGCCGGGTGCGTCGGAAGGCTCGTCATGTCCATAGTCGCGTCAAAGGATGGAACAACAGTATACGATCCAAACAACCTCGCGACGATTGATCCGACCAAGCTAATGCAGGTAGGCAAGTTGACCAAGATCGAGAACGTACATCTCGCGACGTTTACGGACGGATCGGGCACGGGTTCAACTTTCGATGCTCGACCTGCTGTCACATACCCGACCGCTCGGATTGGAGATACAACTCCTCCAAGTCCATCACTCACACCTTTTCAATACCCCGTGGGGAATCCGGCGCCTACTGCGCAGTACACGTTTGTAAAAGCCGTCCAGTTCAGCCCCCGAGGCGAAGCTCGAATCGATAATACTAACTATACACTCAAAACAGTGGCTGAGATTGGACTGGAACCGACGCACGGAGCTGTTACGCCTGCTTCTATTCCTGCCAACGTTGTCGCTGTTCAGTTTACTGGGGTTGGTGGTGACGTGAAAATCTATCGGCGATGAATTCTTATCGTTCCCGAGCCACCAGTCCTAACCACGCCTGCATGGATCGTGATTGCAATTGCCGGCGCTGCTGGTAAAATAACTATCTTTTCAAGAATGCAAAATATTCGCGACCTTCGCCCTCCAGTTTCCGTAGAAGTAAGCGTGCGTGGGCTAGCGATCGGCCGAAATCTGATCACATATCCGAAAATGAAAATGAAACCCCCTTTGCACAAGGTTGCCGCGTTTTCCCTGGTTGAAGTTACTCTGGCCCTGGGTATCGCCGCGTTTTGCCTGATTACAGTCATGGCCCTGCTACCTGTTGCGTTGAAGACTCAGCAGGCCGGCATCCAGCAGACCACTGGGAACACGATCTTATCGCAAATTGTCGCCGATTTGAGCGCTGCTCAACGGCTTCCTCCGGGACAGCAGTCGAAACAATTCAACTTGAACGGCCATTGGACCGCACAGGGGACGCCCGACATACTGTATTTCGCGAAGGACGGGACCTTTATGCCCGGTTCTACCAACCAGACAAACCCTCCAGGAGATTCCGTGTTCAGGGCCACCATTACCTATCTACAGCCGCCGGTGGAAACAACTTCGCTCGCAGATATTACCGTCACTTGGCCTGCTCAAGTCGATCCCTTAGCCGGGGGAGTTCCGGCCGGGAAAGTCCAAACCTTTGCCGCCATCAATCGATGAGCGGCAAACCATTCGCAGCTGGAGCGGCGAGACGTACACGCGACGCTTTCATTCTTAAACAACGTGGCTGCGCCAGCGGTTTTACGTTGGCGGAATTACTCGTTTCAGTGTTTGTCCTTACGATTATTATTTTCATGGTCGCCCAGCTAATGACCAGTGCAACGGCCATTACCAAAACCGGCAACAAGCACATCGATACGGACACGCAAGCACGGGCAGTCTTTGACCGGATGGCGGTGGATTTCGCGCAAATGCTGAAGCGAACCGACATCGATTATTATGTAAAAGGACCTACGAATTATAACGGGCACGGTAATGGGCATGGATGGGGGCAAAGAAAGCAAACCGGACAACAGGGGAGTGACCAGATCGCATTCTTCAGCCAGGTGCCCGGCTATTACCCAGCCTCAGGAGCGCAAAGTCCGATTTCGCTCGTAACATATCGCATCAACGAGAACACAGGTGCAAGTAATCCGGCCTATCTAAAACTTGAGCGGATGGGTAAGGGGCTGCTCTGGAATGGGGTCGATAACCCCAACCGCCAGCCTAATCAATCTCAGTATACGAGTCCAATCGTTTTTCTCCCCCTCCTGATAACGGATAGATGGCCGGCCGCAACCGATGGCACCACTGCCGATCCCCAGTCCCATTACGAGACGATCGGTCCAGGTGTTTTTCGGTTTGAATATTATTACCTGATAAAGAACGGGCGGCTGGATGATTGGCCATGGGACAAGTTCGTCAGGTCAGACCAAACAACGCTTACCAGTCCGCGGAGCATAGGGCTTGCGGACATAGAAGCGATTGTGGTGGCAATCGCGGTCATAGATCCCGCAGCGCGCGCCCTGATTGCCCCCGCTAGCCTCGATGATCTTGCGTCCGACATGCCTGACTTTCGATCAGCGCGCGGCAGGGGAAATGGCGGGACAAGAAACATAGGTGATCTTGAAGCTGACTGGCAGACTTCTCTGCTTAGCGACATCCAGGGAGACCCCACCAACGGAAGGCCGCCATGCCAAACCAGCAACGGATTCGCCCTCCCCTGCGAAGCAGCGAAGGCAATTCGAATTTACAGCAAGACGTTCGATCTAAGAACGTTCTAAGATGGATCGGCTGCGCAAAGCAATTATTTCTCGTGAGCGCGGCGCCGCGCTCATCATTGTCCTTGCATTTGTCGTGCTGTTGACAGGGGTGAGTGTGGCTTATCTCTCGCGGACTACGAGCGATCGCCAGGTTGCCCATGGCAGTTTCAACCAGTCGAAGGCTGATCAGCTAGTCGCCAGCGCGATGGACAACATCATTGGCGATCTGCGCAAGGAGATTGCTAATGGTTCTGTAAATCTTGCCTCGCCTGGTGCAACACCGGCTTATAGCCCAAGTGCGAG
>WNFZ01003439.1_pt1 | contig 14815 bp, 19 predicted proteins | sample 5400081 | NCBI WGS metagenome assembly WNFZ01 (sample SAMN13153365, study PRJNA577476) | soil metagenome | isolation source: 80 cm soil or saprolite under grassland replicate 1 | place: USA:California | collected 2016-06-15 | reverse complement strand
CAAGGCCGAGCGTCGTGCTTGTGCACGGCGCGTGGGAAGACAGCTCCAGCTTGGCCGGGGTGGTAAGCCGGTTGCAGGGCGACGGCTACACGGTCTACGTGCCGCCGAACCCGCCGCGCGGCCTGCCCAGCGACGCCACCTATGTTGCCGATTCCCTGCAGACCATCACCGGGCCGATCATCTTGGCCGGGCATTCCTACGGCGGTGCCGTCATCACCAACGCCGCGACCGGCGACACCCAGGTCAAAGCCCTCGCCTACGTCGACGCGTTCGTTCCCGATGAGGGTGAGACACTCGGCCAGCTCGCGGCCGCGCAGCCCGCGCCACCGGCCTCGGTGAAAGGGCCGGTGTGACCCTTGCGCACCGTGCCGACGATGACGATCGGATCGCGGCTCACCCGGCGCGCGACGAACGTCAGCGCCTCGTGCGTGGGACGATCCAGCCACTGCACGCCATCGACCGCCACCAGCAAGGGGCGCTGCGCTGACGCCTCGGCCAACAGATTCAGGGCAGCGAGCGCGATCAGGAAGGGCTCAGCTCCTGAACCCTCATCGTCACCGAAGGCGGCGAACAAGGCCCGCCGCTGCGTCGACGGCAGCGCGTCTGCGGCATCGGCCATGTCGAGCAGCGGGCGCATCAGCTGATGCAGGCCAGCAAACGGCAGGTTCGCTTCGGTTTCCACGCCAGCGGTCTGGAGGACCTGGAAGCCGGCCGACCTCGCCAGCTCGACGGCGGCGCGCAAGAGCGTTGACTTGCCGGTTCCGGCCTCGCCCAGCACAGCGATCGCGCTTCCTCGCTCGGAAGCCTGCTCGATCAATTCAGCCAGGGCCGCCAGCTCGGCGTCCCTGCCGTAAAGCCGCGGTCCTGTCATCAGCCGCCCCCGTCGAAGGAGATACCGTCGCGGACGCCGTGCCTCCGGCAGCGGGCAAAACCGGCTTACCGGTCAACCCAGCTGCCTAGCGACATTGTCTGGCCTGGCGGTGATGACCAATGGCCCCGCAGCACAAAGCCGGAGTTGCCCAGCGGCGGGGTGACACGCCGCGTAAGCCGTTTGGAATGATCATCCGTAACGGCTGCCGCTGGCTGTCACCCGCCGTGGGCTGACCCGACGCGCGCGGCGCCGCATTCAGTACGCCGGCCGGGCCGCGCGGGTGCCAGCTCAACCGCCGCCGCCTCCGCGGCGGCCGCACCCGCCGCCGACGCGCCTGGAACGAGCACCATGTCGCCTCGCCGCGTGACAGATGTCGGCCCTCGCTGCGGGATGTGACTTATCATGGCGAACGCCTTGCTTGCGGGCTATGGGTCTCAGGATGGATGTCATCGATGTCAGAGCCGGTCCACCTCAACAACCATCACCGCAACACGCTGCGGCAGCTCTTCCAGCATCCGGTGAGCCATAACATCGAGTGGCGCGCCGTGGTCTCGTTGCTTGAGGCGGTCGGCTCGGTCGTGGAGCATCACGATGGCACCCTCGCCGTCACGGTGGGGTCGCAGACCGCATTCTTCGATGCTCCCTCGCACAAGGACATCGACACCAACGCTGTTGTCGACCTTCGCCGGATGCTGAGCGCCGCTGGCTACGGGGCTGAGGTTGACCAAGCCGAGGGCAGGAGTCAGCAGGGCTGACTGTGGCAGTTGTGCCGGTGCGGGGTGGACTCGTCCCACTCGCTGGCACCAGGCAGCTCGGTGAAGAAGTGGCGGCTGCGCTCGCCGAAGCCGCGGCTCGGCCAACTCGGGGACGCTGGTATTGGCGATCCGTGCCGTCTCAATGCGGAGTTGGTCGAGCAATTGCTTTTCCGGCGACCACAGTTGCCAAGACCGCCAAGACCAAGACGAACTCGATCAATCGCTGGACGCCCCGTGCAAAGATAGGGCAGCCCAGTGGTCGCGACACTCACCGCGAGTGTCCCGCCGGCCGCGATCGCGAGATCCCGTAGCACATCGAGGCGCCGACGCAGGGCGGCGAGCAGGAGCAACGCCGCCACGGTCCCAAACGATCCACCGATCCAGAAGACATCAACCAGCCAGCGCACCCCGTTGGGTGGAGGGCTCAGGACGTTGGCGATGATCTCCTCGGGGCGCGAGTTGGACTGCACAACAAGGATCGCGCACAAGGTGGCAAGGGCCGCAACGGTTAGCCGGACTCCATCGGATCCCCGCCGTCGCCGCTGGCCGTCGCCGAGCGGGGCGAAGATCAGTGAACGCCAATCGCGGATGGCTTGGTCCCGGGGCGTTGCCGGGCGAATCGACGACCGAACGTTTCTTTACGGCCATGACGGGCCGCGCCTGGTCAACGGAACTCCCCTCCCACCGCTGCCGTGGTAAGAGCACGCTAACAGGTCCGCATCAAAGAGCGAGCGCGCCCGGTAGGCGTTCCAGGCCTGCCGTATGATCACGCCGCGAACCTGATCAAGGGTCGCAGACAATGGCCGCGTTCCTGGGGACGACGAGGTTTGGCCGTTTCGGTGACGTGCGCCCCTAACCCCTTGGTCTTCGATGTCATCGGCGTACGGTGAGCCAGGCCAAGCTCGTTCCGCCACCGTCACGGCAAGTCCCCTAGTACGCGGATATCGCCTGCCGTCGACACGCGGAAAGTCTGCCGTTGGTTGAGTCGCCTGCACGCCTGGGCCCGGCGTGACGCTGCTGCCGTTTCCGTGCCGTCAATGTGTTAACACTGGCAAATGGCGCACGAACAGGGCGGCGAGCAGGATCAGGGACCTGGCTCAGCCGAGGGGGCCCACCACGGATACCACGACCTGGTCAAGTCGGTGCCGGGGCGGGCGGATCCCGGCGGCTCCGAGAGTGTCACAACGGTGCTGGTCGCCTTAGGCGTCAACGGCCTTGTGGCAGTGGCGAGTCGGTCGCCGCCGTGGTGACCGGGTCGGCGTCGGTTCTGGCCGAGGCGGCGCATTCGTGGGCGGACGCCGGCAACGAGGTTTTCCTACTGATCGCCAACCGGCGGTCCCGCCGCCCGCCCGACCTCGCGCACCCGTTCGGTCACGGCCGCGAGGCGTATGTCTGGTCGCTGTTCGCCGCGCTCGGGTTGTTCGTGGCCGGCGCCGCGGTGTCCGTCGCGCACGGTGTGCAGGAGCTCGTCAGGCCGGAGTCGGCCAGCCACTTCGTCGTCGGGTACGTCGTGCTGGCCGTCTCTTTCGTTCTGGAGGGAATCTCCTTCCTGCAGTCGCTCCGGCAGGCCAAGCCCGAGGCCCAGTCGATGCACCGCGACCTCATCGAGCACGTCTTGGCCACCTCCGATCCCACCCTGCGGGCGGTGTTCGCCGAAGACTCCGCGGCCCTGACCGGTCTAGTCATCGCGGCCGCCGGCCTGGCCGCCCACCAACTGTCCGGTTCGCCGATTCCGGACGCCCTGGCTTCGATCCTCGTCGGCGTGTTGCTCGCAGCTATCGCGATCGTCTTGATCAACCGCAATCGGCGGTTCCTGGTCGGCCAGGAGGCCGATCCCCGCGTGCGCGCGGCTACCATCGAGGCCCTGCTGGACGCGCCGGAGGTGGCCCGGGTGACCTATCTGCGGCTGGAGATCGTCGGGCCGCGGATGGTCTCGGTGATCGGCGACGTCGATCTCACCGGCGATGACACCGAGCCACACCTGGCCATCCGGCTGCGGGCGCTCGAGGCGAAGATCAGCGCGTCACCCGCGGTGGCGGGTGCCGTGTTGAGTCTCTCCGCGCCCGATGAGCCGACGCTCGTGGTCTAGGTTTGGAAACCCCCGGCGCGCTCGCCGTTGGCTCGTGTCCCGGGGCGTGGCCGCCAACGAGAACAAACGCGCATCGTCCGCCGTAACAGGATGCGGGTGCTGCCCTACCGGGCTACAAGCAGGCGGGAACACCAGGGCGCGTGCGTCAGGGGCAGACCTCGTGCATCCACTTACCGTCGGCCCTGCGCCGCACATCTTGGCCGACTCTGATGACCGCACCGCACAGCGCGCAGACCTTGCCTGGAGCGTGCGCTTCGTTGTCGTTCCACAGGGCGCTGTCCTCATCGTGGTGACCTACAGCCTGGTGCTCCTCCCGAGGCACGCCCAGATCCTCTTGCATTCCCTCTTCAATTTCCCGGCCTCCGAAATCTGGTGGGGTTGTCATATGCGCCCTCCCACAGATGCGATGGTGTGATCCGGCCGCTGACCGCCAGTCTCGCACCCGGCCGCGGGTTTGGCCGCGGGGCCTGCGCGAGCCTTTTAGGGTGGCCTGCACCAGCTCAGGCCGCACTGTCCAGGACCGAGTGCAGGTCCGCCCGGTCCGGCGCAACTCAACACCGAGCGGAAACAGAATCGGCGTCAGCCCGACCGCAGCCCCGTTGACAAGCGCGAACGGCGCGAACCATGGTCAAGCGGCCGTGCCCCAAGGCCATGGGCAAACCCGCGATCCGCGCCGCCCCCATCCGGGCCAGGCGGACTCCCGGTCACATGCGCGGCCATTGCGTCAAGGTCGCTGCCGGGTGGGCTTATCTAGTAGCCGATGGTGCAGTTCGGTGGTGAGCCTGTGGATCTCGCGAGTCAGCTCCGTGTTGGTTTTGAGCTCCAGCTCCTGTTCGTTGAAGTCATGATCCGCCTTGGCCTGTTGGAACGCCGCCTGCCGGTTCTGGCCGATCATGACAAACGTGGACAGGAAGATCGCTTCCAGCGACACGATCAGCGTCAGCGTCGGCCACGGCTTGGACTCGATGAACAGCATCCAGATAGTGAACAGCGCGATGTGAATGTAGACGAACTGCATCGACCCCGCGAAAGCGGTGATCCAATCAGCGATCCGGAGCTGAGGGTCAGCGGTTCGTTGCGCCTCTTGCGCCAGGACGATCGGGTGATGCCCGTCCCTGTGCGGCTGCACGGCTTGCCTATCGGGCTGGGTCATCCTGGCGCCTCCGTCGTTGTCGCGGCCGATGGGCTATGTGCTGATGGCGGCGGCCAAGCCGGGTCAGGGGCCTGACGCTGAATGGGGCTTACCTCGGGCAGAAGTCGGCCAAGTGGCCACATCCTCGCACCAGTTCAGGCCGCATCGTCCAGAACCGGGTGCAGCGTCCGCCCGGTCCGGCGCACCTCAACGCCCATCACGATCAGCGACACTCCGTAGATCATGGTGAACAGGCCGAACATCAGCGCCAGGGTGACCGCGCCGACGTCGGGGCGGGAGCTGAGCACCACACCGAACGCGATGGACACCAGGCTGGCCAGGATGAACAGCGCGCGGGTTCCGGCGGTCTCCCCGCTCCCGAAGGCTGCGCCGACCTCGACGGCGCCGACGATGACCGCCCAGATCGCCACGATCAACACCAGCACAAGCGCGGTGGGCCCGGGCCAGACAAGGGCGATCACCCCGGCCGCCAGGTCAACCAGGCCAAGCAGCAGGTGGCCTAAGACCGGTCCTGCGGTCGCGCTGCTGAATGCCCGCATGGCCTGCAGGCCCGCGCCGATGAACGCGTAGACCGCGAACAGGATGACCAGCGCAAGAATGGTGACGCTGGGCCAGGCGATGGCGATGATCCCGACGATAATGGCAAGGACGCCGAGCAGAATCAGCGAGGTGGACTGTGATTTGAACATTGCCAAGTATTCCTTTCTTTCGGCCTTGTCACACCGCGCCGTCTTGGACGTCCGCGGCGAAGAGCAATCGATACCAGTGGAAACGAAACCTGCACCGTCAGCCAACCTCTGTCAGCAATAGAGGGGCGGCCGGTCCGCCGGGACGGTTGCCCCATATGACCGGCCCGTCGAGGGCCCCTTGGCGTGGCGTACGGGTCCGTTCAGGAGTTCAGCCGGTGATGAAGAGCTCATCGACGACATCCATGACGCCGCCGGCCATCCAGGCTGCGGCGACAACCGCGTCCCGTTCGGCCCAGGTACGGACGTGGCCGGTCAGCCTCACGGTGTTCCCGCTAGTGTCCACCGCGACGTCGCTGTCGTCAGCAACCAGCGCGTAGCGGTCCAACGCGTCCTGCACGAGGGCAGTGACGTCGACCGGATCCGCATCGATCCAGATCTCGATTTCGTCCTTGATGTTGCGGACGCCAGTCAGTCCGGCAACCGCGGATTCGGCGGCGGTCCGCTGGCCACCGTAACTCACGGTGCCAGTCAGCGTGAGGTTGCCGTCTTTGGCGGTCGCCTCCACACCGTGCGGCACGGTGACATTCAGCGCAAGCGCGTTGTTCGCCGCAGTGGTCAGCATCGCGTCGTCACGATAGTCGCCTGGTGGCAGCACCACCTCCAGGTGATTATGCACGTTCGTCACGCCGACGACACGTCGCGCGGCGTCAGCCGCCTCCAGGTACTGTGGGTAGTTGGGCACCGTGCCGTTGAGCGCTACCTCCCCGTTCATGTTCCTGACAGTAATGTTTGTCGGGTCGACAAGCGGGTCGAAGATGAGTTCCCCTTCGACTGCCTCGCGGATATCCTTGGTCTTTCCCACTTGCGTACATCCTTTCGGTGGCCGGTGAAACGGCGGTCCGCCGCTCATTAGCCAGTCCATCGCACAATCTCGCGGCAGCAAAGGCGACGCTAGCTGTGGTGATATTGGCCGGCGCTATAAGAGAACCGCGGGCTCCAGTAGCGGGCGCAGAATCCCGCCTGCAGGCCGATGTTACTTCTGTCCTACGTCGCCCTGCGGCAGCCGTTCGGTCTTAATCTCCATAACGGCTGCCGCGTCGCGTCATGACACAATGCCACTTACCGTAAGTTGATCTTGGCTGCCGGGCGTGTCGTTCCGCGGTGTTCCGCCTGGTGGCCGGCATGATCGCGGCTTATGACGCAGAATGCTGGGGTGGCTGCCGAGGGCCGCTGGGCGGATCAGATCTCGCTGGGGGTGCTGGCCTCATCGGTGCCGCGCGATGTTATCGACGACGTGGTCGCGGTTTGCGGCCGGCAGGCGAAGCGGTCGGATGGGAAGCTGCCGCCGCATGTCATGGTGTATTTCGCCATGGCGATGGCGGTGTTCGCCGAGGAGGACTATGAGGAGGTCGCGGCGCGGCTGGCCGGCACGCTGGGCTCGTGGGGTGCTGGGATGCCCCGGTGGGGGGCGCCGACCTGGGCGGGATCACGCGGGCACGCGGGCGGCTTGGCTATGAGCCGCTGAGGGACATCTTCGCCCGGGTGGCAGTGCCGGTGGCCGATCAGCTGACCCGGTGGGCGTTTCTGGGCCCCTGGCGGCTGATGAGCATCGACGGATTTGAATGGGACGCCCCGGACACGCCGGGCAACGCCGCGGCCTTCGGCTACCCCGGATCCGGGGAGGACCGGGCGGCGTTCCCGAGGGTGCGGGTCGTCACCGTCAGCGAGTGCGGCTCGCATGCGGTGGTAGACGCGGAGATCGGCGGCATCGCGGGCAAGGGCAGCGGGGAGCAGTCGCTGGGCCCCGGCGGTCAAGGAGGTCAGCGAAGTGCTTGCCCAGTGCGCGTGACCGTTCGATTATCGGCTCGTCGATGACGGCGGCCGCCAGGGCCGGGATGATCCCCACCATCGACCGGACCTTCACCGGCACGGCGGTCCCGCCCGGGGTGAGGAGCCGGTCGTAGTAGAGGCCGTCGGCATCGTCCCACATGCCCTGGCCGTCGATCGCCTCGGTGATGGCGGCGAAGTGTTCGAGGAACTTGACCACGAGGTCGCGAACACCTCGAGCGCGGCCCATGCCTGCACGGGCGGGTTGACGTCGCCGAAGTCCCACTCGTAGGCGGGCAGCGCGCCGTTCACTCCCTGCACAGCAGGATCAGGTGGTACTTGGCGAATGCCGGGTCCAGATGCGCCAGTGCCACACAATGGAAGGCTAGATCCCACGCCGCGAACCGGGGGTACTCACACTTGTCCGGCATGGACATGATGTCGAAGGCATCGAAGTTGCCCCACCGCGAGTTCCTGCCGTTACGGCGGCTGGCCGGGGGAGGGGGCTGGGTCGGGTCGCCGTCCAGCCAGCGGGTCACGTCGTAGTTGTAGAGCTGCTTGCCCCACAGCATCCCGGCAAAGGCCTGGCGCATGACCATTGCCTGCTCGGCGCTCGCGCCTTGCGGGGTCAGCTCGGCGTAGAACTCGTCTGCTTCGGCGCGCCGAGCGGTGATGACCCGGTCGAAGTTCGTGCCGAGCGCGCCTGCCCCGGTGGGCTCGCTCCCGCTCGGGCGCAGGCGCAGCCGTAGCTCGGCGCTGGCGCCAGGCTGGAGGGTCAGCCGATACCAGAAGGCACACTTGGTTCCCCGCTGATCGGGGTTGACCACGTGAGCGTGCATGATCGTGCGGCAGGTAGTCCCACGCCGCGCCATCGGCGCTGTAGTCCTCACGGACCGTCCCCCACTGGCGCTCACTCACATACGGACCCCACAGGTACCAGGCGCTGGCCTGAAGCAGCCCGTCCTCGAGCCGCCCGAACCCGTCGATTCGCTCACATTCCGCGCTCATCGCTGTTCCCTAACCGTGTGCCCGCCGGGATCGGACGGCGTGAGGCCGCCGTCCTGCCACCTGGACGGGTGGCGCACTCCGCGCAGCCGTTAAGGACAATGATCCCGAACGGCTGCCGCGGCGCGTACCAACCCTTCAACGGTGCTTGCGGCGAACGGTCCCGGCTTTTGGACTGCCAGCTGGCCGCACCGCATCAGCCGGTTAGTTGCCCGCCCAGACGCCCACCCGCCGGAAGTCAAGCGGGACGTCAACGAGGATGAGCTCGCTATCGGCGTCAGCCTGCACGGCCAAGTCGTGCGGGCCTCGCGCCTTGGCGGCGTCCCCGGCGTCCAGCTTCTCGTTCCCGAGCCTGGCGGTGCCTGCGATCAGGTAGGCATAGCCGCCGCGGCCCTCGCCGAAGCCATGCGACAGCCGCTCGCCGGTGGCCAGGCGCGTCACCAGCACGCGGGCGTTCTGGGACAGATCCAGCCCGTCTTCACCGGCCGGGCCCATGATCTGCAACCACCGCCCGTTCCGGTCGCTGGTGGTGTACTGGCGCTGCTGCACCCTCGACCGCAGGCCCTTGCTCGGCAAGATCCAGAACTGGATGAACCGCATCGGCTCGGTCGTGGACCCGTTGCGCTCCGAATGCATCGCACCGGCGTGGCTGAACGTCATCACCTGCGCGGCGCCGGGTTCCAGCCGTCCACCGTTGCCGAGGGAATCAGCGTGCTCGAAATGCCCTTCCACGACGTAGGTCAGCGACTCGATGTCCCGGTGCGGGTGCATCGGCCAGTCCGCCCCGGCGACGGTCCGGTCATCGTTGAACACCCGCAGCGGCCCAACACCCATCTGGCCGGGATCGTGGTAATGATCGAACGAGAAGTGCCAGCGCGCGTGGGACCACCCCCCGTCCGCCTCAAATATCTCGCTGTCGCGCCTGATGGTCAGCGTCATGTGATCCTCCGGCTGGCCAACTTCGATGTCGGAACAAGTGCAGCCCTCAGCCTGTGTCGTTGGCTAATACCTGAGACCAATAGCGCTATTGCTGCCGATTTTCTCATACATGGCGCGTCCCATCAGGTGTCGAAGACGTACGTGCCGGGCGCGTCGGCGAGCGGCCGCAGCCCGCCGCCACCGGCTTCTTCTGGTGCTGGCTTCTCCGCGCCGCACCGGTCGCCGAGCCACGCCAGCAGGTCGGGCCACCAACTGCCCTGCTCCGTGGACCCCGCGGGCGAGAACCGCAAGATCATCGCCCAAATATCGCCCAAACAAGCCTGAAGCCCCGCTCCTCACGAAGAGAAACAGGGCCTCTGACCTGCACTTCCATCCGGTGGGCGATACTGGTATCGAACCAGTGACCTCTACCGTGTCAAGGTTATCCGAGGATTCTTCCCACCTGCCATTTTCAGAGAAGGCGCAGCTCAGAGGGTTCCGTTCGACGCCGTTGAGGGACGTTGAGAGCCGTTCGCGGAAGTGATCGTCTCCAGTTCGTCTCCAGATCTCCGGGGCGCTGACGATGATTCTCTGCTCTCTCAGTCACATAGAGTAATTAAGCCCATGATGCGCGTGTGCTGGACCGCCTCCCGGGTTGTTCTCTTGGCGTAGACAGCGCTCGAATCGGTGGAGTGCAGTGCGACCGCCCTGTGCAAAGGAAGGTCGTCGTCCCACACGAACCACGCGGCGGTCTGACTGGTCTCGTGCCGTGGTGCTGCCACCGTGAAGATCGGGCCCGTCTGCGAGACTGGGCACTGCTGTCACGTCCCGCGCTGGCGTGCTTGTCGTTTGGGGCCGGTACAGTCGGCGTCATGACAGCCGAGCCGGTCCCGCGCGGGGATCCGCGTGATCCCCAGGTGATTTTGCGGGATCTCCCGGAGCGTGAGCGTGCCGAGTTTCTCCGCCAATACCACGCTGCCGTGGACGCGGCCCATGATCCCGCCGGTTATCAGAACTTGCAGCGGGTTCTGCATGCGTGGAGTCTTGCTGTCGTCGCGACGAACACGCCTGGCTACTACGAAGCAATCGATGAAGCCAAGAAAGGACAGGGCCCGACCTATCCATTGGAGGATGCTGTCGCTGCCGAGATCGCACGCCGGGCGTGAGCTATACGCCAGTCCTGTCGGAACGGGCGCTCGGCCAGCTTGGCGGCTTTCCCGTCGACGCTCTCGGGGCGTTAGCCGAGGCCATGGCTCAGGTATGTGACAACCCGTACGATCCGCTGACCACGATGGACACGGACGATCCGCAAGTCCGCCGTGCGGATTTCGGCGGACATGGATTCGTTACGTTCTTGATCATCGACTCGGCAAACGTGGTGCGGGTGGTGGACATTACCTGGGCCGGGTGACAGGTCGGCCTCCCCGACCGCCGTAGGTGGGCGGACCTGTCACAGCTGGGTGCTTACGGCGACTGGATCTTGACCGGTCTCCTACCGGATTCTGATGAGCGCTGATGCTGCTCATACGTGCTGCACACGGCGCTCATGCCGCAGTGATCGTCTCCAGTTGGTCTCCAGATCTCTGGAATGACGGAGCCCCTTACAGGGCTCTTACCTGGCTCATACGAAACGCCGAACTGGCCGGGGCATCTGGTGACCGAGTTCATATGCCTGCAGCGGAACCTGCCCGGGTCCGTGATGGGTTGCCGACGGATGCCGAATGCGTTCTGTTTACCCCGGTGCCGGTGACTCTGCCGTCGGAGAGGATGCCATGGCCGCGGTTACCCGTAGTTCGCTGCCGACGCGCAGGGTCTGGTAGCGGTCGCCAAAGGTCCGCCGATCACCGCGCGGATGGGCGCATCGAGCACATGCTCGGTGAACCTGAGGATCTGCTCGATCCGAGTGTGGCCGCAGCCGGTGATCAGAACCAGGCCGAATCCGCGGATGTTAACCACGAGCGCCTGCTCGGCGACCGGCCCGAAGAACAGCATCCGTGGCAGCGGCGGCAACACAGCGATGCCGGGCGCGACGACCCGCGGCCCGGTGGCCGGGATGACCTCGCCACGCGGGTACTGCCATGTTGGTGGGCACGTGCGCCGCGGCAACAACCTGTTCACGTTCCTCGCGGCGCGCCTGTCCGGCTCCTACGACAACCTCGACTGCGCCCAGTACGGCCTGGCCAACCCCGTCCACCTCATCACCGACGAGAACGGGGCCACCACCGGCGCGACATTCGGCGGCACCGTGCCCGCGACGCCCTCGCGGGCGCCATCCGGTACGGGGACCGCCACCGCCTCACCCACCGCGCCAGGCTCCCCGGCGCCCACCTCGGCACCGCCCGCGTCTACGTCCCCTGCATCGGCGCCGCCATCCGAATCGGCAACACCGACCGGCGCGGCGGCCCAGTAGGGCCTGGATACCCTGCCGCGCGCTAAATCATGGCGGCCATTCAGCTCCCGGGCCGCGCGGCTTCCATGCACCGTGCGGCCCGGGCCCGCGGCAGCGCCGCCCGCGTGGCCGTGTCACATCCGCGCAGCCGTTATGGCCAATTATCGGGGGGTCCGGGGGTCGTCCCCCGGGCTAGCAGGGTCCTTAACGGCTGCCGCGGCGTGCACCGATACTGCCGGCCGCTGCCATCGCTGCGGGCCGCGATAAACGTTGTGATCCACGCCTTCAATGAGGTCCACTGGTTCGGTCTAATAAGGTACGCGCGAATCGAGGTGACCTGATGAAACGGTTATGGATATCGATCAGCGTGGCAGCTGTGGGATTGACGTTACTGGGGGCAGGAGCGTCTGCGGCGACCGCGCCGACTACATCCCGCGCCACCCACACCCAAGATCTCGGTCAGCGGCTGGACCAGTCGATCGGCGCCGCCAGGGCGCAGGGCGGGCACCCGGCCGGTGCCCGGCTGGACAACTTCCGGCTGGTCGGCCACTCGGGCCTGGACGGTTTCGGCGACTACGGCGACCTTTACGCGTACGGCGACTACGCCTATGTCGGCAGCCGCTGCTCGGCCAGCCACCAGGGCGGCGATGGTGTACAGGTGGTGGACATCTCCAATCCCGCCCGCCCGCGCGTGGTGAGCACGCTGCCCAACCCGGCGTTCACCCGCGCCGAGGACGTCACGGTCCACCAGGTGCGCACGCCATCCTTTGCTGGTGTGCTCGCGGTGGTGGGGATCCAGGCCTGCTTTGGCAGCGGGCACGAGAGCGAGGTCGTACCGGGCCTGCGGTTGTTCGATGTCACCCACCCCGCACACCCGGTCCTGCTGGGCCACTGGGACCTGCCGCAGGCAACGATCGGCTGCCATGAGATCGACGCGGTTCAGCGCGCCGACGGCCGCGTGCTCGCCGTGTGCGCCCGCAACCTGGTCGACCACATCAACTCCGGCGGCAAGACGGCGATCCATATCATCGACGTCACCAACCCTGCCACCCCGCAGCTGATCACCAGCTGGTCACTCAACCTTGATCCCAACACCGGGGTGGGCTGCCTACCCAACCAGTTCGCCCACAGCGCCAGGTTCGAGGACGGCGGCAACTCGCTGTATGTGTCCTACTGGGACGCCGGAACCGTCCACCTGGACGTCACCAACCCGGCCGCGCCCGCCGTCATCAGCCAGACCAAGATCATCCCGCCGTCGGAGGACGGCGACAACCACTCGATGACCCTTGCTGGCGGCGGCCGGTGGCTAGTGATCAACACTGAGGACTTCTCCCCGTCCGACTGCCCGGGTCATTCCGAGTTCGGCGCCTGGGGTTCGGTCTACATCTACGACAACACCGACCCCAGCCACCCGGCGTTCCTGGGCACCTTCTCCACCGACGACAGCCGCTCCACCCGCACCGACGGCGACTACACCGACCACAACACCGAGGTCTTCGGCGGCGACCAGCTCTTCTCCTCCTGGTACTCCGACGGCATCGTGTGGTGGACCCTCAATGACCAGGGTGTCACCCACCAGCTCGGGCAATTCGTCCCGCCCGCCACCAGCACCTCCCCACCGGAGGTATGGGGCGTGTTCATCGACACCACCCACCACCTGATCCTGGCCAGCGACATCACAAGCGGCCTGTGGATCATCAAACCCGAAGGGCTCCGCGGCTTCTGAACCGACGACAGCGGACAGCGCCAGCCGTGGAACGGCCGGTTGCTGCCATGGGTGGTTGGCGCACCCACCCGGTGCCGCACAGCCAGCACGCGGTATGGCCAGTGCCACCCCGCGCCAGCCGTTAAGGACCAATTTGATCCAAACGACTGCGCGGGCGTGGCACCGGCCGGTCAGCATCGTCACGTCCCCGACCGCAGGTGCGTTTGGAGCTGGGTCAGGCTCAGGCCGAGATATGTCTGCTCATCAGACATCGGCCCCGTGCTTGACCCGGCTGTTCCCAGCCTTCTTCCAGCCTGGGATGCTTTGCTGAAGCGGTGGCCAGACCGGAGGAAACTAAGCCGGGAGGCGATAGCCTGACGGCGCGACGCGGCGGGCCGGAGGCGGTGCGCGGCGGCCAGGCTGGGCCGCGCGTTCTGGTTGTCGATGACGAGGAGAGCATCACCGACCTCGTCGCGACGGCACTGCGCTACGAGGGGTTCCAGGTTGAGGTCGCAGCGAGCGGCCGCGGCGCGCTCACTGCGGCGACGTCTTTCCGCCCGCATCTGGTTGTGCTGGACATTATGCTTCCCGACCTCGACGGTTTCGAGGTGCAGCAGCGGCTCGCGGCCGACCGGTTGTGCGTGCCGATCCTCTTCCTGACGGCTCGCGACGAGACCGAGGCCAAGGTGCGCGGCCTGACGATGGGCGCCGACGACTACGTGACCAAGCCGTTCAGCCTCGAGGAGCTGGTCGCCCGGGTGCATGCGGTGTTGCGGCGAAGCGGGCAGGCCGGGCAGCCGGGGCGGCTGGAGTTTGCCGACCTTGAGATGGACGAGGACACACACGAGGTCTGGCGCGGTGGCGAGCCGATCGAGCTCTCGCCGACGGAGTTCAACCTGCTCCGCTACCTGCTCCTCAACGCCCGGCGAGTGGTGTCGAAAGTTCAGATCGTCGATCACGTCTGGCGCTACGACTTCGGCGGCGATCCCCGCATCGTCGAGAACTACATTAGTTACCTGCGCAAGAAAGTCGACTTCAAGGAGCCGCCCTTGATCCACACGGTGCGCGGTGTCGGCTACAGCCTGCGCCTGCCGAGGTGAGCCGTGCCGCTCCGGGCACGCATTCTCGTCGCGACCGCGGTTTTGTTCGTCGCCGGTCTCGCCGCGGCCGGCCTTATCACCTATCGCATCGTCGGCTCGCTCCTCGTCGGCCGCGTCGATGACCAGCTCAAGGCTGCCGCGCAGCCGGTGGCTGCGGCGCTGATGCGCACGGCGCAACTGCGGCATCCAGGCGCGCACGGCCTATTCCTTCCCGAGGGCAGCTACGCCGCCCTGGTTGACTCGCGCGGGCGCGTTCTGCGCGAGGCCCGGTTCACCTTCGGTCAAGACGGGCCGCGCCCGCGGATCCCGGGCGA